>SDBV01006068.1_pt1 | contig 16864 bp, 15 predicted proteins | sample 2277081 | NCBI WGS metagenome assembly SDBV01 (sample SAMN10402039, study PRJNA504765) | marine sediment metagenome | isolation source: marine sediment core GS10_PC15, 223 cmbsf | place: Arctic Ocean: Southern Knipovich Ridge | collected 2010 | reverse complement strand
CCACCGTGAATAGATTGGAGGAGAAGGCAGCGGAACTCCTCGGGAAAGAAGCGGCGGTTTTCGTTCCTTCGGGAACGATGGCGAACCAGATCGCTATCCGCTGCCAGACGCGACCCGGGAACGAGATCATCCTCGATAGCGGCGCTCACCCCTTCCACTTCGAAGCCGGGGCCATTGCGGCCCTCTCAAGCGTACAAGTCCGCCTAACCCACAATCCCAGGGGAGCAATTCCGGTAGAGAGCCTCCGCGAACTCGTGCGGCCCGTAGGCGATCATTTTCCCCGGACGGCTCTCGTCTGTGCCGAGAATACGCACAATACTGCTGGTGGATGCATTTATCCATTAGAAGACCTTCGGAAACTTTGTGAGGAAGCTCACAAACTGGGTATTAACGTCCACATGGACGGCGCGCGGCTGTTCAATGCCGTCGTGGAGACAGGAACCGGCGCCACGGATTATGCGGCGTCTTGCGACACGGTTTCGTTCTGTCTCTCCAAAGGGCTGGGCGCCCCGGCGGGCTCTCTGGTCACAGGAACCCGTGATTTCGCTGCCGAAGCGAGGCGCTGCAGGAAGGTCCTGGGCGGAGGAATGCGCCAGGCCGGGATTCTGGCCGCCGCCGGCCTATACGCTCTGGAGAACCACGTGGAACGGCTCAAGGACGACCACCAGCGGGCGAGGAAACTGGCGGATGCGCTGATGGATTCCGGAAAATACGAGTGCATAAATCAGCCGGTCGAGACCAATATGGTCGTATTTCGGCCGAAAGGGGACAGATCCCTGCAGGAAATTGTTTCCAAAGCGAAAGAAAAGGGAGTCTTGCTGGGCATAATTCTGGCCAAGCAGATCCGCGCGGTAACTCACCTGGATGTCGGTGACAATGAAATTGAGCGGGCTGTCGAGGTACTGACCAGGTCATAGCGCGCGAGCAAGCGGAGGATCAGAAGAGGCTAATCGCTGATGCGGTCATAGTACCACTGATTGTCGTTCTCCAGTACCCAATAAAAGGTTCTATTCTGAATCCTCTCTCGTCCCCAGTTGGAGTCAATGAACTTGACCTTCACGGAGCCCTCGTAGGATCCGCTTTTCCGAACATCCTCGATTCTGATCTCTGTCGAGGCGGAGATCCTGAGTCCGGGTATACCGCTGGAACTCATCGATTTCTCAAATTCATCCAGTGTTAGCCGCTGCTGGTGTTGTGATGACAAGTAGCTATAGAGAATTCTGTAGTCCTTGAACTGATATGCCTCCAGGAACCCGCCTGCTCGGCTCTTGAGGGCCTGCGAGGAACCTGCGAAACCGCGAAGAATGCCAGGCAGGAGTGTCAGGCCAATAACAACGGCAATAAGGATCAGGGTTACTTTGATAGCCTTCTGCGCGGGGGTCGGCCCCCGGGTTTTGTCGCCGGTCACTCGACCGTATGGTGATGTTTCAGCCATTCCAGACCTGCCTCAGAGCAAACCGCCTGACAAGCGACTTTCTCACGAAGTGATTAAATTCCTATATCCCAGCCACTTCCACACCAATACCAAAAAATGTTAACACGGAGAATGCAGAGAGTCAAACCAGTGATTGGCTGTTTCCAGGAAAGTTGACACCTGAATAATCCATTCATAGAATGATTCGCCTCTACAACTATAAAGGGAATATACAGTCATGGAAAAGCCCCGCAAGAAGAAAACGCGCCCCTCAAAGCAGAAACCGAAGAAGAACCAGACCTCAGAAAAGCGTGCCGGCTCCAATCCCCCAGTCGAGCCGGCCCTGGCAGTCCGGCGTTGGTCCAATCGAAAGAAGACCCGCTCCCTCGTCCGGACTCCCGAAGCCGAATTCTATGAAGAGGATCCGTGGCGCATTTTTCGAATTATGTCCGAGTTCGTGGAAGGTTTCGAGACGCTTCGCCTTGTTCAGCCGGCCGTTTCCATCTTCGGCTCAGCGCGCGCCAAAAAAAGCGATCCCTACTACCGCCTCGCGATGAAAGTGGCGGAGAAACTCAGCAAGGAAGGCTTCTCCATTATCACAGGGGGTGGTCCGGGCATCATGGAAGCGGCAAATCGGGGAGCGCGAAAGGGAGGAGGGCACTCCGTCGGCCTCAACATCGAGCTTCCGACAGAACAGGTTCCGAATCCCTACATCGACACCTATCTTCCATTCCGCTACTTCTTCTGTCGAAAATTCATGTTCGTCCGGTATTCCGACGCGCTGGTGATCCTTCCGGGAGGGTATGGGACTATGGACGAGCTCTTCGAATCCCTCACTCTCGTCCAGACAGAAAGAAAAGGCAAATTCCCAATCATTGTGATGGGCACGGAATATTGGGGCGGCATGGTGGACTGGCTGAAGAAACAGATGCTGGGACATGGCTGCATCTCCCAGGAGGATCTTGACCTATTCCTCATGACGGATGATCCGGACGAAGTGGTTGACATCATCAAGAGAACCTGGGAAATGCGGAAAAGCGAGAAAGGTTGAACCTCCCCAACAGGGATCAACCTAGTGGAGTTTGGTCCGATAATCACTCAAGATTCTGCAAACGTTCTCCTGCCGGGTCTGAAAGGTTTGAGGAGAATTCTCTGCAAACGACTACAGGAAAAAGGGATGCGTCGTTCATTTTGATTCGTTCTTTTGCCTTGTAACAATCAATGCCCTGTGATAAATTCATCTTGTGGAAGGAACGAAAGATTCGTCTTCATCAGCGGTAATTCTCACCGGCATGCCGCCGGATGCACCACCTCCCCCAGGATGGCTCAAATGTGATTTCCATATTCACTGCTTAGGGGATCCCGAAGACAACATCAAACATACTGTTTGGGATCTGATTGATCGGGCGGCCGAGCTTCGATTCGATGTGCTGGCCATTACAAATCACGATCAGCTCTTCGACATCGGGCATGCACGGCCGCACGCAGCAGAGAAAGGGCTGCTCCTTATTCCCGGCGTAGAAAGAACCATTGGATGGCGCCACGTGCTGATTCTTAATGCGAACAAAGAAGCCGAATCAGTCGAGGATTTCGACGGCATTGCCCGGCTCAAAGAACAGGGCGCGGTCGTCATCGCTCCCCACCCCTTTTATCCATCTCCAAAAAGTCTGGGCAGGAAATTTAAAGAACATATTGACCTCTTCGACGCAATCGAATATTCTTTCTTTCATCACCGGTGGTTTGACTTCAATAACCGAGCCGTCCGGGAATCAGAAAAGCATAAGCTCCGGCTTGTGGGGAATTCAGACACTCATAAGATAGACATGCTCGGACAGACTTACACGTTTCTGCGAGCGGAAAAAAGCATCGAAGATGTTTTGAGAGCGCTAAGGAGCGGTGAAACTCAGGTAGTGACACGTCCGGTGTCCACATTGAATGTCATTCAAATCGGCTTTGCCTGGCTGCGGAGCCTTCCTGGACGCCCGTTCCGTCATTTGAAAAAACGGCAGGCGAGTTTTGAGCATCGCCCACCACGGGGCAAGCCACTGGAGAAGCAATGATTGACCGGATCGCACTAAACGGGGGAAGCGGGGTAAACACTCCCGCGTTTGTTGCCTCCATCATTGCAAAGAACCTCCCCGTCGCCGAAGTGGCTCTCATCGGCCGTTCTGAATGCAAGCTGAATCTGGTCGCGGCCTTCTGCCAGCGTCTTCTCGACAAAAACGGGTTCCCGACTCGCGTTATCCCGACCTGCTCCCTGGAAGAGGGGGTTCGCGGCGCTTCCTATGTAATCAATCAGATCCGCGTCGGGGGGATGGCCGCGCGGGTTCGTGCCGAGAGGGTTCCTCCGTGCTTTGGAATGATAGGCGATGAAGGAGTCGGCGCCGGAGCGATTATGAACGCTATTCGCTCTGTGCCGGAGGTCCTCAAGATCGCCAAGGAAGTGGAACAGGTTAACCCGGATTGTTACTTCATTAACCTGACCAATCCCGTGGGGATTCTTGTTGAGGCCATACATCAAAACACTAATCTGAAGGTTGTCGGGGCATGTAATGCCCCTATGTTCTGCGTCTCGAAACTTTGCGAAATACTCCACGTCGATCCCGAACTGCTCGATGTGGATTACTTCGGCCTCAACCACTTCGGTTGGATCCAGGACATCCGAGCCAACGGCCGGAGCCAGCTGGACCGCCTGGTGGACCGGATTTACAAGAAGCAATTAAATGGGTTCGACCCGGAAATCGTCCGGGTCTTCCGGATGGTGCCGGTTCCCTTTGTCAGCTTCTATTTCCGGACCAATGCTCTTCTCAAACGACAGCAGGCCCGAGTGAAGTATCGAGGGGAGGAACTCCTCGAGATGGAACAGGAACTGCTCCGGACCTACCAGGCCAACGCAACGACCGAGCTTCCGCAGCGATTGAAAGATCGTAATCCCGTCTGGTACAAGACCGCCGTCCTGCCTCTCATTTCAGCTCTGGAAAGCGAATCCTCGATGGAGATGATTTGCTGTATACCGAATCGGGGTTGCATCCGCGACCTGGACGAGGACGCTTCCATCGAGGTTACGACCCGCGTCGACAAGAAAGGAATCGTTCCCGCCCGTCAAATCGGAGAGAGCCCCCCCCTGTTAAAAGGTATCTTTAACACTTTGAAGACTTCCGACCGATTAGCCATTGAAGCGGCCATCAAACGGTCGTATGATCTTGCCCTTCAAGCGTTGGCAATCCACCCCCTGGTTTCTTCCATTGCGATGGCCGAGAAATACCTTGAACACACGAACCAGGAAGAAAACCTCGGGCTCAAATAGTCTCAGCTTCGCCGGAGTCACTGCCGTGAGGGTGTTCCTTTGCCTCCTTCTTCCCTCTGCTATCTTCACCAGTAGCGTGGCCCTGGGCCAGCCCGAGAAGCAGTCCTTGTTACCCAAGGATTGGGCGACCTTCCGCGCCCATGTCAATTTGAGCACGGCGCTTTTCCTCAATCCCTTGACGCGCCATGCACCAATCGTAATTCGATCGACCGAGGAACGGGTGATAGCCGAAATCCGCTCGGACAGCGAGATCTTTGAAGCGGTGTGCCGGAATTCCGTCGGCGACATGGAGAATTCTGATCGAATCGAGTGGCTTCGAGTGACCGGTTTCGAGGAGCCTGCCGTAATCTCGAAGGAATTGCTCGACCAGATTATCGAGAAAGTGCGAAAAATTCCGAGATTGCCGGAACGCTTTCGGCAAGAACCCTCCCCAGATTCTTCCGCTCTGGAGGAATCTCTAAATCGTATCTTCTCCAGTGGAGGAGACGCCTTCCGAAATGTGGAGTTCGAGACTTCAGAGGGAACGGTTACCCTCTCTGGTGAAGCTGCCAGCGAAGGGCACCGCGACATGGCGGAGCAGATCGTCCGGGAACTCCCCGGCGTGGAGGCCGTCGAAAACGATATTCAGGTCGTTCCGCTTACGGATAACGCCGGGAACGAATTCGATTGGCTTATTCGCTCTCGGATCCAGGTAGCGTTCGCGATGAACCGTTATCTGGCTAACGAGGAGATTTCCGTTGATGTCGAAGAAGGTGTCGCTGTCCTTGAGGGACAGGTCGCATCAGAACTAGTCTCCTCCCGAGCCGCTTCACTCGCGGCCGAGGTGGTCGGCGTGAATTCCGTGGAGAATCGCCTGGAGATTCAATAGGGAATGCCCCGATCCCAGCAACGTGCCGAACGCCTCCATCTATTCATTTCGGGATTTGTCCAGGGTGTCTGCTTTCGATTCTATACCCGCGATAAGGCGATGGAGCTCGGCCTGGTCGGATGGGTGCGCAATCTGCACGACGGGCGGGTCGAGGTTGTTGCCGAAGGACCGTCTGACAAATTAGAGAAGCTGGAGGAATGGTGCCGCCAAGGCCCGCCGGCCGCTCGGGTTACGGATGTTCAGGCAACACGCGAGTCCGCCACGGGAGAATTCGAAGGATTTTGCACCGGCTAGTGGAAATCAAAGAAGCGACGGCAGGCTACACAAGAGATTCCGGGCTTGGCTGGTCGCTCTTCCCCTCGAATCACTCATCTACCTGTTCCGAATTATCACTCGCCTTCCACGGATTTCGAGCCTTCCCTCGGCATACAACTGGATCGCTTTCGGGTAAAGCTGACACTCCTGCTGGAAGACGCGCGCAGCCAGGGAGTCCGGCGTGTCGTCGTCGTGCACGGGGACAGCGGACTGGAAGATAATGGGGCCGTGGTCGTATTCGTCGTCCGCGAAATGAACGGTGCAACCCGTTACCTTGACACCGGACTCAAGAACGGTCTTGTGAACACGGTCCCCATAGAATCCCTTCCCGCAAAAGGCAGGAATCAGCGCCGGGTGGATGTTCATGATCTCGCCCTTGTACCAATCCCCCGGAACGAACAGGCTCAAGAAACCGGCCATTACAATCAGGTCAGGAGAATATGAAGCAAGGGCCTTATTGAGCTCCTCGTTGAAGTCTTCCCATTTCTCGAACTTCTTTCTGGAAACACACACGGCGGGAATTCCGGCATCGCTCGCCCTCACCAGGCCATAGGCGTCCTCCCGGCTGGAAACGACTACATCGATACTCGCATCTAACTTGCCCTGGTCGATATGCTCCAGGAAATTCTGAAGCGTTCTGCCGCTCCCGGAAAGCAACACACCCACGCGCAACTTGTCTTCCGATTCCATTTCTTCGAGCTCCGCTTGAATGTTATCGTGAGATCCTCGGCGGTTGAAGCCTTGCGCTCCCTTTTCCGTGGAGTGGGCCCGCTCCGCGGGATCCCTTTGCCACACCCTCCGAGGTTTAGAGGGACGAACTTGCTTCTTTTCCATATGTGAGGTGAAGAGAATCTATTAGGGTTGTTATTCCGGCCACTCGCCGCTGAACACTTCTGCCGCGGGACCAGTCATGTAAATGGTCTCGTCTTCCGCCCATTCAATTTCAAGAGCCCCGAGAGCCAGGTGGACCTTCACCCGCCTTTCCGCCCGCCCTGTTACCATGGCGGCCACCGCCGAAGCGCAGGCGCCCGTCCCGCAGGCAAGCGTTATTCCCGATCCCCGCTCCCAGACGCGCATCTTCAAATTCTCCCTGTCCTGAACTTCGACGAACTCCACGTTCACTCGATTCGGGAACAGGGGTTGCTTCTCGATTTGCGGCCCGAGGTCCGTCAACGGAACCTCATCCACCCGCTCGACGAAAATCACCGCATGAGGATTCCCCACGGAAAGGCAGGTAACTTCGAAGCCCTTCCCATCGACTTGAATCTCTTCCTCAATGCACTTGGAGTCCGGCGGTCCGTCCAGGGGAATCTCACGACGCAGAAACCGGGGACGCCCCATATTGACCCGGACCGAATGGACCTCCCCATTCTGGGTTTGGAGCTCCACCTCTGTCAATCCCGCACCGGTTTCGATGCTCAACCGATCCCCTTTGGGAGTCATCTTTCGATCATGGACATACTTCGCGAAGCAGCGGATGCCGTTGCCGCAAGTCTCCGCCTCGCTGCCGTCGGCATTGAACATTCTCATCCGGAAATCCGCCCGATCTGATGGAAGAACCAGAATGATCCCATCGGCGCCCACCCCCGTATGCCTGTCGCTCATCGCCACGGACAGTGACACGGGATCGGACACCTGTTCCTCAAAGCAATTGATGTACAGGTAATCGTTACCCAAGCCGTGCATCTTTGTGAAACGCATCGTTCTTCCCAACACCCTTTCAATAGGGAATTATCACGGCGATTTGCCGACGGAAATACTCACTGCTGTTCAACTCGCACTCCATATCATAACCCTCCCAGCCTGAAAAATGGAAGTGACACGGGCTTCCAGCCCGTGAATCATGGGCAGGGCTGTCCCGACTCCTCGAAGGGATGCCCATGCCACCTCATCTTGTCATTCCTGCGAAAGCAGGAATCCAGGATCTGATGAGGGTTAGGCATGTCTGAAGGAGCGTACTACGTCTATATTCTGAAAGGTGAATTCCCAATGGCGTGACCTCTACGAAGAGCCCGTGGACGGAGATCAGGAAGATTGTCCTGGATTCCTGCTTTCGCAGGAATGACAGTTGACCGGGAATGACAGTTGACCGGGTTGGGATTGCATGGGAACCAATGCTCCTCTCGTTCCCAAGTTCAACTTGGGAACGAGAGGGAGATCGGCATACATACGCAATAGCTATAATCAAATGGAATGAGCTACTAGTCCGCGCGCGCGGGCAGGCCCCTACTTTGTCGTACCCGAGAATGGGGAAAAAGTTCCCAGGAACGGGCTCTCCAGGAGCCCGCCCCTGGGTTGGAGGGGGTTGAGGTAAGATAATGAGGAATTCAGCGTCTCGGTGACTCGATTCTCGGATTATTCACGAAATCTCGTAGACTTCCGTTTCCGGATGCATCGCATGCCAGGCAAACCAGAATGTATAGACGATATCCAATTTTCCTTCCGCTGACTCAGCCGAGGGGGAAACAACCCTAGCCGTGTCGGTCCCCTTGTCATAATTGAAGACAAGGTTCATTCCCGCGAATATGTCCTCGATTTCAGTCCCAGACGACTCGAGTTCCTGAACGGGATAAGCTTTGTATTGATCCCCTATTCGGATGCCAATAATGGGCGTCTTGTTGGGATATCGATCACTCGCGGGGTTCACGGGAAACATCAGCTGGTCGTTGGTGAAATATATCGCGTAGGGATCTCGATCGTAGTTCCGGTGGACCCGCCGATTTCCCGAATCGAGATTCACCACTTCAGTATCCGGATGCTCTGCGACCCATTTCGACCACTCGGTCAATTCATGGGCATATGTATTGAGGCGTGTTCCGGTCCTGGGACCGGCGACCGCTTCCATTTTGACCTGAGACCAGAGACTCTCCTCGTCCGATCTGTCATAAAGGAGCACATTGCTGTTGTAAAGCAATCCCGAGATGCCGAATTCCACCTCCTTGCCATCGATCCGCCGATCAATCACTGCTGAGGAGTCACACAAGGGACAGTAAGTAACCGCGATAGCTTTTCCGCCCAGCTCATCATTCACACACTCATGATGGTTCAGCAGACGGAGAGGATAAGCCCGCGCTTTCCCATCCACGATAATACCGATGACCCGATCTTCCGGAAGCATGAAGTCCTGCTCTGAGGCCATGCTTATTACTGGATTGGATACCGCCGGTATCCCATCCTTTGGAGGACCCCCAGAATGAATCTCTTCCAGGGGAATGGAATGCTGGCTCATGTCGAAGCCACCTCCCCGGCCCCGGAGTGCTGCCGGTCCGCTAGCCTGCGCCTCACCCACCAGAGCTTCCGGCATCCAATCGTGCCGGGTCTTGAAAACCTGTAACCCGCAGACAGCGATGACAGCAAGAAGCAGCACGGCCAGAACAGCTCTGACCATTCGGTTCCGAGTCAATTCCATCTCGAGGTCCTCCCTGTGGGTCTCTTGAGTGCTACTGAGCACGCAGTTACCCTTTTGACGGGGGAAGACGGACTTTTGTCGCATCTTTGCGCTATTTGGCCGAATACCTTTTGTGAGTGGGCTTACATTTACAGATGGGACGGGGAGAGACCGAGGACGATCAGGAGGCCCCCTAAAGAGGGAGAATTCAAAGGTGGCTTATCAAAGCGATTGGATGGGACAGAATGGAGATTGGTCTCTCAGGGGGGATTCTGTATCAGGAGGGAAACATTCTGGTTTGGCCTTTGCCTCTCAATCGCGTGACGGCCGGCGCCGGCGGGTTCAGCCCGTCCGCCCTCGGGAACGAGCCTACCTCTTTTTTCGAGGATCGCCTTGGGAGATTATCTCTCGGGTGAGGGCTGCGTACTCCATTGCAGCACGGCTCCTTGGAGAGAAGGAAAAGATGTCTTCCCCCATCGCAGAAGCTTCAGAAAGCTTAACATTGTTGTGAATGACCGTCTTGAATACGGTGCTCCCGTAATGTTTGCGAGTCTGCTGGACAACCTCCCGGCAGACTTCCCGTCTCCCGTCGTATAAGCACGGTACGATGCCCGTGATTTCCGGACCTTTCGGGTCCTGGCTGAATCGGTCCCTCACAATCCCGACCGTATCCTCCAACCGATTGAGGCCTTGAAGGGCAAAGAACTCGGCCTGGAGGGGAACAAACACTTCCCTGACAGCAGCTAATACGTTGATCGTCAGGAGCCCCAGAGAAGGAGGGCAGTCGATGAGGACGAAGTCATATTCCTTCATCAGAGGCGACAGAGTCTCGCGGAGATGATTCTCCCGGTCTTCGATATTGACCAGGGCCATCTCGAGGGCACTCAAATAAACGGAAGAAGGGAGAAGATGAAGTCCTGAAAGGTCGACCAGCGCCTCCCGGGGATCCGCACCGGAGACCAGTGAGTCATAGATACTAGGCTGGTCGTCCGCATGGCGAATGCCAAGGTGGCTCGAGGCATTGGCCTGGGGATCCGCATCCACCAGGAGGACCGTACAGCCCTCCCGCGCAAGACCGGCAGCGAGATTGACCGCGGTTGTGGTTTTCCCAACGCCTCCCTTTTGATTAGCAATGGCAATTGTCCGTGTCAATGGCGCCTCCCTGGCCTTTAAAGCTCCAAACCAAGGCAATCCCTGGCTTGTGACGTTTCCGCGAAAGTCTGCGGGAATATCCTCCTGTTGTCAATCTTCAATCATCCCGGGAAGGGCTATGGACCTTTCGGGCGATTGCGGCTTGACAGGCGATTAGGAGATATGAGAGGAATCGACACTTGACCTATCATTCCCATCAATAATATGATTAATTAGAGGCAGGGGAGATGGTCTACAAGCTTTTTCACGCGGAGTTGGTCCGTGAGCGCGGGATCTCCTCTTTGTCTGGAAGAACTTTGTAACACAGACAAGATCAATCTTTAAGGCATTCGCCTCTACTCGATTAATCCCTGAATGCAATCGTTTGGCTTGAAACCAGAATGAAGGGTGAAGGGGAATTATGGCCAAGAAGAAACGTATCGGAATTCTGACCGGCGGCGGCGACGCACCGGGATTGAACGCAGTTATCCGCGCCGTCGTATTTCGCGCGAACCAGTTGGGTCGAGAGTGCGTGGGACTCTTGGACGGCTGGCGCGGCGCCCTTTCGGGGGACCATGTAGTCCTCACTATCGAAGAGACTGCAGATATCCATCGACAAGGGGGGACGGTCCTGGGATCTTCCAGGACGAATGTCCGAAAGGAAAAAGACGGCTTTAAACGAGTAAAAGATACCTTGAAGCGCCTCAATATCGATGCCCTGGTCGCAATCGGCGGAGAGGATACCCTCGGTGTCGCGCGCGACCTATACAAAGAAGGCGGGAAAGTGGTTGGGGTCCCAAAGACGATCGACAACGATGTGAATGCAACCGACTACAGCTTCGGCTTCGACACGGCGACCAACATTGTCATGGAGTGCCTCGATAAAATACACACCACCGCTCAATCCCATCACCGAGTGATGGTTGTGGAGATCATGGGCCGCCATGCCGGATGGATTACCCTTTACGGCGGAATGGCCGGCGGGGCACACGTGATTCTCATTCCCGAACAACCGATTGACACAGACAAAGTCTGTGATGTGATCAGAAAGCGATACAAATCAGGCAAGACATATTCGCTGGTGGCCGTTGCAGAAGGGGCTATCGGCCCTGATCTCGAGGCCAAAATAATGCACTCGCAGAAGCGGGACTCCTTTGGCCATGTGCTGCTCGGCAGCGGAATTGGGATCGGCACAGTCCTGGCCACCGAGATTGAAGAGCGCACCGGATTCGAAAGCCGCCATATTGTATTAGGACACCTCCAGCGCGGCGGCCCGCCCTCGGCTTTCGATCGTGTCCTGGGGACCCGTTTAGGCGTGAAGGTTGTGGACATGATCGCCGACGAGAAGTTCGGCCATATGGCGAGCCTCCAGGGATCTCAGATTGTGGCGGTCCCATTGGACGATGCCGTGGGCGAGACGAAGAACGTCCCGGATTTCAGATACGAAGAAGCCACTTTGTTTTTCGGATAAACAAATTCTTCCCGACAGGAGGCCCAAAGCACAAGTTCCGGATGGGACCCACAGCCAGAACCTGACGTGTTCGTGGTTCTCGTAGACGGACGTTCGTGCTTGTCGCACTTATGAAACGAATTGGAGTGTTAACAAGCGGCGGTGATGCGCCGGGAATGAATGCGGCCATTCGAGCCGCAGTTCGAACCGCCCTGTACCACGGTCTGGAAGTGATGGGCATCGAACGAGGGTTTGCGGGCCTGATCGACGGCGATGCTCACCAGATGGACCGCAGCTCGGTCGGCGGAATCATCAATCGGGGCGGAACCGTGCTCAAGACGGCGCGTTCCGAAGAGTTCAAGACGAAAGAGGGTCGCGTCAAGGCAGCCGAAAATCTGAAGCGATTTCTGATTGACGGGTTGATTCTGATTGGCGGTGACGGGACGTACCGGGGCGGTTACGCCCTGCACGAAGAGCACGGTATTCCCTGTGTGGGCATCCCCGGAACCATCGATAACGATATCGGTGGAACACGGTACACCATTGGCTTCGACACTGCCGTCAATACGGCGCTCGAGGCCCTGGACCGGATTCGAGACACCGCCGCTTCCCATGACAGGCTGTTCCTGATCGAGGTTATGGGGCGAGTGTGTGGCGCTATTGCTCTGCAGGTCGGTGTGGCGGGCGGGGCCGAAGGAATCCTGGTTCCGGAAACTCAGACGGATATCGACGAGCTTTGCCGCCGCCTTGAACGGGGACTCAAGGTCGGCAAGAGCAGCAGCATCGTTGTCATTGCCGAGGGGGACGAAGCGGGCGGCGCCTTCAAGATCAGAGACGCCATCTTGGAGAAGACGAGTTTCTCCGACATTCGCGTGAGTGTGCTCGGCCATCTCCAGCGGGGTGGATCACCCACGGCCATAGACCGGGTCATCGCCAGCCGAATGGCGGCCGAAGCGGTGCACTGTCTTCTCAACAAGCCCGACCGGTGCAAGATGGTGGGCGTGGATGCCCACAGCATGGTCATCAAGGATATTCAGGCAGCCTGGGAAGAGCCTGTGGAGCTGAGTGACGAGCTGATTTCCCTGAACAAGATCCTGGCAACGTAAAATCGCAAGGCCGCACTCTGTGCGCCCGTTAGCACAGTTCCGCCCTCGTTCCCAAGTTGAACTTGGGAACGAGAGGGAAAGTCTGGACCGTGCACAGCAGGCGGGACGCCTGCACTACGTCGATTGAATCCCTAACAGATTCCCCCTTGATCCCTCAGAACCCTGCTTGCACCAAAGGGAAAGCCATTCGGAGGAACATATCCCCCGGATGCAATAATCTACTCGTCCGGAAACAACGCCATCACCTCTTCCGGACCTGATGCATTCATGACCGCCCGGCGGAACTCCTCGTTCTTGAACAGAAGGGAAACCTTCGCAAGAACCCGCAGGAATTGATCCTTCTGCTTGGCAGACGCCCCTATCATGATGACGAGGTATACCGGCTTGCCATCCAGTGAGTCGAAGTCCACCCCTCCTGGGACTCTACCCAAGGCCATCACAAAATCCTTTACGGCGGGAATCTTGACATGGGGAACGGCAATACCGATGCCGATGCCCGTGCTCATGATTTTCTCGCGCTCCAGAATGGCGTCGAAAAACGCCTTCTTGTCGGTAACCTCGGGAGCCTGCGAGATAACCTCAATCATCTCTTCGAGGATGTCTCTTTTGGTCGCCCCCTGAAGATCAATGATTCGATCAACTGACAACATACGCTCAAGATTCAATGTCGCTCTCTCCCTACTTGGCCGCAGCCTATTCACAAGGCTGATCCCTGAAAAGGAATCTTCCAGGACAAACCCGTTTCCAACTACCTGCCGAAAATGGTCGACAGCTACTGGAGCAGAAACTCTCCGCTCTATTCCGTCAAAAGGAATTCGAAAACCTGGTGGTGATCGACAGGCCGGGTGTCTTCGATACTCCAATGGATAGAATACATGAATTAATTGTCATTTTCATGCCCCTTTTTTCATGCCTGGGTAGAATGGCGCTTAGTTAAGCAGATTTCAGCCCCGCAGCGGGGCGACGGATTAAAGCCCAGGGTGAGTCGGCCCCTTCGGCGGGTTCAGGGTAAACTCCGGCGGGGAACCCTGGGATGCGGTGGGAGTGTAGAAAGAGCCCCTGACTTGTCCGCCGCTGGCGGAAAGGGGCGACGGAATCCTCCATCCCCGGTTCCGTCATCCCCTTCGGGGATTGTGGGAAATTCTCACCGAACGGTCCTTAACTTAGCGCCACTCATGCCTGGGTACAGGGCTTCAGAGGTGGGCTCCGATAGCCGGGGGATACAGGGGGTGCTGGGCCGAGTGGGAGGTATCAGGCGAGGGACGGGACAAGCGGAGGGGCGTGCGGGATCGCGTTTTCGGAGGCTTCTTTCAGGGAGTCCTTGAAATCGACGACCCGCTCGATCATTGATTGGGCCTTGCGTATCTTCGCTTCCAGGGCGAATCGCTCTCCCCCGTCAACCTCATTGAATCTCAGGAGCTGGTACAGAGAAGTGCGAAGCTCGAGCGCTCTCCCCATGGCCCGGGATGCTTCGCGAAGCGCCGGCCCGCGATCCCCAATCCTCGCATGGAGATAGCCGAGAAGCAGGAAGAGATCGATTTCGCACAGCGGGCTGTCGTAAGAAGAGAGGTGGTAGTACCCCGTCTCGAGATAATGGATTGTTTGGGCGATGGCTTCGTGTTCCGAGACGGCTGCGTTCGGCCAAAACCTGGTGAGCGCCTGCACAAACTCAGGCGTTTCGATCTTCGAGAGGTCCTCATCAAGCTCCCGATAGGCCCACGCAAGACGCAGATAGAATCGACCCAGTTTTCCGGAATCTCGGGAATCGGGTTCGAGCAACTCCTGGACATGGATTGCGAGATAGTTCAGTCCAAGGGCAACATCGAAATCTCTTTCACGGTCGAAGACGAAGTCGGCAAGAAAATCAAAGGTTCTATCCCTCCCTTGATGCGGGAGGACCCAGCGGAACCGCGAGGGCGTGCGGGGAGGACTCAGGAAAGTCGACGACTCATCCGTGTATCCGCAGCGTGGGCAATGCCAGAAGTAGTAGTGAGGAGGATGGACCGTCCGGCAGACAGTCGACACCCACTGGTATCGGCGCACACGCTTGTCCGGGTCGATCTCTTCCGGGAAGAACAACGTGTCCCGCAGTTTGGGATTAGTACAGGGCCGATTACACAGCGGACAGGGTACAGTCCGGTTGAAATGAGGCTGCATCAGCGATTTCATAGTGTCGATGGACCTATAAATATGTTAATATTGATAAAAACATAATACCACGCTAAGGGAAAACCGTCAAGGTTCCCCTCCATATTTATCGGCTTCTGCCTTCTGGTCATTCATGAGGAAAAGGACTCTCTCCCGCGCTCAGAAGGCCCATACACCAACGCAACGGCTTTCCGGCCCACTCGGGCACCAGTCTTGACTTTGAGATGAGGTCGAAATAAGATTCTGAATTGACACATCACTCACTGACGGGCGGCGTAGCCAAGTGGTAAGGCAGAGGTTTGCAAAACCTCCATTCGCCGGTTCGAATCCGGCCGCCGCCTCCATTTTTGAAAATAAACATGTAAAAGTCTTACGCAACACCTATCAAATAGCGTGCAAGGTTCCGGAGCGGTGTTCAGCCGCCCACAGCGATTCGGAGGAGGGAAAGGGAAATGAGTAGCTCGCGCGAATTTTTTGAGGCTTTGAATTCAGTGGCTGGTGTATTGATCAGGTGTTTCTTTCTTGGAGCGGCACTGATGTTGTTCTGGTTTGTCTTCTATTTGATCGGGGGGGATTTCGCCTATGGAATCCATTCAACGTGGTTTGACTTGAGCCGCCACGAGTTCGCCCTCGTGAACTACTATGGGATGGCTTATCTGAAGATAAACCTCTTCCTACTTTTCCTCCTCCCATACGTCGGAATAAAAATGGTTCTCAGAAAGAACAAGCAGCCCTAGCGATCCAATTCGTCCGACCCCACCTGGCCGCCAGCAAGACAGTCTGCACGGATAGCCCTACCCATCGGACTCAAGGCAGAGTGAGGATCACCTTTGGTCAATCATGCAGAATTGCATGGAACTACTGAATAACGTTCCTGCGTCGAAGTGTCAGGTTGATGTAGATTTTGCAGCGCATCAGCCTAATGATGTTGCGGAGTGATCAGTGGTTCGATCGTGGTCGGGAGGCATCAGCCTCGCCGGCGATCGGCCAACGGATGCCCTCATAAATAACTCGCTCCAATCCATCGTTCTGCGACATCCGAAAATAAAACGCCGGTGGCGAAGTGTGTCTTGTCACCGGGGTTCGAGAAAGGAGGTGAACGAGACTAGGGCGTTCAGTTTGCGGCTTTCCAGTTGATGGAGATGAGTCAACTCATGCTCATTATCAATTATGTCACAACAATTCGTTAAGGAGCAGCAAAATGAAAAGACATGGTTTTACCTTGATCGAACTTCTGGTCGTCATTGCCATCATCGGCATTCTGGCGGCGATATTGCTTCCGGCGCTTGCCCGCGCCCGCGAGGCCGCCCGGCGTTCCACCTGCATGAACAACTTGAAGCAGTGGGGGCTCGCGTGCAAGATGTACGCGAACGAAAACAAGGGTAAGTGGCCGACGGTGACCGGTAAATTTACCTCTGGCGTAGGCTTTGGTGCCGCGGGTGGAGCTTCAGCGGTTGACGAATGCGACGGTTATTCTCAGTGGTATCGCTTTGTTGATATGGTAGCCATGTATCCCAATTACATGAGCGATTTTCAGATCGTCGACTGTCCCTCCGACGCCAGTGGCTGGCTCGGACAAACTGGCAACCCGGACTGGATCCACGTGAACGACGATCCGAGTCTGCCGGTTGGTAAATGCCGGCTCACGTCCCTTTCGTATTTCTATCTGGGCTGGGCATACCATCAAGATCTGGTTATAAATCCCGGGTTTTCGGGGACCGAGGAGAATTGCGGATA
>SDBV01006067.1_pt1 | contig 16870 bp, 30 predicted proteins | sample 2277081 | NCBI WGS metagenome assembly SDBV01 (sample SAMN10402039, study PRJNA504765) | marine sediment metagenome | isolation source: marine sediment core GS10_PC15, 223 cmbsf | place: Arctic Ocean: Southern Knipovich Ridge | collected 2010 | reverse complement strand
GCCGGAAACTGACCGCCCGGCAAAGATTTCACGAAGGAAACTGGTCGGAGCGGCGGGATTCGAACCCACGACCCCTTGTCCCCCAGACACGTATAATACGGTTTAGCGCGGTTTAGGAAAGTCCACGCCGCGCTGTATCCCCTTGTATTCCGCCATTCTTGAGCCTATGTTGGTTCATAGTGGTTTTCCACAGTCTGGTAACGAGTGTTACCAAATGTTACCAAAAACGGCAAAACAAGGGGTCGGACGATGAAAGCGAAGATTACTGAGGCCACGCTGAAAAGGAAGTACCGCGAGGATGGAAAGCCTATTAGCACGGGCGACTACGACAAGGACGGCAAACCGCTGCCGCTCCTGAATGAAGTCTGGGACGATCTTCTGCCGGGCTTCTGTCTCCGTGTTGGCAAGCGCCGCAGTACCTTCACAGTAACGACCAGAATCGACCGCCAGCAGCGCCGGTTCAAGGTCGGCACGACCGCGACGATGAAACTCTCCGAGGCGAGAGACGCGGCCAGGGATATTCTGAGGGACGCAGCCAAGGATGTTGACCCAAAGGAAGCCGAGAAGGAAGCGAAGCGCGAAGCGACCCGGACCCGTGCCCGGACCTTCCGCGCCGTCGCCAAGGAATTCATGGCCGCACGTTCGGGTCTACGAAGCGCCGCCGAATTGCAGCGCAAATTGGACATTGATATCTTGCCGGTGATCGGCGACACGGCGGTTGCCAAAATCGACCGCGCCGACATACGGGAATTGTTGCGGGACAAGGCGGCAACTTCCCCGGTCGCCAGCAATCGCCTGTTGTCTTTGATCCGCTCAATTCTCCGGTTCGCCTTCAAAGAGGATTATGTGAAGGCGAACGTCGCCGATGCAATCGACCAACTCCCCGAGGTATCCCGCGACCGATTCTTAAGCGAGCCGGAAATCAAACTGTTCTGGAACACCCTGAGCAATGGCGTCGATCTGGCACCGGCAACCCGCGCCTGCCTGAAATTCCTTCTGATTACGGGCCAGCGGCGAAGCGAGGCGGCAGGGGCGAAATGGAGTGAATTCGATTTTGCAAAAGACCAGTGGCTTATCCCGGCGGAGAGAACGAAAAACGGACTGCCGCACATTGTCCCGCTGAGTGATCTTGCAACGGACTTGCTTGACGATATGGCGGACAAGGACAGCGGTGATTATGTTTTCCGGGGCGCGATAGTCAATCAGCCCCTATCGGCCTACACGGTCTCCCAAGGCATGAAGAAAGCCCTGCCGAAGATGAAGCTACCCGGCGGACGGGCAACGCCGCACGATTTACGGCGGACACTCATAACCGAAATGAACGAGACCTTGGGAATAGAGCCGCACGTTGTTGAGGCGATTGTTAATCACGTCAGCGGCGCGGCAAAGGCGGGCGTGGCGGGTATCTACAACAAGGCGCTGTATCTCGAACAACGCAAGCTGGCGCTGGACGCATGGGGTAGCCTGTTGACGGAAATCGTCACCGGCAAGGCCGCGCCGTCGAATGTCCACAAGCTGAGGGTGGGCTAATGGGCGAACACATACGATCACCGGCACCGGGGCCGTGGACGCTTGTTGAAGAGATGCCCGACTTCGGGGCGATATTCACGGACGATGCGGTTAACCGGATTGCAAAGGCAGGCGGCGTCCAGATTTCTCGCGACGAACTGATTAAGGTTGCCCGCAACTACTGGCCGATCAGGCATGCAAGGAACCGACCGCTTGCCGCTGCCGACCGCGACACCCTAGTGCGGATAGCCGCGTTGGCGGAGAAATTGGGTTCTGAGATTAACTCGTTGCCCGAAACGGCGCTGTCTCGCCTGTGGCGCGTTTCAGGGCGCACTAATGAAGTCCTTGCCAATCTACAAAGAGACCTGCACGCGCTAGCAGGGTGGACAAAGGCAGCGGCGGCGGCGGTGGCGTCCACAACGGGACGGCCTGCCGACACTCATATCAACGTGACGATAGATGCTCTTGCGGGGGTTTATCAGACGTACAAGGGCAGCCGACCGGGTAGGAGTGCGACAGGGCCATTCGCCAAGCTCGTTATGGCCTTCTTTGAGGTTGTGGACCCCGGCCAGTGTGTTTCGGGCGACACGGTACGCAAATACCTCAAGCGAGGGAGGTAAAAACTCCCACGGTTTCACGGAGATTGTACCCCGGCGACTTGCCAGCATCACCCCTTTACGGTCCACCAACGTCTAACAACGATAGGTGGACCGAATGAGATTTTTAACTTGGTACGAACTGGCCGACCGCCTGACTGTAAGTGTCAGCACGGCGAAACGCCTCCACAAGGAAAACGAAAATTTTCCCCGCCGCGTGCAGATTTCCGCCAAGCGCGTAGGCTTCCCCGAAAGCGAAGTAAACGAATATATGGAGGCGCTTGTCGCGGCGCGTGATGCCGCATGACTGGCCCGCCAGGAAGAAATAGCCCCGGCGCGCTGGCGGGCGCTACCGGGGCAAATCACTTCAGCAATCATCTACACCCCGAATTTAACACCATCCCCGCCGACGTGCAAATCAACCCCGGACCGGAACATATCGGCGCAATCGCCGACCGCGTGCTTGCCGACCTGTTGCAACGGTTTGAGGCGCGGCCATGATTTCCGATCCCGATGGCGTGTCGAGGTCGCTGCACTGCCGCGAACCGCTTTTCATATTCGAGGATACGACGCCGGCGTCGTGTCTGTCCGGTATCGTGGTCGAAAGTTTCGAGTGCTGGCTTTCATTCTGGATTGGCGGGTGCCCCCGGATAGTCTGCGAGACCGAACGGCTGGCCCGCCTTGTCCGGGTGTGCCTGGAGGCGGAAGGGCACCGGCCCATGCCTACAATCAGAATCATGGAGGGCCGCCGCCATGCAGCATGACCCTGAAATCGCGTATGATGCCACGGGGCTGACTGAGGGCACCAACAGCCCGCCGAACAGCGAGGACAGCCTTGCCCTGGTATTTGCCGAACGACACGCCCGCAAATACCAGTATGTCCATGAATGGCACCAAGGGCTGCACTGGACGGGCACCCATTGGAAACAGGACCGAACGCGCAACGCTTTCGATATGGCCCGCGATATCTGCCGGGAAGCGGCAAACGCAACCGATAACAAAAGCGCCCGCGAGAGGCTCGCCAGCGCCAAGACAACCGCCGCCGTCGCGACCTTCGCCAATGCAGATCGGCGCATCGCCGCGACAACGGAAGATTGGGATGGCAACCCGGACCTGTTGAACACGCCCGGCGGGGTGGTTCACTTGCCGACCGGCCAGACGACGCCCCATGACCCCGATCTGAAAATGACCAAGATCACGGCGTCGGCGTCCGGTGGTGACTGCCCGCGATGGCTGGAATTTCTGGACACGACCACGGCGGGCGACCGGACCCTCCAGGATTACCTTCAACGCGCGGCGGGATATTCGCTCACCGGACATATCCGCGAGCACGTCATGCTCTTCGGCCACGGTACCGGCGCCAACGGCAAGAGCGTTTTTATCAATACCCTGCGCCGCGTGATGGGCGATTACGCAATGGTTGCCGCTCCCGAGACATTCATGGTGACGCGGAACGAACAGCACCCCACGGGCCTTGCGGCGCTGCTTGGCGCACGTCTCGTAATCGCGAACGAAACCGAGGCGGGAAGGCCGTGGGCGGAAAGTCGAATCAAAGGCCTTACGGGCGGCGACCCGATGGCCGCGCGGTTCATGCGGGGAAACTTTTTCGAATTCCAGCCGACTTTCAAACTGTTCGTTGTCGGCAATCACAAACCATCGCTGACAAGCGTTGACGAGGCAATCCGCCGACGCCTGCACCTCATACCGTTTACCCACACCGTTCCCGAAAAGGACCGCGACGAAGAGTTGCCCGACAAGCTGCAATCGGAATGGCCGGGCATCCTGGCATGGGCCATCGAGGGCGCGCGGCAGTGGTACGAGGAAGGCTTGAACCCGCCAGAATGCGTCAAGGCCGCGACGGCCGAATACCTGGACGATCAGGACAGCATAGCGGCGTGGATCGCCAGCGAATGCGAGGTCAATGACAGGTGCGCCGACAAGTCCGGTGCCCTGTTCGCGTCGTGGAGAAAATACGCGGACGCTCACGGAGAGGTGGCGGGCACGGACAAGTGGTTTTCCGAGCAAATGCAGAACAAGGGTTTTCCAAAAACGCGCACCGCGACGGCGCGGCAGTACAAAGGCATACGCCTGATGGCAACACCCGATTATACGAACAAGGATTAGAGGCGACGATGAGAAACAGGCAATCGCGCCATTATCCAGGAGGGTGTGACGCTTAGTGACGCTTCGTCCCATTTCAAGGTTATGCGCGCACGCGCGCGTACGAACGCTCTAAATGCGGTAAACCGTCACAAACCGTCACAATGGCGGAAAAAGGTCGGTTTGAGGGCAAGAGAGCAAGCGCGTTGAATTCTTTATTGCCGGATATTGCCCCTTCCCCGCCCGCATATACCCCCATATAACCGCCATGCACTTGTCTATGTAACAAGGAAACATGGCCGTAAATATTCATTGTTTACAATGGTTTATGGGCGTATTGTGTCGGGGAAATATTATTTTGGTAACAGTCTGGTACCAGCATGGGCGATTTGAGCAAGGGGTTAGAAGGGCACCTGGCACGCCAGCGTGGCGTAGGGCGTCCGAAGGGTGTGAAGAACAAGCGCACCGTCCAGGTCGAGAAGTGGCTGCGGCCACTGTTGCCCGGTGCCAAGCGCAAGCTCAAGGCGTTGGTATCGAGTGACGACGATAGCGTTGCCCTGAAGGCTAGCTTGGCGGTCGTCGCGTACATCTACGGCAAGCCTACGCAGCGGCAGGAGCTGACCGGCGCGGATGGCTCGCCTGTCCTTGAGCGCATTGAGCGGGTGATTGTTGAAGAGCCCAGCCGTGTAATTGCTGCCCCAGCGGGCCGAGAGTCCGTAAACCGGCAGCCCGCCGCCGTTTTGCTCAATGGCGAAGGGTACCCCCGGGAACAGGAAGCCCCCGCCGGTCCTGTGGCTACCCCGACCAAGAGTAAACCCAAAATTTTCACGGTACCGGCATGGACGTGTCACGAATGAATCAGGTTGCCATCATCCCCGAGGTCCGACCGTCCCGCATTCGGCGCCACCTTGATTTTCTCCAGAATTTAAAAAATCTGGTGAGAAAAAAGGCGGAGGCCGTAAAGCACAACCGGCTGGTTCTGACGCCCGAGGAAATCGCAAATGGTTGGACCGCCGAAACTCTCAAATCCTATTTTGAGGGCCGCGAAAAGGCGCAGGCCGGAGTTATCCTGTACGACCCTCGATACCGCACGCGCGCCCGACCCAGATTTTCGAACAACTTATATCGACCATTACGTTGGAGGGGGCCATGACCTGCGAAACCCGAGAAGCCGGTTTGACAACCGAAATTGAGGCTGCGCAGCGACGTGGCGACCATGAAAAGGCACAGGCGCTTTATCTTGAATTACAGGGGGTAGAGGACGTTTTGGTGGTGCGTCATGGGAACGCAAGCGAAAGACTGCGCCCGGCGGCAATTGAGGGATTAGAGCGCAGGATCAACAAAGCCCTTGCTGGTGGTGACCACGCAGAGGCGAACCGGCTTTATCTCCGCCAGACGGAACTTTATGCAGAGGAAATCACGAATGACTGACAAGGAACACATGGTGATATGACCCGCACTGCCGAAGAACTGGCCGAAATGGCTACGGACGTTTCGATTGATATGGATATCGAGGCCGCGCAAGAGGCCGGTGACGACGCCGAAGCAAACCGGCTGCATCAAATTCGCGGCGGGATAGACCCGGATAATCCTTATGAACTTGCCGTGTCGGGAGTTGACGGCGAGACCTTGCCCGAGGTTGTCGAGAGTGACGACGATGCACAACCGGAACCAAGTCCCGATGATATCGAGAACGGAGGGGCCAGCGAGTTTATGGAGTCCTACGCTCCATGGGATTCACTTTCAGAGCAAGAACAAGACGAAGAATTTGCCGGGGTATTCAACCGTGTGGACTCGGCGGAGGCCGAACTTCGCGTAAGCTGGACGGGGGCGGACTTAGAGCAGAACGCCAAGTTTGCATTCGGGGCGCTGGTTTCAAACCCGCACGGTGCTGGTGTGTTGCGGGCGATGCAGGCCGTTGGCATTGCGGATCACCCGGATTTTATCAGATTTCTTGCCGATCAGGGGCGGCGCTTGGCTGTTGTGTCCGGCGACCCTTCCACGATTTCTAAACAGAAAGGAAACGACACGATGAGTGAAACCAGCACCGAAAATATCCAAACGCAGATTGATGCACTTGAGCGCCAAATCGAGCAATTCGAAGGCGACCCAGGCAGGGACAGCGAGCGAAACGACCTTTATCAACGCCAACTCGCACTCGGGCGAAAGTTGCCCGGCGGCTCCGCGCCGATTGTCGGCAGCGGCGGGAGAGACGTGTGATGCTGGTATTCCCCGAATCAAGCACCGATCTGGACAGTGCATTCAACAGCGCACTTGGTCAGGGCGTTTTTTCCTTCGAGGAAAAGTCTACCGACTTCTGGGCGCGCTTCGAGTTGCTCGCCAGTATTTCCGAGAACGATGCGATTGTGTCCGACGTTTTCATCACCACGAGCGGCGCGTTTAAAACCATTCCACGGAAGGAGATTTCGAAATGAAGCCATTAGGACAGGGCGGTAACGCCAGACCAAAGGCGAAGTCGGGTGAGTTTGAACATCTTATGACTTTGCTCGATGCGGCGTCCAAACCCGAAAAGGCAAAAAAGATTCTTGCCGAATTGGTCGAGGCAACGGCGGCGAATGAGAAATTGCGCGCCGTTGCCATAGCCGCGATTGCCGACGCCAAGGACCGCGATGCAGCGGCACGGGAAGCAGAGGAACGCGCCCGCACCGAGCTTGCGGCTGCTGATACGGCGAAACTTGAGCTTCAGGCTGACACCGCCAGAGCGCAGGACAAGCAGGAAAAAGAGGACCAGCGGCTTAAGGAGTGGAATGCCAAACTTGAGGCTTTTGATTCGGAAATCAGCGGGCGGGAGCAAGCCATCCGGCGTGCTTTCGACGGCTACTGCAAGGAGAAATGACATGGCTGGTTTGGTGGGCGGGCCGAAGCCCAAAGAGCCTGTGAAACTCAGCGAGTTGACTGACGAAGAATTGCACCGACGCAAGGCCGCCCTGCGGCGCGAATGCGAGAGCTACAACAAAGGAGAAAACGATGTTGAAGAGTAAGGAAGAAACCCCCTACGTCAAAAACAGTGAGATTGGTCGTCTATCTGACAACAGCGCCGGGGCCTCTCATTTTTCGGTCAGTACAGATTATTCTCTGGAAGAGGCCCTTGAGCCAAACTTTTTCAAAATGGGCCATAACGCCGGAATGAGAAAAAACGACACAATTTTCCTCGTGACCGGGCAGCACCGGCAGGAAGTAACCCATGCGAAACTTGCCGTTGTGGCGGCACGGGCAAATTGCGTCGAAGTGCGACAGCTTGGCGAAGCCCACACGGTCGCCGTTGGTGAGATGACCTGTTTCCAAACACTTGGAGTTAAGCCGTCGGCGAACGCCATTGAAATCGAAAATTCGTTCCGCGCACTTGCACTACGGCTGCATCCCGACAAACCGGGCGGCGACAAAAAGCAGATGCAACTTATCAACAAGGCGCGGTCTGAGTGCCTGCTGATTGCCGAAAATCGAGACATGGCCGCATAGGCGGCAAAACAGGAGTAAAATGCTATGAGTACCTCAGTAACAGTTTCATTTGTCGCCGATGCAGGTTCGCTGGTTATCGACGGGCACGTCTACGGCCCACCCGGTGAACTCACAAACGACGACTTCAAAACTCGCGACGTGGTTGCCCATACGGCGGCGCGCGAGTTTATCACCAACGGCACCGCGAGCGGCGAAATCACCGTAACGGCGGCTTGAGGTGGGCAAAATTGAAATCCGCCTTGACCCGCATGGCGGGGAAGTAATTTGGTCGGAAAAGGGTGGCAGGGCGGTTCCCCTTGCCGCCGCCGACATTTATATCCGGGCGTCTGACGGCAACGTTTTTATCGGCGATGCCGCGATATTGAGTAAGCGCGGTGGCTTGCAGAGGCTTCAGCCACACGAACCCGAAATGGTGGCGTTCTGGATGAAACAGCGCGGTGCCGGCACAGCGAAAATCTTCGCGGGCGAGCCGCCCGGTGGTTAGGATTGCCGAATTCAGCCCTGCACATTGCAGTGGCGCCTATCACGCCGTTCCTGTCTGGCAAGGTCCGAGAATGGCGGGTGCGCGCGCAAGGCGACATTATAATACCCGTCCCCATGGGCGAGGGTCTTGGGGTATGGTTGATGTCGTCAGTATCTTTTTGCATCACTTGTTCGGAGGTCGCCCACAAAGCGACGATTTGACTGTGTTTCTCAGCGCGCGACTTGATGAGTCTGGAACGGATGAGCGTTCGCCATACGCTATTGTGGCCGGGGCTGTGGCCGCCCAACACCAATGGGATCGGCTAGAGGCTTCGTGGGTGAGACTCTTAGAGAGCCGGGATGTGGCGACCTTCCACTCCAAGGAATTCAACCACCGCAAGGGGGATTTCGACGGCTGGGGAAAGCTAAAATGCAAAAATTTCATCAAGGCCCAGAACAAAATTATTAAGAAAAACGCGGTCTTTTCGGTTGCTGTAGCCGTCGAGAAGGATACTCACGCTAGTGTAAAAAGGGAAATGCGCGGAATTCGTAACTTTAAGGGGGATTCAGATGTCGGCCTATGCTTCCGAATATTGAATTTTCTAGTCTGTGAAAAGGTCGCAGAGTACGCGCGGAATGCGAAGGTTCAGTTCATTGTTGAAGATGGGCCATACTCAGCAGACGTGTATAAAATCTATCAGGACATCGTTAAGTGGCGCGACGCGAAATACATGCCAACGAAACATGGCGGGATGTTAGGCGGCTTTGCGAGTGTGCCAAAGGGTGATCTCCGAAGTCTTGAGGTGGCAGATTTTGTAGCAGGCAGGTCTTTGGCTGATCTAAACGATGGTCGCTTTATCAGCGCGCCGCGCCACAACCAAATTTCAATGCTGGCTCATAGAGAGTTCTTGTTGGAATGGCACCGAAACATGCTGGACGAGCGAGAGCATCGCCGGCAACACGGCCAGCAGTCTAAGAAGAAGCCTCCTTCGAGGGGAGAATCTTCTTGAACGCCCGCTCGAATTCCTCGCCCGAATCGTCGGCTTCGATCTCTCGAGCCTTTTTGATGAAGCGCTCTTTCTGCGCCTTGTCGTCTGGTTTCGGTTTGGCCATGGGCACTCATTTGCCGGTTAGTCGTTCGATAAGGTCAGGCGCTTGCCGGAACTACTGTGGCATACCGCTGGCCGCTCCGTCAGCACCTCGCCACGGACTCGCTGAGTCGAGCTGGCCGGTCCCGATAGGCTGGCATACCCGGAATCCCAGGACTCACCACGGGCGCTCTGAGGGGCTTGCGGACTTCTTCGAGGCTCAGGTGTTTACCGCGAGACATCGAGGTCTCTCAGATCAATAATCGGCCTAGATTCTCGTTCGATTAAATATGCTTCGTCAGGAGGTCGGCTGGCCTTCCACATCTGTTCAAAAACGTGCGCAAATTCGGCGACGGTTTCTTCACACCTGTCCTTTGTTACCGTGAAGCTTGGCCTCCTGTTTGGTTTAGAAAACGGTAGCGTGAGTTCAATGTGAACCCACCCGCTTTTTTTAACAGAATCACCTACCATGAATGAAGCGTGGTACATTTCCGGATACCACCTTACTTCAATTCCATACTTCTCTTTTGCATCTTGCGTGGCGCGAATAATGTACCCCTGTAACTCAGGAGAGTTGACGATACCGATTGCGTAACTAACAAGTGATTTGCTTCTTGGGTCTGGCAATATAACGCGGTGGATATGTCGGATATTTGGAATATCGTGTTCTGATATTTTTCTTCCAGTAACATAAGCCGCATCAATCTTTTCTGCGCGCGCCAACAGTTCATCATAAGTGCGTGCTCGGTCTAATATTTCCCGCGTCGGGAAAAATTCGAGGCCCCTGGCCATTACAACCCCTGTCTGGCGTTGTAATTGGCCGCGCGCCCATTCTGGTAGCTTTGTCCACCCCAAAAACCGAGCAGACCATTTAGCGGTTGCGATCCATCCGAGAATACCCATACCCCATCACCCCTTTCACGGTTTAAAGAGTCATATCACGACTCCCTTTCCGTGTGCATAGGGGAGCGCGCTATCAAAACCTCTGACATTGACTTTCCCGCCATGCGAGACGGTCGAGCGCGTGGTCTGTGTTATTTGCCCCGGCTGGCGACGTGCTGGCCGGGGTTTTTCCTGCCCGGGCCGCCGGGCGGAGCCGAATTTGTGGAACTCCACTCAACCATCGCGAAATTGATGCTGTGCAGGAGAAAACATGACTTTAATTATTCTTCCCCTCATCCCCATTATTGCCCTTGTCCGGCCCAGTAAGTCCTAGCGTTTCGGGAAGTGGTAATTGCAGCGTTGTTTCGGATTGCTGCGCCTGATTTCGGAGTTTTGAAAGGGCACCGGCCATCTGTTCGATAAGCGCGATTGCGGGCTTCAAATTTTTCGCCGCCCTACCGGTCGCCTCGGTCAGAACGAGCAATACATCAACGACGCTTTCAGTGCGGGTTCGGTTCCTGTCAACTTCTCTCTGAAGTTCTTGTAGTTTATTAAATATTCGTTCCCTAAGCGCTTCCTCAACATCTGCTTTCTTTACGTGCTCTCTAATATTAGAAATGTAACTACTAACTTTTTGTTTCCATTTTTCGTCGAATTCAACGAATGTTTTCTGCAATCCCTGGTCGAGTTCATAAATATTTCTTGCATATATTTGGCTCATAAACGATTCGATAGTGTAAAGTGCTTGAAGTATCGTATCGGGTTTTACCTCTTCAGGTATGTCAACTTTAGGCAAACCATCAATGCCAAACGCCTCGCCAAGTTGGAGCACATTCTTGATATATAAGGCCGCTTGTAAAGCCTCTGCATCGCTCCTAACGCCTGCCAACTGCACGCGGTAGGGCTGTACCTTTTGGTAAAACATCGCTTCCAGTCTCATTGGCATCTTCCTCGATTCACGATTACGCTAAATGCAATTTACACGCAAACACGATGGCAATGCGTTCGTACTGTTTCTATGGCTACCGACGCACTGGCCGCCACATCGCGGCTCCGTCCACGTCGCCCTCGTCTAACATCCGATCAGCCTCCATCGCCGCGAGGATCGGCGCGGCGCCGCCGTGGCGTTTCAGGTAGTCGAAGGCGGCGCGGTAGGTGTCGAGGTCGGTGGTCATTCCGAGCGCCGCTTCCGTTTCAGGTACGTGCGAAGTTCGTATAGGCCTATGCCAACAATGTACCCCAACATACCGAAACCTATTAAGGTCCATTTCGTTAACGCCGGCCATGAGAAGAACCAACGAAACAAAAAAAGGAACCCGCACCCTGAAACAAAGCCGACCGTCCCGACGACCCAGGAAACTGCCTCGCGCTCGTTATAAATTTGTTCCGGCGGTTTCTCGTCCTTCGATTTATCAGGTTCACTCATGGACACCATCCTTCCCTTGCCCCCCGTGATACTCCCGCCCCAGCCCTTGGGCATCAATGTGTCTTGTCATCCCGAAACCTGACATCGCTCAGGCCCAACATCGCCGCCCGTATTTTCCCCCAGGTCCGCACGCCGGCATGGTCGCCCTTGTCCCGCAGTGCTGCAATCCGTCCGGCTGCATGGTCTGACGCACCCTTTAGCCCGTCCTTGTCCCCGTCCAGCCGGTGCGGATCATTCGATTTCCCAATCGATGGCTATATTGAGCCCTATGTCTCTCGGGAGTCGGTCGGAGATTCCTCGACCGAATTCGGCTGAGGTTCCAAATTAGCTCTTCGCCCCAACGCACTTTCGAGTCGCCGGGTCATTTGTTCGAGGCTGCGGTCGAGCCCGTAAGTGATTACCAACGCGCACAGGGCAATGATAGACAACAGCCCCAGCACCAGCCATTGATAAAGGGAAATATCGTCCATTCATTTTCCTCTGCGGTTTTTCCGCCAGCGAATGAAGGCCCGCGACCCCTGCTTACCCTATCACCACTGCTATCGTATACAGCGATGAGGCCGTCTGGTTCACGCCGGGCGGGGGTTTTCGCCGATTCCGGGGGTCCAGACCTACCGGCCACCCTTCTAACGGCCACTCAGCGGGGCTTACAGCGCGATAGATAGTTGCGGGAGCGCCATATTCGCCTGTTTTGGGGTTTTCAGCACCAGCCTTCCCGCTTCCCGCCGCTGTAGGGCCGCGCCAGCCCTTCGGCTACTAACCACCCTGCCGACCCGTCTACCGTCCACCAGCACGCCCGCCAGCATCCTTCCGGCATACTTCCCCGGCCTGACATCGATAAGCTGCACCCTGGACCCCACCAGCGCCTTGAGCCGGTCTAAAACCGCAGCGTGCTGCGCATTTGAAACCCGAACACGTATTCGTATTTGCCCCGTCCGGTTCACGCCGGGCGGGTTTTTTGTTTACGGGTAGAGACGTCTGCCGTCGCGCCGGATTTTCTGCGCCAATTCACTTTCGTTGTCGTCTTCGGGATATGGCCAAAAGTGAACCTTGCGGGATAATTTCAGCTTTTCACGCCAGCCCCAGACGTGGCTTATATAGGTCGTATCCCTTCCGCTGTCCGTATCTCCAACAGTCACCAGCACCGCTAAATCAATATCGCTGTCATCGCGGCTTTCATCTTTTGCGCGGCTTCCATAAAGCCAAACCTCTGCAATTTCCGGACAGGCTTTCGCCCACTCCGTAATTTCCACCCGGTCACTGTCCGCGAGCTGCATGCTGCATATCACGTTTCTGTTACCAAAACTGTTACCAAATCTGCCTTTTGGCAAAAACTAAGGGGCCAGGAAATCCCCTAACCCCTTGTTTTAACTGGTCGGAGCGGCGGGATTCGAACCCACGACCCCTTGTCCCCCAGACAAGTGCGCTACCAGACTGCGCTACGCTCCGACGAATTGCGCCACGAATGCCGCGCCGGGGACGCGCGACGGCGCGCACAATACTCCCGGACTTCCCGCCGTGCAACGCCTCAGCGCAGCAGGTCGCGCAGTTCGGTGAGTTCGTCCAGCACGCTCTGTAACTCCGACTGGCCGCCGGCCGCCGGCTCACTCGCCCCGTTGGCGGGCGGGCTGGCGGGCGCCGATTTTTCGACCAGCCCGCGCGCACCAGCGGATTTCAGGAGTTTCTGTACGCCACGGATGGAATAGCCCTCGTCATACAGCAGATCACGGATGCGCCGTATCAGGGCGATATCTTCCGGCCGGTAATAACGCCGCCCGCCGGCGCGCTTGAGCGGACGCACCTGGGAAAAACGCGTCTCCCAGAATCGCAGAACATGCTGCGGCACACCCAACGCCTCCGCCACCTCGCTGATGGTCCGGAATGCCTCGGGTGATTTTCCCGTACTATCCCCGGCGGATGAAACCTTCCGCCGCGCGGTCATCGTCAGGACGCCTTGGCCCGCGCCTCGCTCGCCACTATGCCATTGAGCCGGTTTTTCAAAACGTGGCTGGGACGAAATACGAGAACGCTGCGCGGCAGAATCGGCACTTCCTCGCCGGTTTTCGGGTTGCGCCCTATGCGCCGGCCCTTTTTCCGCACGGAAAAACTGCCGAACGACGAAATCTTTACCGACCCGCCGCCGCCGAGAACGCCTGAAATCTCTGCCAGGATCGCCTCGACCATTTCCGCCGATTCATGGCGCGACAGGCCAACCTCCTGATACACAGCTTCACTGAGCTGCGCACGAGTAACGGTACTCCCATCCATTCATTTGCCCCCATGTCGTTTTTTCCAACGGTACTGTGGAGTCAGGGGCGCGTCAATTGCCATAAAGCCGCTATGTGTCTGATAAGGCGATTTTTCATCGAATTTCCTTGAATCCGGCACTACCAGCGTATCAGCGCCGACCCCCAGGTGAACCCACCGCCCATTGCCGTTAACGCCACAAGCTGGCCTTCCTCGAACCGCCCCTGTTCCACGGCATCGGCCAAGGCAAGCGGAATTGTCGCGGCCGACGTGTTCGCCTGCCGGTCGACGGTCACGATAACGCGGTCCATCGGCAGTCCCAGCCTCTGGCCGGTACTTTCGATAATGCGCAAATTGGCCTGGTGCGGCACCAGCCAGTCGATCGCGCTGGCATCGAGCGAATTCGCGGCCAGCGCCTGTTCGACGGCTTCCGCCATGCGGACCACGGCGTGCCGGTAGACCTCGCGCCCCGACATCTTGACGTACCCGGCGGTCCCCGTACTGCCCGGGCCGCCATCCACATAGAGATGGTAGTACTGCGCGCCATCGGAAAACAGGTGCGTCGACAATACGCCGCGATCGCCCGCGCCGTCCGCCGCGCGCAGGACCACGGCGCCGGCGCCGTCGCCAAACAGCACGCAAGTCCCGCGATCCTCCCAGTCCAGTATGCGGCTGAACACTTCCGCACCGATGACCAGCGCGCAATCCGACTGACCGAGCCGCAGCATGTTATCCGCTATGGACAGTCCGTAAACGAAGCCGGTACACACCGCCTGGACATCGAACGCGGCGCCGCGGGTCACGCCGAGCTGCGCCTGTATTCGGGTCGCCGTTGCCGGGAACGTGTTGTCCGGGGTCGTCGTCGCCAGAATGATCAGATCCAGTTCACTGGCGTCCATGCCGGCGGCCGCGAGCGCCCGTTTGGACGCGGCAAGAGCCAGATCGGAGGTTAATTCGCCCTCGGCGGCGATATGCCGCTGGCGGATACCCGTTCGCCTGGTGATCCATTCGTCGGATGTGTCGATGCGTTTGGCGAGTTCTTCATTGGTGACGATGCGCTCAGGCAGGTAAGCCCCGCATCCGGCAACTACGGAACGGCGCATTTATGAAACCGGCTCTTGTTCGGTTGGTTTGACGCGTTCCGATTCCAATCGCGCGAAGTCGTCGCCGATCTTCGGGATAAAGCCGTTGACCGCCATATCGACGGCAACGCCGATGGCGTGGGAAAACCCGAAGGCGTCCGTGCTGCCGTGGCTTTTTACCGTGATGCCGTTCAGGCCGACCATGATCGCCCCGTCATAGCGCTTGGGATCGATCCGCTGGCGCATCGCCTCGAGACCCGGGCGGGCCAGAAGATATCCCATGCGGGACCGCCAGTTGTCGCGGTAGGCATCGCGCAACAGGCCGGAGACCATCTTGGCCATGCCTTCCACGGTCTTGAGCGCGACATTGCCGGTAAATCCGTCGGTTACCGCGACGTCGACCGTGCCCTTGAAAATGTCGTCGCCCTCGATAAATCCCTTGAATTCGATCGGCAGCGTCGTCTCGTGCAGAATCGCGGCGGCTTCGCGAACCTCCTCGTTTCCCTTCATATCTTCGATGCCGATATTGATCAGGCCGATGGTCGGCTTCTCGACGCCCATCACCGTACGGGCGAAGACCTCGCCCATCACCGCGAACTGCACCAGATTTTCGGCGCTGCACAGGACGTTGGCGCCAAGATCGAGAACACAGCACATGCCTTGCGAGGTAGGCACCGCCTTGACCATCGCCGGCCGGTCGATGCCCGGCATCATCTTCAGCACCATCCGCGACATCGCCATCAAGGCGCCGGTATTGCCGGCCGAAACGACTGCCGCCGCCTCGCCGTTGCTGACCGCGTCGATGGCCAGGCGCATGCTCGATCGCCGGGCGCCCCTGAGCGCCGCGGCCGGTTAGTCGTCGCTTGAGACCTCCTGGTCGGTGTGGCGAATTTCCACGGCGCCGGCCAATCCACCGTGCCGGGCGACCATTGGTTCGATGCGCGCTGAATCCCCGTACAACAGAAACTTAATATCCGGAAACCGGCGCAGCGCGGTAGCCGCGCCGCCGACCACCATGTCGGGAGCCCGGTCGCCACCCATGCCATCAAGCGCTATAACGAGGTCACCCGCCATCAATTCCCGACCCCTGAATTATCATTTAACAGAAAATAGACTATACCGATTCCGGTTCAACGACCTCACGTCCGCGGTAATGCCCGCAAGCGCCACACACATGGTGCGGTGGTTTCAGTTCACCGCAATTCGGGCATTCAGCATACGCCCCGGGCGTCAGCGCGTCGTGCGCACGCCGCATATTCCGCCGCGAGGGCGTGGTTTTTCTTTTTGGTACAGCCATTGACCCTAACCCTTTTACTACAGCCAGACCATGGCCAGGAAGATTTGCCGGTTAATATACAAATTCGCCTGCGACGGCAAGCGAGATACTGCCCAGCCTAACGCTTTTTCTTCAGTTTGGCCAGTTTCGCAAACGGACTGCCGCCGGTGTCCGCGGCGTCTTCGCCAGCCAGGGTAAACGGAGTTTCGGATTCCGCCACGCGCGGATAGGGTTCCAGAGCCAGCGACAGGCACTGCGCCACCAGTTCGCCGACATCGATGCTGTCATCGTCGAACGCATCCGGCGGCTCCTCGTCTCCCCCCGGCCGGTATCCCGGCGGGCCGAAAATGTCGCTAAACGGTTCATTGACATGGTCAGGTACCGGTTCCAGCGTAACCACGCAACGCTGGACGACATCCGCGGCGAGCCGCCCCTCGACACAGATCAGCGGTCCGCCGGATATCCTGCGAAGTTCCAGGCTCGCCTTGAACGAGTCCAGAGACAGCAGATCGAAGCGCCGGGCCAGCGAATCGCGCTCGGCGGCATCCGCCTCCAGGTCGCGCCGCACCGGGCCGTCGCCCAACTCGTCGAGACCGATCACGCGGCTGAACTCCGGAAGCGGTTTACCGGTCATGACGGCGCCGGTGGGCCGGCAAAAGAGATTTTACCTTCGGCGAAGGCCGAAACCGGCTGATCCGCAAGGCGGGCGGCCGACTCACGGA
>SDBV01006066.1_pt1 | contig 16871 bp, 7 predicted proteins | sample 2277081 | NCBI WGS metagenome assembly SDBV01 (sample SAMN10402039, study PRJNA504765) | marine sediment metagenome | isolation source: marine sediment core GS10_PC15, 223 cmbsf | place: Arctic Ocean: Southern Knipovich Ridge | collected 2010 | reverse complement strand
GCGTACGGTCATGAGTCCGCCGGCGCTTTGGTTTTATTTATGTTTTTGTAGTCATCAGTTTGTCGAAGCGGCTGCGGAAAATATCATCACGATGGAGATCCTCGAAGGGCGACTGTAACGCGGTGGCTCGGCCTTCGTCGCCAACACTCATAGCGACAATACGCACGAACGGAGAATTCGGCAGCGTGATGCTGGTAGCGCCCTTAGGGATATCCAGGCGATAAGCAAACAGATAACCGTATTCATACAGCGTGTCAGCTGATGGCAAGTGACGGTGTGAGGCATACCATGCAACTCGTTGATCTTTGACAAAGGCAGGAGCGATCCGCTCCAGATCGTTACGCAGCGAATAGGATAGCTCGGCAACATAGCCTTCAAACTCGCGGTTGTCCCACGATCCTATATAGCCCGACCAGCCTCCGATGGTCAACGGGAAATCTGTGTCGCCGGCCTTGAAGACCACGTCGGTATCTATTTCAGCGGCTGTCAGTATATGCAGGACTTCAGTGCCGACTGGCAAGTCAATGCTTTGCCCGCGACATATCACGGAATTGCGGACAGCATTGTTACGCGAACCGATTTTGAAGGAGACATTACCCATCTCAACGGTGTCCTCGATCATCTCGGCTGGGTAGGTGTTACCTTTACCGTCGAAGCTTCCGGAAAAGGCCATTTTCTTTTGCTTGATATTCATGTAGCCGTCTTCACGGTCGTGGTTATAGCTGAAGATGTCGCAGTCGTATTTCAGTGCGACCGGTTTTGTTTCGTTTTTGACATCGGCACCAGGTATTGTCAGCAGAACTGATTTCAGTTCGTAAGGCGTAAAGCTCATCGTCAGCGTACCATCCTGGACAGCCAGTTTTTGATCGAGCTTGCGTTCTGCTCCGTCGATCTTTTCGGCAGCTATGATCGGGATCGCCGCCGATAGTGTGACGCCGGTACACGGACGTCCCGACAATTCCTGAATGCGGACAACTATGCCAGAGACGTCTTCGTCCTGGGCCATCTTGACGGCCTGGATGTTCACCTGCGGATTATCAATTTTTAACAGTGAGAAAGAGCTTGCTTTGTTGCCTTTGTAACGCGGCACGACAAATGCGGCCGGTCGCTGTTCAAATCGCTGCGCTTCCCAGTGAGTGTTACCGTGGCGCCAGTCACCTTTGTGACCGGTGATCGCATAATTGAATTCATGACGTCCCCAGTCCTGCCACCGCATTTCCCTCATGACGCCTTGGTCGCGTGTTTCGTCTTCGCACTCGTTCGTATCCGGCGTATGGAGCAGGGTAAGACGCAGGGTGTTGTCGTCGGGTTTGTCACTTCCATATTTCGATCCGGTCAGTACCGATACACCGTAGGCGCCGGAGTTGTCTGTCAGATCGATCCATGCATGGGCTGGAACTTCATACTGTTTTTTATTACTATTGCCGCGCTTGATCGTTCCAAGGTCAAGATTGTAGGTTGCCTCAGGTGCCGATGCGGTCAAATGGAACGCAGCCTTTAGCAGCGTGCCGCGGCTCTTCCAATCGAAGTGGTTTGCAACTTCCACACGGTTTCCGTCGTCACCTGACGAAAGGCGGATCCGCTGTGCGATCTTTGAACCTTCATTTTCGCGTACTATTTCGATAGCAATACGAAGCGGTCCTTTTTCTATCACGCGAACCGAAACGGGGTTAGCAGCCACACTGCGGGCCGGCTCTTTGATGTCTTTCCAATAGATACGCCATGCCGGCTTAGTGTCCGGGAAGTCTGCAATGAACTCAAGCTGTGCCGGTTTTTCGAGCAGCTCTTTGCCGACCTGTTTGTCGAAGATGCTGGCGATGTCGCCGTTGGTATCGATCTTGACTTTATAGCGATCGTTTTCGAGCGAATTTTTGTTAACACGGAGCTCGCTCTTTTTCACTCTCGGCGGTTTACCTTCACGTAGTGCGTAGACCGTGGCGCCAACGGGCGGAAGTTTTGCCTGGAAAAGCACACGTCGTTTTCCGTCCCATCCGGTTGTCAGCTGGGTAGGCAGTTTTCTGCCTTGTGCATCAAATGCGGTGATCGCTTTGGCGCCGGCTAGTTCTGCGGGAACTAATGCTTCGACTAGATCTTCACGTGCTATGGAAAGCGGATTGTAGACTACCAGCGGTACGCCCGGCACATCGGTGTCGAGCGAACGAGCCAGCGAACCGATGGCGTCGGTATAGATTCCGTCAAACTGGTTGAGCGAAATTATCCCGTCGTTCCATGCATATTCATAGGCCTTGGGGAGACTGGTTCCCGGCAAAGTGTCATGGAATTGATTACGCAGGGTCAGGCCCCATGCCTGGTTCAGCGCATCGATCGGGTAAACCGCTCCGTTTAGGAGGGTTGCTGAAACGGCGGCGCGTTCACCGGCATCGGCGAGCAGTTCAGCGTCGCGGTTTAGTTGTTTCATGTAGGATTGTGATGTAAGTACGCCGGTGGAGTGCTTGATGAGCAGCAGGTCTTTGTTCCAGGTCGGGAACTTTTCCGCCTGCTTATCGGTGATAGTGCGGACCATCAGATCGGACGGGCCGGCGATCACCTTGACCGGGCCTTCTGTCGCATAGCATTTTTCCAGCGTCTCAAGCGAATAACTCTGAGGCCGTCCACCGCGGTCGGAATTGTTTTGCTCGTCACCGCCGCCCATATAGTAAAGGTCAGTTGCCAGGCCGGTTTCCTTGCGGTTTTCTTCCAGACGCTTAAGCGTAGGTTTATCTGTTGTATAGACTTTTGTATGCCTTCTGGCGTAGTTGCCGGCATTGAGTGTCGCAATGACCCACTCTCCGTCAGGACCGACCCATTTTCCAAGATTGAACGGGATTCCGTTGGCCGATTCCCATGTAAGTTTCTGTGTTGAGAAACCGCGGAGACCGCAGTGGCTTAAAACGGAGGGCAGTGAATAGGGAAATCCGAAGCAGTCCGGTAGCATGTATTCCATACTCTCCTCGCCGAATTCCTCGTAGAAATATTCACGGCCAAGCAGTATCTGTCGAATGATCGATTCTGTCGAGGGCACGTTGGTATCGTTTTCGACCCATGAACTTCCGCTCGGGAACCAGCGCCCCGCAGCTACCCATTCTTTCAGTTCTTTGTACTTTTCCGGATAGTATTCTTTCATCATAGCGTATCGGCTGGCACCGGACCAGTTTAGCATATAGTTCGGATATTTCTCGAACGCCTCAAAGTTGTCGTCCAGCGTGTTCTTCAGGAAATCGCGAATGGTCTGAGGGTAGGACCATCGCCAGACATCGTCGAGATGCGTGTAAGGCATTATGAACAACGTCGGTTTCGTCAGATCGAGCGACGCAGTGTCGATCGGCTCGATAACGGGTTTGGTCGAAGGTTTATTTGTGGCTACCGGGAGGGCTATTGACAGTGGTATCTCATCGCGAAGCAGCTTTCCTGCCTGTCCGGCAAGACGCAGATAAAAATCGCTCGGGAGGCCGTTATTTGTTAAGAATTTAACTCCGTCACTTGTAGGCGGGTTGTCTGTGCATTTAAAGATGGCGGTGGCTTCGTCGATCTCATCGAACATGGCGATATAGGTCATATCGGCACCAGCCTTTTTGTGGGCCACTATCTGCGACCACATAAACTGTCCATCCAGCCGTGGGATCGAAGCGAGTTTTCTACCCGTCAGGTTGTGCCAGCTAAAGCCCGGGAAGACAACCGGCATATAGTCGATGTCATGCTCTCTGGCCCAGGCAACATCCTTATTCCAGTATTTTTTGGCGTGGCGTTTGGTCCCTGCCAGGTCACCAAAACGTCCGACGCTCCAAGGGCTGATCACATCAGCGCTCAGCAGCACCTTATGAAGATCGGGATCCTGCGTAGCATCCCTGTCCTGTGCACGCCACCCGGTTGCTGTTCCAACCATCACGCTGCAACCGTCTGCTTTAAATTTTTTGATCAGTTTTGTGCATTCCTTAAAATCGGGGCGTTTCTTGATCTGGCCGTTAAAACCGACACCCCATATTCCAACTAACGGCTTTCCATTATGATGCTGGAAGGCCGGGTCTTCGGTGATGTGCATTTTGTCACGCAGCATGCGCCAATCGTCGAACACCTTGACGATGTAATCATCCGGGATACCCGTCAGGTCATACATGATGGTGTAGGTTCGTCCGTAGCGGTTGGCCCCTTCACGTGCGCTGGATAACACCTTGTCCTTGTGGTATCGCATCCTTTTGTCTACCAGACCGTTGGCAAACCGCTGCACAATGGCACCATCGATCCCATAGTCGGCCATCCACTTAAAGTGGCGGATCACGGTTTTACGATTGTGCGAGCTGAAGGTCTTGGCAGGCGTTCCGTCTTTGTGGCGGAAAACGGTAGTGTAGAGTTCATCGTCATCAAATTCAGAAACGTCCGGCCACTGATCGACGGCGATATTGCCGGGCTGGAAAGGTTTGCCGAGGTCAAATGCCCAGTGCGTCCATACGAGGCCCGCACCGTCGTCTGGGCAGTTGAACCAGCCTTGATAACCGGTCATTACTTTGCCCGTCAGCGTGCTGGGATCAGCTCCGGAAATGGACGGGCCGTCGTAGGGCTTCAGCACATCCTCTCGCTCTGACGCGAATGTTGCCTGTGGCAGGGTAGCACAGATAAGAGTCAGGATCAGGGCACCGCTGATAGTTTGATGTAAAAAGTTCATGTTCATTCCTTTGTTTAAATTCATATGTCGGATTCAACTGACAGGTGCAACTAAGTCGAGTCCTGTTAATTTTTCCGTTAATAACATACTTCATTTATTGTAAAAAATCAAGCAACCCTCTTGGCCGGTTGTCAAGCCGATCCATGCACTTATTTACGCGATGGTGTAACCATAATTACCTGATTCGCTGTAAATTGACCAAACCAGCCTTCTCCGGGCACATCCTCTTTCAGCATTCGTGTCTTGAGTACGTATTTGCCCGGAACCGCCGGTGCAGTCAGATCGAGCTTGAAGGTATAATTTTTCCCGGGCAGAACCACTTTGCCGGTATCCATAGCCAGACGATCTGCGCCCGTCCAGAAACGATCAGCGGGTTGTGTCAGTAATTCGAGTTCTCCAAACTGCAAAGTGTTTCCGCCATTATTCGTCGCATTGAATTTATAATATTCATACGCGCCGGGATTGCTGACATCGAATACCAGCCTCTGGCTTCTGTTTGGAAAATCAATTCCGTTTCTGGCATCTACGGTTGTCCATTTTGTTCCGTCGTTAGATCCCTGCAGCGTCCAGTTTTTAGGATCGCCCAGCCCGCCTCCGCCGCCAACTTCAAGAAGTGAGACATCGTCAACATAAATAGTTCCTACCAGCATGTTGGCTCTAATGCGTAAAGTTATGGAGCCTGTATTTTTGGGACCTTTTTGAACAACGCCTGTGTTAAAGACACCCGCATAGCGTGTCCAGACCGTAGGTCGTCCTCCGTTTCTCACCCACTGACAGGTATCGTCAAAGAAATCATTGGTATCCAATACAAAAGAGCTTCGTGTGTCCGGTTCGTGTTTTATCCAGAAGCTCAGGACATAATCCGTATCGGGCTTTAAGCCGGTTATTGTCTGGGTCGTGTTTCCGGTGTTTTTCATGTTAAACAGACTCAGCTTCAAGCATGAATTTCCAGAAACGCTGCAATCCGTAGAGATGCTTGAATTAGATAACTTCCAATCTGTATCGCCTGACTCAAATGATCCGTTCGTTACCTCGTCAGGTCCCGGGCCGGCATCTGGCGCCGATGTTACAACATACTTTTCAACGTTATACTTTTTGCCTTTGGCAAATTGAAGCTGAGCCCATGCTGATGCATTATTGGTGAAATACTTCGTTGAAGTATCATTATCAAACAACTGAACATCTTTTTGGGCCGGGATCGAATCTGTGTGCTGTGATGTAATCACCACGTTATGCTCGTCCGTCCTGTCCATAAACGAATCAATGCCGCCTAATTTATAGGAATTTTTCGGTGTCCAGCCGATGGTACCGGTGTTTTTAAAGGTTACATTCGCGGTAAATGAATCACCCGAATGCACCTTGTCCGGTGCATCGATAGACACGAATTGCGAATCAATCAGATCTATTTCGGGAGCAGATTTGCTGACCGTGAGACCCAAGTTTTCAGACTTTTGTCCGAACCAGCCGGCTCCCTGAGAACCGAGCACCTGCCACTGGAAATTATAATCACCTTCAACTGAAGGCGCAGTGAGAACTGCCTGGAAGGTAAATTCACCAAAAGGCACCACTTCGGTATCATCCAGGTTGATACGATTCGTTGACCAGGTTCGATTATCCCTGGCATTTTCACTGCCCAGACTGAATCCGCCGGCATTGGTCCATGCGGCAGATGTATAACTTCCAGAATTTTTGAATGTTAGATCGACCGCAAACTTGGCCCCTGGCCGAATCCCGTTGATCTGCGGATCGCCCTGGATGCTCTGCGAAATAAACGTCGAATTATAAAAAGGAACAGGCGGCGGTTCCTCGACATTTGCAACCTTAATTTGATGCGTGGAACCAAGGTGATCGGTGAGTGTTTCACCAAAATATCCTATGGACTCCTGAAGCATCTTCAAGTCATACGGAAAGAATGTTGTGGTCGGTTTGCCTTTTCCGGTCCACGCAACAGGAGGTGGTGCAATCTCGAGATCAAATGTAAAACTCTTCCCCGGCTGGACACTTTTTCCATCCGGTATATAAGCGCGGGTTGCGCCAAAGGTGGTATCGTTGCCAACCGACGCCAGTGCAAATTTTCTGGGATTATTTGAAGTGTTTTTCCACGCTACCTTTCCATTGTTCCGAACCTTTACGCTCACACGAACGGTTTCACCCTGGGCCAGATGTTTTGGCAGCGACGGTGAAACGGATATAATCTTGGCATCTGCTTTAGTCGATTTGAGAACCATCTCGGGTAGAACCTTGTCGTATATGTCTCTTGGATCGGCATAATTTCCGGTTTTGATGATCGCGGAAACATCGTTAGCATTGATGCGGTCACGCCAGCGTGCAGTACGCAACGGTTGAAGATTTTGTGTGGGGACCGCCCCGAATTTTTCAATAAATTCCGGAAGTTTCATTAGAACTCTTTTGAAGGCATCACCATATTGCTTCTCTGCTTCATTTATAAGCGTACCGGGTTTTGGGTCCACAAGAAATGTATTCTTGCCATCTGTCAACTCCTGAGCAGTTGGGAGTCTTCCGAGAATTTCAAGATAGGAGGCCTTAACTATTGTTTTGGCTTCGATCTCTGTATATGGGTAGTAGTGGTAAAGATACGCGTTATACGGGGTGCCGTTGTGAAACAGGAAGTGCTCGATGGGCTTAGTGTTCGTTTTGAATCCTTCCTGCAGTTTGCCGCCCGGGGCGATGTGAATATGATCCGGGTCATAGAGGAACGCGGTTGCCGGATCGGGATCGTTTCTGTTGTCCGAAGTTCCGCGGCCTTTGCCGGAATGCGTCGCAATCGATTTGTTTCCGTAGAAGTCAACGTTTTTCACATAGTCCAAAAGGTATCCATATCCAAACGCGTCACCTTCCAGCAGATTGTTCCGGATGACGCCGCCTTTCATGTCAAACACATACGGTTTTGTACGTTTCCACGTCCGGTTGCCGAAGGGCATCCCGATCTGAATACGACAGCCAGATGCGACGATCCGGTTGTCTTCGATAATGATTCCACGGTAGTCGTAGCATGGGTAATCTTTTCCGAAGGTCGAATCGGTGCCCATAAACCACTTTTCAATACCATCAACCATGTTGATCCCGCCGTGATTGTCTCTGGAGTAGTTCAGGATCAGGTTGTCGTGAACGTGCGAGCCGATGGCACCGAAAAGAACAATGCCAACGTCAGTACAGTCCATAACAAAGTTGTAACGGGCCGTTACATTTGCTGCGCCAATGCTGAATCCGTCCGACCAGCCGATGCTGATTTCGCTGGCACGACCATAACCTTTGCTGTCAACGTACCGGCCGCATCCGCGCGGATCGTCGCCGGCGCCGAGAACATAGTTGTGTTCCACAATATGACTGTGACCCGCTTCGGACAGTTGGCAGGTGGACCAGGTCCGCGCATTATAAAGTACACAGCGCCGGAGCCAAACCCCTTCCGAATCGGAGATGATCACCATCGCACCCTGAGAGACACGGGCTTTTTTCCCTTTTTGATTCAGCTTATATTTGTTGCCGTCGACGGCTACATTTTCGAGATGGATGTAGTCCTGTCCATTTGCGGAGATCAGCGAATCGTAGTCTCCCTGATCGATCTGCTGGCGGATAATCGCGTAATCATTAATGAAGAGGGCGTCCATGGTTTTGATGCGCTGATAGGATGCCCGATACTTAATCATGCCGCTGGTGTTATAGATTTTATTTTTCACTAAGAGCAGGTCATTGCCTCCGTCGAGTACCGCCTGTAGATCAGCTCCGGCCGGAATTGCGCCTGAAAGCCTGGAATAATCAACGAACGTATCTCCCAGAACCGGATTCACCAGATTATGACGGCCGAAATAGTCACTCAGCCCAATCGTGGAGAAGGGTTTTACTGTTGAGGTTCCGCCGGTTGAGAGCACAACTTCGCTGTGGAAGTTTGTTCCGTCGGCCCAGGTAACAGCAATATCACTTGACGAGTCGCCATTGAAGTCACCGACCATATAAACATCCTGATCGCGGTAGACTCTGCCTTGTTTCAACAATGTCCGGGGCTTGAAATTAAAACCGTCCGACTCGTAACTCTCAATAGACAACTTCCCGTCGTCGTTCCACAGACGCGCAATATCGACATAACTGTCACCGTTAAAGTCCCCGATAAACCAGCGATGCTCACGTTCAAACGTACCGTTCTTAACCGCCCATGATTCATTCTTAACGGGCAAGGTTTCATGGGTAACGATGTCCTCGGTCTCATAGTGAACGTCGATACTCACGGACCCGCCGTCATTCCACAGGTTGGCGATATCTGTTGCGCCGTCGCCGCTAAAGTCCTGGGCAACCCATTTCATTGATGTCAATCGGGGGCCTGCATCGCTTACCCAGTCGGTGCTAACAAAAGCCTTTCCGGAAGATAAGTGCATAGAAATGTTAACTGTAGAACCGGCTGAGACGACGGCAAAGTCCATGCCCGGAACTTTATCAAAGGAACCCATTAGCCAGACGTCATCGGCATTAAAATCACCCTGCCGATCAGCCCATTTTACAGGAGCGTCAAAGCCGCTTCCGTTAGAAAGATAGACATAGATAGAGCGTTTCCCATTTTCGTTGTACGTCCGGGCTAGATCGGTTTTATAGTCACCGTTAAAATCACCGACAAACCATTTGTCGGAGTAGGCAAAGACGCCGGATCGTACTGCCCAGGCTGACTTCACAAAGGAGTCATTTAAAAAGTCCGAATTCGTATCGGTTGAAAGATAAACATAGCAACTCATTCGACCGTTGTCATCTCGGAGGTATGCCGTATCTGATATAAGGTCCCCATTAAAATCGCCGTAAAACCATCGCTGGGTCTGGTCATAGCTTCCGGTTCGGCTAACCCACTTATTCTCAGTGAACCCGGCCTTGTCGGAGAGAAGAACACTGACGGATAATCTGCCGTTGTCACTCCAGATGTGTCCGAGGTCGGATATGCCGTCGCCATTAAAGTCAGGGCCGTCATACGACTGTGCATGCAAACCGGCTGTGGCAAAAAGCATGCAGAACAGCAGAATGTGAATGCACAGATTTCGTTTTTTCATAGTAACCGGACCTTTCATTGTCATAAAATCTATCTATCTCCACATGACATTGCTGCTTATTTTGGCCGAGTCGTCTGGCCGCATTAATTTCCAGCCGTCTTTCAAAACCACGTGAGATGGTTTGCCGGCTCCGAGTCAGCAGCCCGGACACTCTGTGAAATAACCGGTGCGCCATTTGCATGCGGTTCGAGAGGGAATTTATTCCAGTCAAGCGGCTGAGTGATCGGCCCGTCAATCTCCTTCATCATCGGATGAAACTGCTCGAGAGTTTCCTTTCTTTCCGGAAGGATGTGGAGTTTTTTATACGCTCCCGCTTGCAGCATACGGGATGTCTCATCGGCACATTCTGTATACTGTACGACAAGTCTGGGAGGATTGTCGAATACATGAACCTCCAGGTACCCACCCCTCTTTGCATTACATTGTCCGGAGTCTACGATAAGTGCCTGATTGTCAACCCGGCCGTCAAGTTCATGAACCCTGCGGAACCTGTGATCGCTGGCACAGACGATCATATCTGTATTTCCCAGCATAAAATCTATTTCACCGGCATTCCACACACCCCATTCCTGCCATGCTCTACTAAACCACCTTTCATCGTGAGCGACAAGAACAATAATATCGTGATCTGTTTTAGACATGCTTAATTTTTTCACCTTATTATACATAAAATCAGCGGAACGTTTGGCGAAGACCGATTTGTCGCCTATATGGACAGCGATGATGTGGACGGTAAATTTGCCATGCGTTTCTTTTGCATAAAAATCAACATACTTATCATCGTATTGGTCACCCCTTGATAGAATTTTGTGGTTTTCGGGGACTCGAAATTCAACATTCGGACGATTGTAGATATCATCTACCATATCAAATATGATATGACTTCGCCCCCAATCTTTTTCATGGCCGCGCACACCGTTAATTCTGATCTCATTACAGTGATCACCGATCACCGGATAAAAATTATAATGAAACCAGTCGCTCGGGTCGCTTAGGACATTTTGAAATGTGTCATTGTTACCGTTAAAAAGATCGCCGTTACCGATACAAAACTTATCATGCTTTCGGATCCACGGAATCGCTTTAGATATCGGTCCACTTTCCGAATTCCCCTGATTGTCGCTAACGATCGAAAAACTGAACTCCGCTGCCTCGTCAAGTTCCTCGATCGTTGATATAACCGTTGCGTGCAGGTTACAGACAAGCAAGACACATACAATGATCAATAAAATCAGCTTTTTCATACGACTCTTCCTTTTCAAACGCCAGGTTTCATTCTAATTTTTTTTTAGGACTATCCAAATCGATTGCATTACACCTTGTTTTGGCTCGTTCGTTTCATCCAATCCTGGTAACAGCCTTCCAGCTCAGCCGCTTTAGCGGCATACTTTTTCGCACCGGCCTTGCTTGCCAGTAAATTCTTCAGCTCATGCGGATCGTTATTCAGATTGTATAGGCCCTTTCTTACTCTTTTGGCCGAGTCGTGAGGTCGCATTAATTTCCAGCCGTCTTTTAAAACCATGTGAGATGGTTTGCTTTGTAAACTACTGAGCCATTCGGTAACCACATACGTATCTTTATTGGCAGTGCCTTCTATCAGCCCGCGAAGGCTGGTGCCATCGGAACGGTGAGAAGGCATATTTAGATAATCCAGAATCGTTGCGAACAGATCTATGTTTGTCACCGGAGAATTGACTTTTGTTCTCGGCTTAATTCTTCCGGGGAACCTGATCATCATTGGGACATGAGAGGATGCTTCATAGAAACAGAATTTGCCCTTCATCCCGTGGTCGCCCAGCATTTCACCATGATCGCTGACAAAGATAACCATAGTGTTATCCGTTAGTCCGTATTCGTCGAGCTTGTCTAAGAGCTGACCTATCTGATCGTCAACTTCCTTGCACAGTGCATAATATTCCGCTATGAAATGCTGTATATTTGACGGGTCAGAATAGCCCTTGCGGGTGCTTCTTTTCATGCCCAGGTATGGCGAATCTTTCATGTCATCGTCAATGTTTACCGGCGGAACCATTTTCTCGGCAGGGAACATCTTAATGTACTCCTCTGTAGCCAGATACGGCGGATGTGGATGATGGAACGAACAGGTAATGGCAAACGGTCCATCTTTTAATTTATCCAATGCGTGCAGAGCTTCTTCCGCTTCAAAAGCCGGCATATGGTATTTAGCGGGGATCTGTGTAACCCCGTGGATATCCGCCTGTCCGACTCTGAAGTTTGTATCCTTACCCTGTTTCTTAAAATCAAATCGCTTATCCAGCGGGTAAGGCCGGTAGGGTCTGTCCGTAAGCGTATCCATAAACTCATTTTCTTTGAGTTTCCTGAGCGGGTACCGCGGATTAAGATATTGTATATATGCTTCTTTATGCCCCGGGCCAACTTCTGTTTTACCTATCCCTGCCATCGTTACCGGGTCTTTATAGATCATTGACCGGAAGATCGGCGAATGCCACTTGCCGTAATATGCGCATTCGTAACCGTTCTCTGATAGGATCTCGTCGTAGGTCTTCATCGGCATGATCCCAGCCGATTCCGGAAGATAGGCGGTTTTGTTGTTAATAGCTTTGGTATTTTCCACCGAGTGACCTGTTAGCATCGCTGCCCTGGCAGGACCGCAAACAGCGCATTGTGTATATGTGTTTTTAAACCAGGCTCCTTCTCGCGCAATCCGATCCATATTCGGCGTTTTCAGAGTTTTGTTACCGTCATAACTCAGTGCATCCCATCGCTGCTGATCGGTCATGATAAACAGCAGATTAGGCTTACCACCTCTGCGCCCGGAACTTTGCACACTTTCCGAGCATCCGGACAAACCCGTAACCGCTATGGACATCGCTGCCGCTTTTAAAAACTCTCTTCTGTTCTGTAAATTCTTTTTCATCGATATCCCTTTCATTTGGGATTTCCCATATAAAATTGTAACCTGGGCCCAGCTACGCCGTTGAGCCTCATTTCTAATAGAATATCAGATTGTTCTGAAAAATCAAGGTTTCCAATTTGATTTTGAAACCAACACCTCTTCCGTCTGGAATGTCACATAGCGAGCATGACTTACAATAAGCTGTTATATTCTTTTGCTAGTGCGAGATTGGCGGTAATCACTTCCTTCATAAAGTCCTTATGCTTTTTGGCTATGATTTTTAGAGATACCGTATCGTCTTTCGATAATATTTTGCATGCAGTCGGTACTAATGTGTTTTCCTCAAGATCATATCCCTGAACGACGGCAGCGGTTGCTACCATTACGTTGTTTGCGATGTTTGCTTTGAAGACTATGGATCTAAATCCGATGAAGCAGTTGTCACCGATGGTGCATGGTCCATGTATGACACAGCCGTGCGCGAGCGAAGTTCTTTTTCCTACTGTTACTTTTGTTCCCGCGAGAGCGTGAATGATGACGGCATCTTGAACGTTTGATCCTTCTTCTATTATAATAGGAGCGACTTTTCCATTGCTGTCAGTTTCATCAGCTCTTATGATTGCGTTTGGGCCGACGTAAACTTTTGGTCCAATGCGAACGTTTCCGATGATCAGTGCGGTAGGGTCAATGTATGCGGAGGGGTCCACTTTGGGAGAGTCTCCGTTGGGGTTTTGTCTAAGTGATGCGTTTGAAGTATCTGTCATCTTAAATCCTTTTTAATAGATGTTGTCGGTATTGCCTGTGGCTAAAGGAGATTATAGGGATGGACATACAAATGACAAGTTAATTTGGGGAAGTTAGCGGTTTCTTCGTTTTTAGATTAACTCAGCATTAAGATTCCAAAAATCGCACAATGGCGTTGGAGAGGTGAAAAAGGTGTTTTTTAGATGTTTAAACGGGTATGTTGAAACTTTTATAATTATGCGAATACTTTTATTTATGGCTTCTCTTATCCAGGGTTATGTTGTATAATCCCCAGTTAATCAAAAATGACAGACTCTTCTTGCAGAAGGTCGAAATAACTTAAGAGAGACAATAAAATAAATGGCTTCAAAAAAACTACCAAAACTACGGATGGGCGATCTGGAAGTTGAAGTGCCGATTATTCAAGGCGGAATGGGTGTAGGGATATCCTTGTCCGGTCTGGCATCTGCGGTTGCTAACGCCGGCGGTATAGGAATTATCGCAGCGGCAGGTATCGGGATGTTTGAGCCGGATCAGTTTACGCATTTCAAAGAAGCAAACAAACGCGCGATGGGCAAAGAGATACGCAAGGCCAAGTCGCTAACTGACGGCATTATCGGCATCAATATTATGATGGCTCATTCGGATTTTGACGATCTTGTTATGTGCGCTGTCGACGAAGGTGCGGATGTTGTTCTGATAGGTGCCGGTCTTCCTACGAAACTTCCCAGCGCATTGCCGTTAGACGATCTTGATTCTGTTAAAACGAAATTTATTCCGATCGTTTCTTCTGCACGCGCAGCTAAGATTATCTTCAGATCGTGGGCAAAACTTTATAATCATATCCCTGACGCAGTCGTTCTTGAAGGTCCGATGGCCGGCGGGCATCTTGGCTTTAAAAAGGAACAGATCGACGATCCTGATTTTGCATTGGAAAAACTTCTTCCAGAGGTTGTAGCGGAAGTTAAAGTTTTCGAGGATAAATTCGACAAGAAGGTTCCTGTTATCGCAGCGGGCGGAATATTTACCGGTGCGGATATCAAGAAGGTTATGGATCTTGGTGCAAGCGGTGTTCAGATGGGTACGCGTTTTGTAGTTACTCACGAATCCGATGCATCGCCGGAGTTTAAGCAGGCATACATTGATAGTAAAAAAGAGGATCTGATCATAATCGACAGTCCTGTTGGTTTGCCCGGCCGTGCTCTTAACGGTAGTTTTCTAAAGCGTATAAGCTCCGGTATTAAAGAGAAATTTACGTGTCCGTGGAAGTGCCTTAGGACATGTGATTTTAAAAATGTTCCGTATTGTATCGCTCTTTCTCTTACGAATGCTAAAAAAGGCGATCTTGAAAATGGGTATGCATTTGCAGGTGCCAATGCTTATCGGGTCGATAAGCTGGTTTCTGTTGATGAATTGATCGATGAACTCGATACCGGATACGGGGAGGCATGTTCTTCTTAAGCCTTTACAAAACGATTTATTAAAAACCATAACAGCGGGTGATTTTGTTGCTCGCTGTTTTTTTTATGCAACTTTGTGTAACGTTATATTGCAAATAGATACAAAAGTCGGTGTGGCAAAATGACGATTATTATATATGGTGGGTTTATAAAGCCTGCGTCCTATAATAATAGTTTTAAGTGTAAATGGTACGAGTCAGGAAGGGCCCATGAATCTGGAGCAGATAGTTAATTTTGTCAAGACTGATATCTGGCGTATACGTCTTAAGGATTTTTCAGGGTCAAAACCATTTCTAATACGCAATCTGCGGGTGATCATTCTTGCGGTTCGCGGTTTTGCCGAGGACAAGTGCAAGTTTCGTGCTTCTGCTCTTACGTTCTTTTCGCTGCTTTCGATAGTTCCTGTATTTGCGATGATGTTCGGTGTCGCAAAAGGTTTCGGGATGGAAGCGAAAGTACGTGAAGAGGTAATGAAGAGATTTCAGGTGCAGCAAGCGGTTGGCGAAGGAATAGAAGTCAGCGGAGGAATAGGGGTTGGCGAAAAAATAATCGCTTTTTCAGAATCAATGCTTAAGCATGTAGAGGACGCCAGCGGAAGTTTAGTCGCCGGTATCGGCACGATCCTTTTATTCTGGACCATCATCAAGCTTCTGGGGAACATCGAAAGTTCATTTAACGGCATCTGGGGCATAAAGCGTCCGCGTCATATAGGCAGGAAATTCAGCGATTATCTTTCTGTGATGCTTGTGTGCCCGATCCTGCTTGTGATGAGCAGTTCTTTGACACTAGCGATAAGGGGTCAGGTTGAAGGCGTAGTTCAGAGGTTTGAGGTATTTCAAGCCATAGGTCCGTTCATTTTTTTCCTGCTGAAGTTTTCTCCGTACGTTACGATATGGGTTGTGTTTACATTTTTACTGATGTTCATGCCGAATACGAAAGTTAAGCTAAGTTCCGGTATACTGGCTGGTGTGGTATCGGGGTCGCTTTTTCAGATCGTTCAGACAATGTATATTAGCGGTCAGATCAGTATGACGCAGGCTGATAAGATATATGGAAGCTTTGCGGCGTTGCCGCTGTTTTTGATATGGCTTCAGGTAAGCTGGCTTATAGTTTTGTTCGGTGCCGAGCTTGCGTTCGCTCATCAAAATGTTGACACTTACGAGTTTGAGCCGGACTGTTTGAATGTGAGCCACTCGTATAAGCTGTTGCTGTCGCTGTTGCTGACCGAGATGATGATCCGTAACTTCTGTAAGGGCAAAGGAGCTTACAGCGCTGAGGATATATCTCACAAGCTTGAGGTTCCGATACGTTTGGTTCGTCAGGTTCTTTTCGAGCTTGTCGAGTCCGGGGTTGTCACCAAACAGATGCAGGAAAGCAGCAAAGATGTTTTGTATCAGCCTGCGGTGGATGTTGATCTGCTTACGGTTAAATACGTTAAGGATGCTCTTGAGAACACCGGGAGCGCCGGGTTGCCGCTGACGGAGGTCGATGAGTTTAATCGTCTTGGCAATTGTATGCGTGCATTCGATACGGCGATAGGGCAGCTACCGGAGAATGTGCTTTTAAAGGACATAGCGACAAAAGCGCGGTCCTAGACCAACTCCCTGGGACCTTTTAAAAACAAGCTGTATTTATTCTTCGGTATCCAGTTTCGTGGCAAACCATGGATAGAATGCCGGTATTACGAACAGTGTCAATATTGTCGCAGAAGTCAAACCGAATACTACCACAGAGGCCAGTGGCCTTTGGACCTCTGAGCCGATTCCCTGCGAAAGCAGCAATGGCATCAGGCCAAGAACGGTTGTCGTTGCGGTCATGAGAACCGGTCGCAAACGCTGTAGGGCTCCAGTGATTATTGCCTCCTTTGTTTCAATACCCTGCTGCCTTAACTGGTTGATATAACTGACGAGAACAACACCGTTTTGAACAGCGATGCCAAACAATGCAATGAAACCTATCGCAGCCGGTACGGAAAGATATTCTCTCATTACGAATAAACCAAACACTCCGCCGATCAATGCAAGGGGAACATTTATGATGATCAGAATTGCTTCGTTCAATGATCCAAACGCTAAATACAG
>SDBV01006065.1_pt1 | contig 16873 bp, 12 predicted proteins | sample 2277081 | NCBI WGS metagenome assembly SDBV01 (sample SAMN10402039, study PRJNA504765) | marine sediment metagenome | isolation source: marine sediment core GS10_PC15, 223 cmbsf | place: Arctic Ocean: Southern Knipovich Ridge | collected 2010 | reverse complement strand
GCCGAAGGACGCTCGTTGCCGTTGGAGCACGCCATCGGGTATGCGCTGGATGTCACAGTGTGAGTCGCGCGCCAAATGACTCCACCTGAATCACTCCGGCAAGCTTCAGCAGTTCTCAATTTGGCTCCGCCAAATTGAGAACTGCTCGGCAAGCTTTCGATCCGCTTGACAAGTTATCTCCGGATAAGCACAATAGCCATTACATCCGCTGCAGAGCGGCAACAGGATCGCACACGATGAAACACAAGGAAACAATACTGATCGTAGACGACGAACCGATCAATCTCGAGTTCTTCGACGTCATGTTGAGCAAGCTGGGGTTCAGAGTCGAAAAGGCGGAAAACGGGGAAGAAGCGCTGGATAAAATAAAACAGCACAAACCCGACCTGATCGTGCTGGACAACATTATGCCCGGTCTCACGGGGTGGGAAGTTACCAGGAAGCTGAAGAGTGATGACGAGTACAAGGAGTACGCCGACGTTCCCATAATCATGTTTTCCGCGATGGATTCCGTGGAAGATAAGATCGAGGGCTTCGAGCTCGGCGTTGAAGACTATATTACGAAGCCCTTCAACTTCTCCGAAGTCCTGGCCAGAATCCGAGCCGTGCTCAGGAACAGAGCCCTGTCAGTGCAAGTGTCGCAGCGCGAAAAACGGATCGCCTTGATCGGATCTCTCAACAATTCTCTCATCTTCTTTACCCAGCATATCCGCAAGCCGATAACACGACTCATGGATATAGCGGAAGACATCGATCATGACAATCGAAAGGACGTGCGCAAGTTGATCGATACGTTTAAAAAAGAAGGGAGACAGATCCTCGCTACGCTTAGTGGTTTGGAGGACGAGATCGAGGAGTTGAGAGGGCAGGAGAATCAACTCAAGGAAAGCGATCTGAAGCTGGACGATCTCGAAAGCAAATTCAAGAAGCACCTGGTGAGAAGTGGAGCGAACGAAAAATGATCAGCGGCCAGAAAAAAAAAGTCCTGGAGCTCTTTGCGGACGGCAGAAAGCACTACAAGCTCATGAGTTTTGCCAAGGCCAAAGAATGTTTCGCCGCGGCGCTCGAGGTAGATTCGGATGACGGACCGTCGAAGGTATATTGGGACCGCTGCGCGCAGTATGTCATAGACCCGCCTCCGGACGATTGGGACGGCGTCTTCGTGATGCAGACCAAGTAGAAAAGGTCCGGGTTCCATGGCAAAAACCAACGACCTGAAGGGTATCGAAAAAATCGTCACGACCCTTGGCAGAGAAACGAACTTCAGCGGCACAATGCGTTTCAAAACCTCTCTCGAGATAGACGGTAAATTCCAAGGCAAGATAATCTCCCCGGGATTTCTCTTTATAAACGAAGGCGCCGAGGTCAATGCTGATATCAACGTGGGCAATGTTATTATCGGCGGGTATGTAAAGGGTAACGTTATTGCCAAAGAGAATCTCGAGCTGTTGTCTACAGGGCAGCTCTTCGGAGATATCCTGACCGCAAAATTGAAGATAGCGGACGGCGTGGTTTTTGAAGGCAAATGCGAGATGATAAAGGATGACGGCGAGCTGAATATTTTTGCCGGCAGAGTCGACGATATCAAGAAAAAAGTGAAGAGTCTTTGACAAAGGCAGCCGTTGTTGCGATCGGCAGCGACCTGTTCAACGGCGGGATTCAAGACGATCCCGGGCATGTCATTTCTCGAGAGCTGAGAACGATCGGGCTGACGACCGTATACCGTATTCTCGTACCGGATGACGAGGATGCTTTGAAGCGGGAGCTGACCCATTTGGGCGAGCTCGTAGATGTCGTCATCGTAACCGGCGGACTGGCTCCCGAAGCGGGCGATGTTGCCCGCCACGCTATTGCGGAGCACTGCGGCAGGCCGCTCGTGTTCCGTGAAGATACATGGCAGGAAATCGAGGCGAATCTTAGGGCGCGTGGGGTTTCGGGGGATAGCCGAAGGCAGGCCTGGATCCCAGACGGGTTTTCAGTTGTCGAGAATCGACTGGGCTTTGCCCCCGGGTTTATGGGAGAGGCCGATGGCGTCCTGATGGTCTCGCTCCCCGACCAACCGAGGGAGCTCCGAGCAATGCTGCTGGAGAGTGTGCTCCCCCGCCTGCGCCCCCATGCGAGGGCAGGGACAACAGTGTCGGTGTACATGATCTCCGAGTCTCGGCTGGAGCAATCTTTGCGAAAGTCGGCGGGGGTCGGGGGCGCATATCTGCGACGCGGGGAGCCCGTTGACCGGCGCGGCCAAGAGCCCGCGGCCTCAGTTGTCTCGGGCAAAACGGCAGCCTGCCCGCAGACACTGTGGTGGGAAACACGCACAGGCGAAGATCGGATCGTGGTTGTGATTCGAGGAGGGCGGCTCGGGGCCCGTGATGGGTTCGCGAGGCGCCTGCGCAAAGCCTTGGGAAGATGTCGCTTTCACGAAGGCGATATCGGGCCTGCCGGGACAGTTTTCGAGGTACTCGAGCGGAACGGCGAGACGATTGCCACCGCTGAATCCTGCACCGGCGGCTGGATCAGCAAAATGCTGACCGATATAGCGGGAAGCTCCGCAGTGTTCAAAGGGGGATGTGTTTCCTATTCGAATGAATCAAAAACCGATTTGATCGGCGTCGACGCCTCGATTATTGAGAGGCACGGCGCCGTCTCAGAGCAGGTGGTCAAAGCCATGGCCAGGGGGGCAGCCAGAGTCTTTGCGGCGGATTACGGGCTCGGCATATCGGGAATAGCCGGTCCCTCGGGAGCGACGCCGGAGAAACCTCTGGGAACCGTCTGGATAGCAATAGCCGGGCGGGAGCATACCGTCGCCGGCCGCTGTTTTCGTTTCTCCGGTTCCCGAGATTCGGTGAGAAGGAAGGCGGCCGTCTCTGCTCTGATCATGGCCCGTCAGTTTGCATCGAGGCATGGTGAGCTTGACATTCCAAAGACGTGGTAATATACTATGGTAAGAAGTCTCTGGATCGAATAACTCCCTTACAAGCTTGCCCATTTTCAAACAATACTGCAAACGGAGCGTAGGAATGGCGGATACCGAGAGGAAAGAAAAAACGGAAGCCGGCAACGGTGATTCAACCCTGGCCGAAGAGAAGCCGAGTGCGGGCAAAGCCGGCGGAAAAAACGAGCAGAAAGAAGGCGAATTCACGAAAGTTGCCGTTGCGCGTCGTCGAACGCGAAAGAAGAAGATTCGCGTCGAGCTGATCAAAGAACAGGCTCCGGATAGAAGGGAAGAAGTCAAAGACAGCGACAGTCTTGCGATCCAGGACGAAACAGCCATTGCCGATGACATCGTAGACCCGACCGAAAAAAACCAGGTCAAGAACCCGGCCGCGTTCCGGCCCGTCACCTCGGCGGCCGGCCTCACGTCGCCGGCCGGCCGCGCGTCCTTGGATTCCTCGCAAATCGCGCAAACGCCGGCGACCTCATCGCAAGCTGCATCGACGATGGAACCCTCGCCGGGCGTCACCTCGACGGGCGCTATGTCGCCCGATGTCACTTCGCCGGGCGTCACCTCGCCGGGCGCGAGCTCGCGGGCGAAACATGCACGCTCTGGCTCGGCGCAGGACCGGGACCGTCTCAACATCAACGATCTTGCCAGCCAAAACATGGCGGAGCTTCGGGCCTTGGCAACGAGTTTTGACGTACCGCATGACAAAGTCATGTCCATGAAAAAGCAAGAGCTCATATTCGCTATACTCAAAGCTCATACCGGTCGAAGCGGCATTATATTTGCTCATGGGGCGCTGGAAATACTGCCCGATGGCTACGGTTTCCTGCGATCGCCGAATTACAGCTATCTTCCCGGTCCCGACGACATTTACATTTCTCCCTCCCAAATCCGGCTCTTCAACCTCAAGACGGGCGACACGGTGGCAGGGCAGATACGATCTCCTAAAGAAGGGGAGAGATTCTTCGCCATGTTGCGGGTCGAATCGGTCAACATGGATGATCCCACCGAAGCTCAGTTGAGGATCCCCTTCGAAAACATGACCCCGCTCTACCCGCTGGACAGACTGAACCTGGAATTCGACCCGGACGAGTTCTCTACACGGATGATCAACCTTTTTTGCCCGATAGGCAAAGGCCAGCGCGGTCTCATCGTGTCCCCGCCTATGGCGGGTAAGACCATCATACTGCAGCGGATTGCCAATGCAATTGCCAAGAACAATCCCGAGGTTTTCGTTTTTGTTCTGCTTATTGATGAGCGGCCCGAAGAAGTTACCGACATGAAGCGCAATGTGAAGGGCGAGGTAATCTCGTCCACCTTCGACGAACAGGCAACGCGGCACGTGCAGGTGGCTGAAATGGTTCTGGAGAAAGCGAAAAGGCTGGTCGAGCACGGGCGTGATGTCATCATCCTGCTGGATTCCATCACGCGCCTGGCGCGGGCTTACAATCAGACCGTGCCGACTTCCGGCAAGATCCTGTCCGGCGGTGTCGACTCCAACGCTCTGCACAAGCCGAAGCGCTTTTTCGGGGCGGCTCGTAATATCGAAAACGGCGGCAGCCTCACCATAATGGCGACGGCTTTGATAGAAACCGGCAGTCGTATGGACGAGGTTATTTTCGAAGAATTCAAAGGCACGGGCAACATGGAGGTGAATTTGGACCGCCGGTTGGCCGAAAGGCGCCTCTTTCCGGCCATAAACATAAAAAGATCCTCCACGCGCAAGGAAGAGCTTCTTCTTACCGAAGAAGAGCTCAGCAAGATCTGGATTCTGAGAAAAGTCATCAACCCGATGGACGATCTCCAAATAATCGAGCTATTGATCGACAGGATGAAGAGATCGAAAAGCAACAAGGACTTTCTGGCTTCGATGAACACCAGTGGAGTAGCGGAATAGGAGGACCCGATGAGACCTAAAATCCACCCCAAATACGAAAAAACGACGGTGACCTGCGTTTGCGGAAATGTAATAGAAACCCGATCCACGGCTAAAAATATACAGGTGGAAATTTGCTCCAGTTGCCATCCCTTCTACACAGGCAAGCAGAAACTCGTGGACACCGCGGGCCGAATCGAGCGGTTCAAGAAGAGATATAACATCAAGGACTGACAGGGCTTTCACCCCCCGCGCTTCAGTTCGTCTTGCCACCTTGCGATCAGTTTCAAGGCCGAGAGAGGTGTGGTATTCTCGAGGGCCAGTTTGTGGATTTCGTCCAGTATCAATTGTTCCGGCTGGAAAAGCTCAGGCTGTAAATTCGTCTCCCCCGCTGCCTGCCCTGACGTTTCCCCGGAGGGACGATCGGGGCCGACGGTCTTCGATTCGTTCTGAGCGGCGGTCGACAGCGGGCCGATTGCGCTTCCCGTCTTTCCTTTTTGGTGCGCGGTCAGTTTTTCGAGAATTACGCGGGCATTGCGTATAACCTGCTCGGGAAGCCCGGCCAACTTGGCGACGTGAATCCCGTACGAACTGCTCGATGACCCCGACTTGACCTTCTTCAAGAATATTATCTCGTCCTCGTTTTCGAGCACATCCATGGACATATTGACCAGATCGGGATGAACGAGGGAGACTAGCTCGTGGTAGTGCGTGGCAAACAGGCATTTGGCGGCGATCTCTTTCAGTATATAATCCGAGACGGCCCAGGCAATCGACAGGCCATCGGTCGTGCTCGTGCCTCGGCCTACTTCATCCAGCACGAGCAGGCTTCTCGGCGTGGCGGCTCTCAGTATGTTGGCCGTTTCGTGCATCTCGACCAGGAAGGTAGACTCCCCCCGAGCGAGGTTGTCGGTCGCTCCAACTCGACAGAAAATTTTATCCACTAAACCTATGCGGCTTTCTGCGGCCGGTACGAAGGACCCGATTTGGGCCATGAGCACGATCAACGCAACCTGTCGCAGGAAGGTGGATTTGCCTGCCATATTCGGTCCGGTCAGAAGTATAAACGTGCCTTTCTTCTCGTCGAGGTGCAGGCTGTTCGGAACGAACGCTCCCGCCGGCAAATTGGCCTCGACTACGGGATGGCGACCATCTATGATTTCGAGCCCGGTTCCGTCGAGGATCCGAGGGTGGCAGTACCCGTGGACAGTGGCGGCAAACGCGAAAGACTGCAGTACGTCTATCTCCGATATCAAGCCGGCCAGATCCATGAGCGAAGCGATGTGCTCTTTGGCCTGGCCGCGTATCTCGAGAAACAGCCGGCGTTCTATCTCGATGAGTTTTTCTGAGGCATTGTTGATTTCCGACTCGAGAGCCGAAAGACTGTCTGTTGCGAATCGCTCGGATCCCACGAGGGACTGCCGGCGAACGAAGTAGTCTGGAACCCTCGCCAAGTGTGATTTGGTGACTTCGAAGAAATAGCCGATGATACGGTTGTATTTTAGCTTGAGAGAAGATATTCCTGTCTTCTCGCGTTCTTCTTCGAGCAGTTTTGATAAAACGTCGCGAGCATTTTCTTTAACGCTTTTAAGGCGATCCAGTTCGGCGTGAAAGCCTCTTTTGATAATTTTCCCTTCGGTGAGCTGCACCGACGGTTCGTCCAGGATCGAGCGATCCAGCAGAGATTTCAGTTCAGCGACGTTGGCGAGCGCGCGGCCCTGCAGGTCGGAAAAGGACGCCAGCTCGGAATACCCGCTCACAAGGTCGTGGGTGCTCTGCAGGGCGGCAATCGAGTCCCTGATCGCGAGAAGATCTTTGGCGTGAGCTTTGTCCATGGCAACCCGGGTCGAAAGCCGTTCTAAATCGAGCACTCTTCCCAACTGCTCTCTGAAGCCGGTCAGAAGGATCTGGTTGCGATAGAAGAAGTCAACCGTGCCGAGGCGGTTTTCTATACGATCCCTGTCCAATATCGGGGCCAGTATCCAGCGGCGAAGTTTCCTGGCTCCCATGGATGTGCGGCAGTGATCGAGAACCTCCAGCAGGGTGTAGCGTTTGCTGCCGTCTTGAAGGTTTTGCACCAGCTCGAGGTTTTTCTGGGTGGCTTCGTCGAGACCCACGAACGAGCTGTCGTCGTATACGGAGATCGACTTCAGATGGGGAAGCAGGCCCTTGGACGTGCTCCGAAGGTAGTCTAGAATAACACCGGCCGCGATCAGTTCCGGCGAATCGTCCTGCAAGCCGAACCCCTTTAAGCTTGCAACGCCGAACTGACGGGCCAGCTCGCGTCTCGATGTCTCGAGATCGAATGACCAGTCCGGGAGTCTATTGAGAACCAGACCCTCCCTTTCGCGCAATATCCTCTCGAGACCGTCATCGTCGTCGAGCAGGGATTCCTGCACGATCAACTCGCGCGGCGAAAGCCTGTGAAGCTCCTCTCTCAGTTTTGCAGCGCGAGCCTGCCAGATGAAAGACGTTGCCAGGAACTCCGCGGTCGAAAGGTCTATGTAGGCAAAGGCGATCCGGCTCCCGTGCCTGCCCAGCGCGGCCAGGTAGTTGTTGCGCCGTCCTTCCAGCAGATTCTCGTCGATCAGGGTGCCGGGGGTTACTACTTCCACTACTTCCCGTTTGGCAAGACCTTGGCCGGGCTTGGGAAGGTGCGTTTGTTCGCAGATCGCGATCTTTTTGCCCGACTTGATGAGCCTTGCGATGTAGCTCGAGGCGGCGTGATAGGGAATGCCGCACATGGGTATACCATTGCGCCTGGTAAGCGTGAGATCGAGTATTCCGGACACCTCTTTGGCATCCTGCTCGAACATTTCATAGAAATCGCCCAAACGGAAAAACAGCACTGCATCTCCATGCTGCTGCTTGATCCTGCGGTACTGACGCATCATGGGGGTGATGTTACTCATGCGGTTCCCCGATTGGCAAAAAGTCGGTCTACCTGCCGGACCGCTCCAGGAGATATTTCAGTACTTTGTCGGTTATATCCACATCCATGGCGTAATAGAGGAATATGGCATTTTGTTTTTCCAGAACAATGGTGAAACCTTCGCTAATGGCGATGAATTCGATGGCTTCGGCGATTTCCGTCAGAAACGCGTCGTCCATGGCCAGCTTTTGGTGGTGTTTATACTCGGCATTCTTGACCTGAAGGTATTCCTTGAGAAATCGTTCCTTTTCGACGATCAGCCTTTCAAGGCGCAGGGTTTCTTCCTTGGTGCCTCGCCGTTCCGCTTCCACCTTCTGACGTTTGAGGTCGAGAATTTCGTCTTTTATTTCCTGGCTGACGGCCAGTATGGACTCCTTGAGCTCCATTAGATCGCGCATGGCCTTGGAGTCCTGAAAGTAGTTAGCGATGATCTTGCTGCTGTCTACCAACCCGATTTTGGGAATGTCCTGCTCCGGGTACACGGGCAGGGCGATAACGATCGAGAGCGCTGATAACAGCATAGCGTTGTGAAGCCGCATTATCTGCCTCCATTGTCGAGCCTGAGCCGCAGCTGCGAAAATCCGCTAGAAACCACCCGGGCGGGAAAATGCTATGACGAATTTCAGGCTCAAATCCCCCAGAGCGAAATCGCCCGGCATGAGTGTTATTTCGCCGTTCTCGACCCTGAAAGCCTGCGCGAGATACAGCCTAATGGGCAGGCCCGGCATAGTAACCCGCAATCCACCGCCGAAACTGAAATAAAAGTCGTCCCAGGACGTCGTCCCGAGCTCGTCTATCTCGGCCCAGGCTCCGACAACATCGAAGAACCACGTCCACCACAGGAATTGCTTGACAACGGGGCTGCGCAACTCCACGGTGCTGTCCCAGAGCGCTTTGTAGCCGGATCTGTAGGGCCATCCTCGGGCAATGCTCATGCCGTCGACAGAAAGAAGATCGCCCGGCGTCGCTATCAGGTTGCCGCTAAACTGCGGGAGCACAAACGAAATGCCCGAGTGAGCGGCCAGCGTCAGAGACAGCTCAAAGGTCTCGCTCAGAGGCACCCGAAAAAAAGTAAAAAAGCCGTCGGCTCGTGATCGGAGCTTGATAAAATCCCTCGAGCCGAACAGGAATCCGCCCGTAAAGCCGACGTATTGGGAAAAATAAAACCCCTCGGTGGGATTGTGCATTATGTCTCTCTTGTCCCAGTACAGCGTGGTTCCCCATGTATTGACGAATTGGAACTGGTAGAGGTTGTCCCGAACGGTCTTGCTGAAGGGGCGGTATAAGCTGGGGTCATACCACAGGTAGGTTACGGTTGATGACAACCCCGTGTTGAAGCCGAGCCGACCAACAAGGGTGCGTAAGAAGTAACCCGTGTCGAGGCCCAGTGTGATATCCAGGGTATCATAGCTCATGCTCGATTCCGGCGGAATTTCCATGCCGCTTTCGCCGGAGCTCGTATACTCGTCTTCGCTGGAGAAGGGATCGGGCACATCTTCTTCCGTGAAAATGGGCGGAACTATGTCCTGGTAGACGTTCTTGACGAGTGTGTGATAGACGGACAGAGTAACCCCCCCACCCCAGTCTTTGGCGAACAGGTAGTTGTCCTTGAAGTTGAACGCAAGGCCCTGTTTGATTGTCGAAGCCTCGAGATCTGCTCCGATCGTTATGCCCGTGCCCAGGAAGTTGCGATCGGCCCAGCCTATCTGGCCGGCCAGGGGAAAGTCGCCTCCCGAGAAGGAAAACGCGAATTTGAAATCTGCCCAGCTCTGCTCTTCGAGGTTGATGACCAGATCCATCAAACCTTCGATATCGGTCTGCTCGGGTCTGACGTCGACGACGGAGAAATATTGAAGATTGTAGAGGTTGAGAACACCCTGCCTGATTTTCTCGACGCTGAATACGTCCCCCACTTCGAAGGGCAGCTCCCTGTTTATGACGAAATCCTTGGTTTTTTTGTCCCTCGGCAGCAGGATTATATCCCGGATGTGAGCTTTTCCCTGCTCCCTTATTTTAATGTGGTATGAGATGATTTTGCTTGCGTCGTCACGAATCTCTTCTCTCTCGATGATGTTGTAGATGTATCCGTTGTCCGTGTAGAGGCCTACGATTTTTTGGTACGTTTCCTCGATCTTTTCCATGTTGAGAGCCGTGTCGGGCTGGAGCATTACCAGTTCTTCGATCTCCTGGGTAGAGAACACCTTGTTGCCCTCGAAGGTCATGCCGCCGTAGGAGAATTGATCTCCCTCCTCGATAAAAACAACGATTATCAGAAATGTTCTGTTGTTTCGATCGTCCCGTTCCACTCTCTTGTCGATGTAAACGACTTTAGCATCTACGTAGCCATTGTCGGCGTAGTACTTTTCCAGTTTATCTCTGTCCTCCTGCAAAATGCTCTCGCGGAACACCCCCGGCGCGAGCAGCGATTGCTCTTTTGTCTGCATCTGCATTTTAAGTATTTCGTCGGAGGCGAAATGGTTTCCGGAAAAGGCGATGGTTTTTATCTTTGTTTCACTGCCCTCCGTTAACGAGTAGAGCACCGTGGCTTCGTTTTTTTCTTCTTCGATAAGCCGCGTGCCATCGACGAGCACATCGGGAAATCCCTTTTGGAGATATAGCTCTCTTATGATCTTGGCGTCCATATTGACGTCGGCCTGCGTGACGGGATCTCCGATTTTGAGGCGGGTTTTCTCCTTGATGGCCGCCGTGGACACTCTTTGATTGCCCTCGATCCTGATCTCCGCGATGATCGGTGTTTCGTGAACCTTGAATTGGATGATCACGGAGGATCTATCGTCACTGCCCGGGAGGGCGTCCTCGTCGATATCGTCGAAGAAATCCAGCGCGAACAGCTTGCCCTTTATCTCGCGAAACAATTCGTAGGTAAAAGCATTGCCAATATAGGGGCCCAAGATCGGCTCCAATGTGCTGATCGATATTCTTTCCAAACCGATAAACTTGAAATCTTTGATCGGCTTTCCGACATACCATTCCTCGTCGTCCTGCGCTCCAATAAGCACGCAAAGAAATAACGCAAATAGCAGGACAAGAACCACACGCCTCATAGATGCTCCTTAAGCGTTCAGTAGGAATAAATCCACTTGAAAGTCAGAGTGCTGTGCCTGTAAAACAATTCATCCACACTATCTAATTTTGGTGCGACTGTCCATTCGAGATTGAAGAATGGAGTTGGCCATTCGAGCGATATGAACAGCTCGAGCTGTAAGGGGGCATTCGATCCGCCGATAAATCTCAGCACGGTTTCCAGGAAAAGATCCTCGCCGATATACTTGCCCAGCGATATGGTGGTGTTGTCCAGGTAGTCGCCTGGTGTTGCCTGCCCATAACTGATCGCCCCTACATCGAGACCTAGCACCCCGTCTATTATAACATTTTGTATGAGCTGAGTGCGGATGGAAAATAAATCGAGCCCGAGAGCCTCCCGCACTCCCTGTTCGAAGGGACGCAGAATGCCGAACTGGCTCAGAAGGTCTGCGGATAACAGCAAGGCCGACATGCCCAGGCCGCCTTCGCGCATCGGTTCCTGAATCGCCCCACCTAGAAGGGCCAGGATTTCGACATCGCTGCGGTTTGGCTCGGAAATGAAATGGGGAGCGAATTCGCTGAGCCGGTCGTTTTCCGATACGAGGAATATCTTGACTTCTTCTCCGGATTCGTCTCTTTCTCGAATTTCCGCGCGGATCGTCACACGAGGGTCGAACAGTGCCCCGGTTTCGTTGAAGCGGATGGTTCCGTCTCTGATATAGAAGCTCCTGTTGAAATAGTATACTTCGCCCCCGCGCAGCCCTACCTCGCCGGCAATCAACATTTCCGACGTGTCGCTTCTGAATGCCACCGCCATTTTGGCGCCTCTTTCCGCCAGAGTGTTCAGTACCGGGAACTCAACAGACGGCCACAGAAACTCGACGCTTTTGCCGGATTCGAGCTTCATATCGACGTAGTAGTTACTTTCCCCATACGGGTTGTCGCCGCTCGAACGCCGGGTCTGGCTGAGTGTGATCGTGCAGTAGTTGATTTGCAGCGAGCCTTCAATCCAGGTATTGAGCCAGTCTCCCCAAACCCTCAAGTCGCCGGTAGCGTACCCGTCGCCTTTAACCGAGCCGAAATCGTGAACTAAATGTAATCCTACCTGGTCGCGCGTCCAGAATTTCAGATCGTACTCTGTAGGCAGCCAATGGCTGAACGTAATCGTACCTTCCGAAGAAATGTCGGCCAACCCGGCTCGAGTCGTCGCCACTCCGTAGTATAGTTCTTTGTTCCGCAGCAGTATCTTGGTGTTGAATTTTTCAGAGACGTCCGGCGCCATGTAATAGGACATGCGGACCCCCAGGGCGTCCAAACGGCCGTGGAATTGCGGATCTGTAAGCAGGCCGGAAATAGTCAGGTTTCCGACAGCTTTGCCGTCGAGGAATTGAAAAATGCTGTCTTCCATGAACACGGAAAGAAGTGGAAAATCAATCGCGAGGTTGCGGCACTGCGCATCTATTGTGTCGGCCTCCAGCCGCCCTAGAATCGACCCGGTAATCGGAAAGGGTTCGGACAGATCCAGCTTGAAGGAGTAGGCAGGCGAGCGGCGGGGGTACACTCTTCGCCGCTCGTGACGGAGCGCCGCCGGTGTTTCGTTGCCCCCGACATCCCTGTAAGGAGAAAAAGACCCTCGAACACTGTTTTCGGGACCGCCCTCGAAGAACAGAGTCAGCTCGCGGGTGTGGAACGCGACGCCCCAACTCGGGGAAGCATGCTCGTCGATGGTGATGTGCGTTAATTCGGCCTGCGCCTCTATCGCATATGCCAGCGGGTCCCGGAAAAAATCGCTTTCATCGGCCTCGAAGACCCCCTTCAGCTCAAAATCCAGACCAATGAGGCTGCTGAGAAACTCTGTGTCAAATCGGCATGTGAGCTCGAACCTGCCGGTGTTGAAATCCAGCAGGCCCCGCCCGTCTCGCACACGGTTATCGAGGTAGGTCAGGGTAAGCGAATCGAGGGAGAATCGTCGTCTGGCGTAGTGCAACTCGGCATCGAGCTCGATAGGGTCGGCCGCCAGCTTTCCGTTGACCAGTTTGGCCCTGATATCGATTGTCGGGTCTCGAAAAGTGCCGGTTGCTGCAAGCTCCCCGTCCACGGATCCCGTAATCACCACGGAACCCAATCGCGCCAAAGGTGACTGCCGGAAAAAAGCCTTGGCCCGAACATTCTCTTCCTCCAGACTGATGGATAGTGAATACGCTTCTTCAGAGCGGGCGTTGCGAAGCTCGATATTGGCCGAGTACGTGCGTGGATAGTCGACGGTGCCGGTACCCGTGCCTTCAACGGCCGACACCTCATCCTCGTAATAAATACGCGTCAGGCTCAAGTGCGAATCCACCAGGTAGAAAGAAAGGTCGAGCTCATTTTCGCCCGACTCGAATATCGGAAGCCGTCGTATCTTAGAGTCGGTCGACGTAATCAGCCACACCGAATCTCCCGCCTTGGAACCGCTGAGGTTAACCGAAGCCAGCAGAGGCGGGTCCTGGATGGGCACGGGCAAATCCATCGTAACCAGGCTGAACGAGAGACCGTGACGTTCCTTCCGCAAATATCCCGCTATTCCGTAGTTTCCGGAAAACTCCAGCGCTCGAGACTCGCGGTAGCGTCCGTCTATCTGGTAATCGTACCCCTGGATCGAGAAACTGGCGTGGAAATCGATGTGCTCTCTAGAGAAGAGTTGAAGGTCGAGGTTCCCTCTGAAACGAAACCCATCCCAGACAGCATTCATGTCTGCCAGTGAAATATTGCCGTTCTCCGCGGTCAGGGAAAGCAACACCTGGTTGTCGGGCCTGTCGATATCGACAAGCGTGAGATATGGACAGTCGAGGGCGACGTCGCTGAAATCTGTTTCGAGCAGCAAACGAGTAGAAAGCTTCAATCGCGGCACAAACGGGGGCAGATCTATTTTTTGAAGGATGGGCAAGCTGCTCAGCACCGTCTGAAGGGTCGCAACAGGGATGTCGCGTACGACGCAGTCCAGCTTCAGAGCCGGTCTTTCGCCGAAAACGATCTCCCCCACGGATGAAAGCGCGTTTTCTGAAGCTGCATTCTCGAAAGACGTGGTCAGCGAAAACAAGGCGCGGTTTTCATGCAATTGCAGCTCGAGGTGAGTTTCTCCCAGCACTGTGAGCGGCGTTCCCTGCATTCCAGCCCAATCGACACGGCTGGCAAACACCGACAAACCCCCGCCCAGCCGTTCTATCAAGAGCAGCGCATTGATTTTTAGGTCGTCCAACGGCTTCACATCGATCAGACGCAGTGAGCCCTGCGGCATCAGATTGGCAAGATCTACGTCGCCGGCGAAGCGGGCGGCCCCGCGCTCGGATTCGATGAAGAGATCGTCGAAACGGATTTTCCGGTCATCTCCCCGCAGCGCGGAGACGGCATGGAATCCCGGGGGCAGGGCACGGTGGAACAGGTAGGCATCTGCGTTTGCACGGTAGGATATCTCCCCGTTCTTGAGGGAGTAGCGGACGGTGCCATCGGCGGTTATACGTGCCTTTAGCCACGGGTTCAAATAGGCCCACTCTCCGGTGAACGCCACTAGATTGGCCGGGTTGAGCCTGTCGGCCTTGAAGGCTAATTCCCACTCCTGCTTCTCCAAATCCCAGCTCAGCTGCAGATCTACGGGGGACTTGTCTTGGATTTTGACGACATCGAGTTGGCCGTCTTCGAGGCTGATTTGAAATGTCTGTCTGCCCAGTGACAGAAATCGAGAAGAGAGGCTGATTATTCGCATCTGAGAATCGATCCATTCTATCGATTCGTTCAGCCGGGCTTTGAGCTTCACGTCGCACTGGATTTTTTCCCTGCCCCCCGATGCCAGGGGCAGAGTAGCCTCCAGTCTGGCTCTCCGCAGATTGAGGAAGTATGTATCTTGCTCCGTTCCGAATTGAAAAAATACGTCTCTGGCTCTGAGCTCGAATCCGCGATACACGAGGTTGAGCGTCAGAGCGGCGCCTGTTATTCTGACAGAGTAAAACTGCGGCGGAGCCGAAAAGAACAGCCTGTCGAGAATCTCGATAACCTCTTTGTCCCGTTCCCAGTCGAGATTGAAAACCGTATTCCTGATGATTATCTCGGAAATCGCGCTTATGGGGTCGGCCTCCGTGAAGAGCTTGAGGATGTTGTATCGGATTTGCAGCCGGTTCAGCCGCAGAAGGGTGTCTTCAGGTCGGTCTGTTGGGCGTATGGTCACGTCTTCGACGTCCAAGAACATGAGCATGGAAGGTGAGATGCTTCCGTAGTGGATCCGGCCGTTGACCTGCTGCTCCAGCACAGCGATGAGGCTGCTCTTCAGGGTCTCCATGCGCAGGGTAATTTCGTCGGTTAGGTATCGAAACAGCCAGGCAGTTGCGACTACGAGCAGTAGAAAAACGGCGATTTCCAGAATCCTTAGCTTTATCGCCCTCACTCTAACCTTCAACCGGTTTCTCCAATCTCGCCTATCTGGGGTGTTTCCAAACCAATAAGAAGAGTTGACAATGACCTTTACTATAGTCCGTTATTGAAGAATAATCAACGGGAATAGGAAATGGGCCAGCAGTTCTCAATTTGAACTTGGCAGTTCACCACGTGCATCATTTTCTTGCGATTCGCAGGCGGAGAGTCGACCCGCAGGGTGGGCAGGAGGAGGGGCGCAGGCGTGCATCAGATCGTGCTGCCGAATTTCGTCGTTTTAGAGGGCTTGGACGGTGCGGGTACGACGACTCAGTTGACCATGATAAACGGCAAGCTCGCAGATAGGGGGGTAGCTCATTTCTGCACGTGCGAACCGACGAGAGGACCCATCGGGCGCGTGATTCGCGCCGCTTTGGGAAAAGACCTGGACGTCCGCCCGCACACCATGGCCCTGCTCTTTGCAGCGGACAGGTCCGAGCACGTGGAAGCTCCTGGTGAAGGGATCAGGGATCGAGCGCTGAGGAACGAGATCGTTGTCAGCGATCGGTACCTCTTTTCGTCCCTCGCTTATCAAGGCCTCGGTTGCGGTTTCGATTATGTGTGGCATTTGAACAGTCGCTTCCCTCTTCCCGGCTATCTTTTTTTTATCGATACTCCCGTTTCGCTGTGTCAGATGCGCATCCGGGACAGAGAATCAGCGGACCTGTTCGACAGCAGTGATTTCCAGGAAAAGGTACGCCGGAGATTCCACGAGGCTTTCGAGAGATTTGACGATTCACTCATGGACGTTGGGGTTCTGGACGGTACAAAATCTGCTTCGGAGATTTTCGAAACGCTGTGGTGGTTATTGGAGAAACATCCGATAATAGGAAAGTGAAAGCCCTCCTGTCGCTTTGCTGGATTATGGTCACCCTTTGCCCTGCGTTCCCGTATAAGATAATCTACGCGGAGCAGTACTATCGGCTGTACCATCGGCATTTCTATCAGGATTCGGACCGCGCAATGGAGAACATCGTGTGGCTGGAAAAAGCGCTCGAGGCGGATTTCTGCAATCCGCTTTACGCTCTGGCGGAGATAGACAATAAAAGCGAATGGCGTCATTACAGGTATCTTTTCAAGATGCACGTCAATTTGAAGCTGGTCGAGCAATTCAGACAGCTGGCGAATCGCTACGACAAGCAGGTGGCCTATTTCTACAATGCCCCATGGCGCAGTCAGAATCTCGAGAGCCTGGGCATGGCTGAGGAGCTTTACAGGACAGCCCTGCATTACTGGCAGGAAGCCCGCCTCTGGGCAGCGAAACTCGAGCGCTCCGCCCATCATCTCGAGGGAATACAGCTGTGGGAGGACGAGCGCTACCGCATCCTCAGCGGAGAGCTCGATTATAGAGAGATACTCGAGCACGATTTGAAGAGGCTCAGGCGGGTTCAGGGCGAATTCGAACGAATGGACGAGCAAAGCTACTGAAAAGCCCGGGTTACCGTTCACACATCTCTATCGAATGCCGACAGGTGCCATGCAAACCGTCTACAGTTACCTGATAATCGGCTGTATTTTCATTTCCGGCTTTCTCATTTCGCGCATATTCGTCAAGTCAGGATTGGCCGCCGCTCTGGTCATCAGTTTCGTTAAGATGTCTCTCGGGCACATGATATATCTCGTGCTGCTGCTGACC
>SDBV01006064.1_pt1 | contig 16876 bp, 14 predicted proteins | sample 2277081 | NCBI WGS metagenome assembly SDBV01 (sample SAMN10402039, study PRJNA504765) | marine sediment metagenome | isolation source: marine sediment core GS10_PC15, 223 cmbsf | place: Arctic Ocean: Southern Knipovich Ridge | collected 2010 | reverse complement strand
AGAAATTGTATAGTCTTCTACAAAAGAAAGGGGGCAATCATGACAAAAGAAGTTATTATCACTCCACATCCACCTAAATTTCACTATTCAGCCGGCATTAAGGCCGGGCAATTTATTTTTGCGGCCGCACCCGGACACGAGGAGCCGGACACCGGGGAGGAAATAAAAGGGATAGAGGCTCAGACTCGACAATGCATAGAGACTATCAAAGAAGTCTTGGAAAGCGCCGGCTCTTCTTTGGACGACATCGTAAGTACGACCGTTTATTTAGTCAATCCGAACGACTTTCTCAAAATGAACGAGACATATAAGACCTGCTTCGCCAAAGACCCGCCGGCCCGTGCTACCATAGTTGCTGGCCTGGTATGGCCCAGTATGCTGGTTGAAATCCAGTGTGTCGCCTACTCAGGGTAACGCAGTTAAGGCAAGCGCCCTCGTCCAAGGCGGTAGGGCGGGTGGCTCGGAACATAACGCAATTCCGGGACTCAAGCCAGGGTCTTGATGACTGAGCCAAAATAGTATAACCTTCTATAAAAAGAAAGGAGTCTTTATTATGGCAAAACGGGCTATTATCACCTCACATCCCCCCAAGTTTCACTTTTCGGCGGGTATCCAAACTGAGCAGTTCATTTTCGTGGCCGGGACAGTCGGCCACGAGAACCCGGACACCGGCGAAGAACTCGAGGGCATTGAAGCCCAGACCCATCAGTGCATCAAGAACGTTAGAGAAGTACTGGAATGCGCCGGCTCGTCTCTCGACGACGTGGTATACATCACTGTCTTCATGCCAAACCGCGACGATTTTCTCAAGATGAACGAAGTATATAAACCCTATTTCCCCGAGGACCCGCCGGGCAGGGCAACCATAATAGCTGGCCTGGTATCGCCCAAGATGCTGGTTGAAATCCAGTGTATTGCCCGCTACTCATCATAATAAGCGGCGGGGCGCTTGAGGGGGCAGGAGTCACACCTGCCCTGAATGCACCAGGTATTATAGATGTGGATTAGCCCCTGCTGACGCCGGGCTGAGTTGACCAGGGGTCTGCTTAACCCGAGCTGCTCCCTCATATGCCTTTCCACGGCATTTGCTGCCAGCCTGGGGTAACCGTGATAAAGGGTGAGTGCCTTCTCCCCGAGCCCCGGCTGTGAAGTAAGCTTGCCCCAGGCAAAAGTAAAGGGCAGGACTACGTTAACTATAATATCAGCCGCCCGGCCTTCTCCCAGGAGAACCGGGGTCCTGACTCGGCAGCCCGATCCGAAATCAAAGTGACTTGCCCAGTAGCCGCCAACATTAATGACCAGCCCCTTTTCCAACCGGTGGTCCCTAATGACTGGCGCCCGCTCCACCAAATTGACCACCTCTGCCAATATACCCTTTTCTCTATAGCGGAGAATGAGATAACTCACGGCAGCTACGCGGCGAACCGGAGAGTTATTTGGTCTGACCTTAAACAGGTGCCAGTCACCAGAAGACATTACGCTGTCATGGCTGGAGGAAGCCCACAGCCTCTCCAATTCAGGTACCAATTTATTGCTTTTACCTGATTTATTCTCGTGATACCTTTTCTGGCGCTGCGAAGGAAGCAGGCCAGCAGTCCCAAACAGGAGAGCCTGTTGCTGAGCAAGGCACTCTTCATCTGATATTCTACCCTGCACGATAGACTCTAAAACCTGCAGGGGCAGCCTCCGCGCCAGCTCAATAAAGGGGAGCTTGTTCTTGGCGTATCCCAGAGCACCCATTATCCCCTGGTAAAGGACCTGAGCTGGCTCCGTTTGAGCCAAAGCAACCTGAAACTGCGCTACCTTAGCTAAAAACCGTTTCTCTCCGGCACAGTCTAGAACTTTTACCAGACCGTTTGTAGCCAGGTACTCTACGGCTTTACGGCAGGGCATGCCTGACCTATTTTCGGAAATATTCTTCAGGGCTTCCCCGGCTAAGCCCCTCCCAACCCCCCATTCCGGCCACCGGTTAATCAGGCCCTGGATGTATTTATCCAGTGCCAGAACTGGAATGTTCCTTCCATCATGGAGATTCGTCGCTCTTCCAGTGTTGTGCCACATCACCACATGCAGGATTACGCGGTTATAGGCGGGGTCATGATGGTGCCGGTGAGCTTGCCAATCACGGGAGTTTACATGAAATTCAATATCACCTTTTACCAGGCCCTGTCCAGTGGCCATAACCACGTCCCGAAAATCGGCACCCCGGTCATCGTTAACCCTTCCCGGGTAGACTATCTTCAGCTCCTCACCTTCCTCAGTGACCAGCTCTGTCTTCTTCGACAACAGTTGCTCCCAGAGCCTAACAACTTCTCTCTCCTGGAAATCTTTTTTCAAACGACACCACCTGACCTTCTCTCAAACCGTCTCCCTTGACACCCCAGGTAGAAGGCCGAAAGAGCGCTACCCAGCCCGGTATCCTGTATCCAGGAGAAAAAAACAGCTTGCCCCAGCTAAACCATGCCGTCCCGGCGCTCGGCTTGACCCTGTTTCAGTCTTTAGCTTTAATGCGAGGTAGGCAAACTCATGGTAGCACCTTAAATCTTTATACACGAAACCGTGTAAGATGTCAAGGTTATTTGGTATTTATTTCAGGGGATAGTGGCATTAGAGCATCCAAGACACCAAGCCGGGTGCTGGGTCTTAGGATTAGCGCTGCCTTGTCTCCATGCACTGACGGCGAATCAAACATGACTGCCGGCGACCCCTGGACAAGAACCTCGTTTTGGCTATACATTTGTCAATACCTCAAGCAAGAGTTCGACCAAAACACAGGCAGCATGGCCATGGGGCATAACAGAATCTGGAGAAAAAAGGTTTCTTGACCACTGTCTGGCCAAAAGCGTGGCGGAAATGAATGTTTGCCGGGGAAAGCGGATATGCCTGCGTGAAGATGGCGAGTCTAGCTTCCTTTACTTTGGGGGCATTAAGTCAATGACGGCCATGGCAATGATGACCGGCGCCATTACAATCAATAGTATGTGCAAGCTCAGCCTCTTCTCCCCTTATTGGGAGACAGGTGGCACGCTTTGACACTCCAGCCCCTTCCTGGCCGGCTACTTATCCTTATTAATAACCCGGTGTGCCTGCTGCTTCGCTTGAGTGATAACTCTGTCTGATTCCCCCCACAGGTAGGCATGCCTCTCCCGGGGAGACATAGTCTTCCATCTTAGCCGAAACAAAATGTTCTTGATTTGATTAACAGGTCTCATAGCCGAGCCTCTCCGTTTGATTCTTCGAGTTCTTTCTGCGCATTATTCCGGCTTTGCTTATAATCCGCTCCGCCCTTTGCTTTGCCTCAGCAATAACCCCGACCGCTTCCCGTTCTGACTTACGTTTTGCTTCGACGGCAGCCCATGCGCACCTTTTCCCTGACATTCATCGAGGAAAATGAGAACATCTTCCTGCTTAAACCTCAGGTTACGTCCAATTCCGATTGAATAAGACTTCAATAGTCCCTCTTTTCCCCATCGCCTGACGGTACTGGAGTGAACACCCAGGAAACAGGCGACTTCGTCTACGGCTAACAACCTCGCCGGCAATTTGCTTTCCTGATATTCTGTTTCTACTCTTATCTTTTTGTTACCATCAGTACCCATAATCCTCTTTCCATTGCGATAACTGACTATTTGCAATCTTTAGTATGCAATAATACCTTCCTGGATACAATCACCCAAATTGGCTATTTGGCATGGGTAGAAAGTTGTAATACCAAAGTTCGGGCGAGAGAGAATCTCTGAAGTTAATTGCCCGGCAGGAGTGTGATAGGTTACCAAACTATTTCAACCCACCGCCTTTATCTTTTACACCAAATCGTGTAAGATTAAAACTATGGGCGACCGGTATAAGGAGCATCGCCAGTGGGATAGTCAGCGTGTTCACGCTTTAAGGCGCCACCTGGGGCTGACTCAGCGCAAGCTGGCGGATAGACTCGGCACCCGCCAGCAGACCATAAGCGAATGGGAAACGGATATGTATAAACCCAGAGGTGCCTCAGCAACCCTCCTTTCCATTATTGCAGAGCAGGCTAAGTTTAAGTACGAGGCCATTCCTTCTCCAAAACCTCTTCCCTCCCCCACTTTTGACAGTTAGTGAACAGCCAATTCCATAAAGGAGAGATATACGGCAATAACAGCCATTTATAGATAATACCAGGCTATCTATGGTATAAGAATGCCTGTCAGTTACTGATATGGGCTATAAATGGTGGTTTATTGATTTGCGTCCAAATCTAAAATGCGGTATTATAATACTTAGCAGTCTCTCCTAGAGACTGCTAAAATTTGATTGAGATGAGGAAGGAGAACTGAAATGGCAACTAAACTTAAGCCACTGGCTGACCGTCTGGTAGTCAGGCCTAGTGAAAAGGAAGAGGTGACCAAAGGCGGAATTGTATTGCCGGATACCGTAAAGGAGAAACCCCAGGAGGGGAAGATTCTGGCGGTTGGTCCGGGCCGGATGTCCGAGGATGGGAAACGGATAGCAATGGATGTTAAAGTAGGTGACATCGTCGTTTACGCCAAGTACGGGGGCACTGATATAAAAATTGACGATGAAGACCTGGTGATTCTGCGTGAGAGCGATATCCTGGCTAAAAAGGTAAAATAAAATAAGTTAGGACAACACAAGGAGGAAAGAATGGCAAAACAGATTATATTTGGTGAGGAAGCAAGACGCTCCCTGAAGAAAGGGATAGAAGCCTTGGCTGATGCAGTCAAAGTGACCCTGGGACCCAGGGGGCATGCCGTGGCCCTGGACAAAAAATGGGGGGCACCATCGGTAATCGATGACGGGGTTACCATCGCCAAGGAAATTGAGCTCCCTGACCCCTTTGAGAACATGGGGGTGCAGTTAGTTAAGGAAGCGGCTACCAAGACCAATGACGCCTGCGGCGATGGCACCACTACATCAACTATCCTGGCTCACGCCATTATTACCAACGGCTTTAAAAACGTAGCCGCTGGCGCCGAGCCTATGGAGCTAAAGAAGGGCGTTGAGAAGGCAACCCAGGCCATTATTAAGGAGCTAAAACGGATATCTACCGGGGTAAAAGGCAGGGAACAGATTGCTCAGGTGGCGACCATAACCGCCGTTGACAAAAAAATCGGTGATTTAATTGCCGAGGTGATGGAAAAGGTAGGCAAGGATGGAGTTATCACCGTTGAGGAGTCTAAGGGCCTGGAGTACGAGACCGAGTACGTGGAGGGAATGCAATTCGACCGGGGCTACATCAGCCCCTATTTCGTCACTAACGCCGAGAAGATGGAAACAGTGATAGAAGACCCTTACATACTTATCACCGACAAGAAAATCTCAGCGGTGGCTGACCTTCTGCCCGCTCTGGAGAACATACTGAAGGTATCCAAGAACCTGATTATCATCGCCGAGGATGTAGACGGTGAAGCCTTGGCCACCTTGGTCGTCAATAAGCTGCGGGGCACCCTTAATGTTCTGGCGATTAAAGCCCCCGGTTTTGGTGACCGGCGCAAGGAAATGCTGGCAGATATCGCTATTCTCACCGGCGGTAAGGTAATTTCAGAAGAGGTGGGGCGCAAACTGGACTCGGTTACCGTTGAAGACCTGGGTAAGGCTCGCCGGGTAACGGCGGACAAGGATAAGACCACCATTGTTGAGGGTAAAGGCTCCGAGGAGGCACTCATGGGCCGTATCAAGCAGATTAAAGCCCAGATAGAGGAGACCACCTCTGATTTTGACCGGGAGAAACTCCAGGAGAGGCAGGCGAAGCTGGCCGGCGGGGTGGCCGTTATCAAGGTAGGCGCCGCAACCGAGGTTGAGCTTAAGGAGAGGAAGCACCGGGTTGAGGATGCCTTGTCAGCTACGCGGGCGGCGGTTGAAGAGGGTATCCTGCCTGGAGGCGGGGTTGCCCTGCTCAACTCCCTCCCCTCTCTGGACAAACTGAAGGTCAGCGGGGATGAAGCTACCGGCGTTGATATCGTCAGGAAAGCGGTAGAAGAGCCGATTCGCTGGATTGCCGTAAATGCCGGTAAAGATGGCTCAGTGGTGGTGGATGCTATCAAAAAGAGCCCGATTGGCGTTGGCTACGATGCCGAGGGCGATGACTTCGGCGACATGGTAAAAAAGGGTATTATCGACCCCACCAAAGTTGTCAGGTCAGCCCTGCAAAATGCGGCCAGCATTGCGGCTATGGTGCTGATTACCGAGTCGCTGATTACGGACATCCCGGAGAAGGAGAAAATGCCAGCCATGCCCGCCGGTGGTATGGGTGGTATGGAAGGTATGATGTAATCCGGTCCCCGGGCATATATGGATGCTAAGAATAGCCGCAGCTCGGGCTGCGGCTATTCCTTATTCACAGCTTCAGAAGTTCCTCAAGAGGCTCGTCAGCGGCGATTGGACCAACTACCGCCAGGCGGAGCTGGCTGCCGATTAGTAATTCCTCCGCTATCTGTTTCAGCTCATCAGCCGTGATGGCATCGATAATGGATACTACCTGCTCAAGGCTGAGAATGCGTCCGGTCAGAATCTCCTGTCCCCCCACCCAGCCGGCAACATTGCGGCTATCTTCCATACGCAGCAACAGGCGTCCCTTGGATAATTCCTTCGCCTTGGTTATCTCAGATTCAGAGATTTTCTCTTTGAGCTGAGAAAGCAGCCCCAGAACAGCCTCGATAGCTACCGGCAGTTTCCCGGGTTCCACCCCGGCATAAACCAGAATCGAGCCAGTATCAAGCAGGTGGTCAATATAGCTATGAATGCTGTAGGCAAGTCCCAGCTTGTCACGAATTTCAACGAATAAGCGGCTGCTCATACCTTCGCCCAGGATGACGTTAAGCAGGTCAAGAGTGAAGCGCCTGGGGTTGACGAGCGATAAGCCGGGCAGTGCCAGGCAGAAGTGGGCCTGCTCTATGTCCCTTGTCTCAATACATAGCCGCCGCACGGCCTGCTCCTGATACGCCGAATACCCGGCCGGCTCTTGCGGGTTGCTCCAGCTGCCCAGAACCTGTCCCACCGCTTTTACTGTCTCCTGGTGCTGGATGTTGCCGGCAATGGCGACCACCGTGTTACTCGGCTGATATTGACCAGCCAGATAGTCAAGCATCATCTCCCTGGTAATGGCCGCCACTGACTCTTTGTTGCCAGCTACATCACGCCCCAGGGGGTGCTCAGGCCACAGCAGCCCATCAATAATAATGTTTACCCAGTGCTGCGGGACATCCCTTGCCATATTAATCTCTTCAGTGATAACCTTGCGTTCCTTTTCCGTATCCCCCCGGTCAAACCTGGAATGGGTGAGCATATCCGCCAGCACCTCCAGAGCATGGAGGAAATGGGGTTGAGCCACCTTACACCAGTAGACGGTCAACTCTTTGTCGGTGCCGCCGTTAAGGATTCCGCCCACACCTTCGATTGCTTCCGAAATTTCCCGGGAGGTTGGCCTCTTTTCGGTGCCCTTGAAAAGCAGGTGCTCAATAAAGTGAGAGACACCGGCCTCAGCCTCAGTCTCGTATCGGGAGCCGACGCCGATAAAGATGCTAATGGATACCGAAAGGCTATGGGGCATGGTGGCCGTAATAACACGTAGTCCGTTTTCCAGAGTCGTTTTCTGATGCAATATCCTACCTCTCTGATTACCTCTACTCTACATTGTAACGGTATTTGTGGGGGAGCGTCAATTCTGCGGCGATTAAGGGTGTAACCAGGCTAAAAAAATCCTTCCAAAACCCCTTGACAGCCACTACATATTGTGGTATTATCCCTTTGCTATACTATATGATGTGGAAAGTTTGCTATGCACTGTCCCTATTGCGGTCATGACGATTCCAGGGTGATGGACTCCCGCAGCGTCCATGATGGCATACGCCGGCGGCGCCAGTGCCTGAAATGCGGCTTTCGTTTCACCACCCAGGAGCGGTTGCAGCCGGTCAGTCTCTTCGTCATCAAGAAAGACAAGCGGCGCGAGGAGTTCAGCCGGGACAAGCTGATGGCCGGAATTCGCAAGGCCTGTGAGAAACGCCCCCTGCCCACGGGAGCTATTGAAAAGCTGGTTGATGAGATTGAAGCCGAGCTTTACCAGCTGGGCAAGGTGGAGATACCCGGTGCAATCATTGGGGACATGGTGATGGATGGATTAAAGAGCCTGGATTATATTGCCTATATCCGCTTTGCCAGCGTCTACCGGGAGTTCAGGGACATCACCGCACTAAAACAAGAGATAGACAACCTGGTCAGCAGCGAGGTAGAAACGCCTCAACCCGTCCGCCAGCTATCCCTGCTCGCCAACAATAATTCGAGGGGACTGGTTAAGAGTGTGCGCAGAGGCCGGAAATGAACAGAGCTAATCAGCCGGAAAACAAGCTCAATCGCACCGGGATTGCCCGGGCTGTTTTTTCCGCTGCCGAATCAATGGGCATATCTGATAGACACCAGATAGAGCATCTCACCAGCCAGGTGATTGAGCGCCTTGAGAAGACGATGCCTCCTGTGGAACAACGCATAAAACAGCCTCTACCCGGAATGGAAGACCTGGTACCTGTAATAAGCCATCCGCGGAAACTGCCAGGCCAGGAGTTTGACATATTAGCTATAGTGAAGGAACTTGTAGACACCAAAGAACCAGCACAGAGAGAGGAGACCAAAATGGAAGCTATTACTACGGTAAAGTCAAAAGCCCAACCGGCCTCGCGCATCGATTTCAGTGAAAATGCCCTCCATGTTCTGGAAAAGAGGTACCTGAAAAAGGATAAGCAGGGGCAGGTGATTGAAACGCCAGAGGAAATGTTCCGCCGCGTGGCCCGGACTATTGCCGTCGCCGAGCTTATCTATGATGCCAAGGCGGATGTAAAGGCCAGGGAAGAAGAATTCTACCGGTTGATGGCTGACCTGGAGTTTTTGCCTAACTCCCCTACCCTGATGAATGCCGGCCGTGAGCTAGGCCAGCTATCCGCCTGCTTTGTCCTGCCCATTGAGGACTCGATGGAGTCTATCTTTGAGGCGGTAAAGAATACCGCCCTCATTCATAAGAGCGGTGGCGGGACCGGGTTTTCCTTCTCCAGATTAAGGCCGGAAGAGGATAGGGTCGGCTCCACCGGCGGCGTCGCCAGCGGTCCGGTCTCCTTCATGCGAGTCTTTGACATTGCTACGGATGTCATTAAGCAGGGAGGAACGCGCCGTGGGGCGAACATGGCTATCCTTAGAGTCGACCATCCTGACATCATGAAGTTCGTGGTCGCCAAGGATGACCTTACCGCCCTGACCAACTTCAACCTATCGGTAGCCGTGACCGAGCAGTTTATGGAAGCACTTAAGGCAGGCACTGAGTATAATCTGGTAAATCCAAACACCCGTCAGGTGGAGGGTAAGCTCAATGCCGGAGAAGTATTTGACAAGATAGTGGATATGGCCTGGAAGATAGGCGACCCGGGCATTGTCTTCATTGACCGGATAAATGATGATAACCCCACCCCTCATCTGGGCAAGATTGAAAGCACCAACCCCTGCGGTGAGCAGCCGCTGCTTCCCCACGAGTCATGCAATCTGGGCTCCATAAATCTGGCCAAAATGCTGCGGAACACAAACGGGACTTGCGAAATAGATTACCCCAGGCTGGGTGAGGCGGTTAGAATTGCCGTCAGGTTCCTGGATAATGTCATCGATGTTAATAAGTTCCCCCTGCCCCAGATAGAGGAGATGACCAAAAAGACGAGAAAGATTGGGCTGGGGTTAATGGGCTTTGCCGATATGCTCATCCAGCTCGATATCCCTTACGACTCAGAGGAGGCGCTGACCGTAGCCGAGGAGATTATGGCTGCCATTTCCGGTGAGGCGACTGCAGCTTCCGAGGAACTGGCGCAGGAAAGAGGTGTATTCCCCGCTTTCGATGGAAGCCGGTATGCAGTTGACGGTCAAAGAGTGAGGAATGCCACCAGAACCACTATCGCTCCCACCGGGACCCTGAGCATCATCGCCAATTGCTCCAGCGGCATTGAGCCACTCTTTGCCCTCAGTTACACCCGGAATATCCTGGACGGCGCCCAGCTCATAGAGGTAAACCCCTACTTTGAGGAGGTGGCCAGAAGTGAAGGCTTCCACTCTGAGGAGCTGATGAAGCAACTGGCTGCCGGGACTAAACTCCACGAGGTGGACGGGGTATCGGATAGAATCAAACGATTATTCGTTACCGCCCATGAAATAACCCCGGAATGGCATGTCAGGATGCAGGCTGCCTTCCAGAAATCCACCAATAATGCTGTCTCAAAGACGGTCAATTTTCCCCGAGAGGCTTCCCGCGAGGACATAGCCACTGTCTATACGATGGCTTATGAACTGGGGCTGAAGGGAATAACTATCTACCGTGACGGAAGCCGTGAAGGACAGGTCTTAACTACCGGCAAAAAAGAGGAGGTCAAAGGTGCCGTGCTTGCTCCCCGGAAAAGGGCGAAAAAGACCACCGGGATAACGGAAAAGGTAAACACTGGCTGCGGCCACATTTATGTCACGGTTAACTCCGATGAACAGGGGATATGCGAGGTCTTCTCCACCCTGGGCAAAGCCGGGGGGTGTGCCACCGCCCAGCTTGAAGCCACCTGCCGTCTTATCTCTCTGGCGTTGAGGTCCGGGATTGAAGTCGCCTCAATAGTAAAGCAGCTCCGCGGTATCCGCTGCCCGTCCATTGCCTGGGAAGAAGGCAAGTCCATTCTCTCCTGCGCCGATGCCATCGCCAGCGTGCTGGAAAAACACACCACCGGCTATGATGGCAAGCCCAAGCTGGAGGACTACGGCCTGGCCAAAAACCTGGCCGGGCAGTGCCCGGACTGCGGCAGCCTGCTCGCCTACGAGGAAGGCTGCTTCAAATGCCACAGTTGCGGGTATACCAAGTGCTAGAATAGGTATTGACAAACGACACGGAAGCGTGTATAATAAGAACAAATTGATTAAACTCTTGGAGTTTAGTGAGAATAGAAAATGACTATTCCAAAATCTGAGTACAGGGCGCTAGAATTGGAGACGCAGGCGATGGGAAAAACATCCGAACTGATGACCATTAAGCAAGCCAGCGACTGGTCAAGTCAATACTTACGCAGAGATGTCACCCCGTCAAATATCTCCTACCTAATTCAGTATGGCCGAATAAAAAAAGTAGCAAAGAATGGCAGCACTTTAGTTAGCAAAGAGGAGTTGGTTAACTATTATAGCTCTTACATTGGGCAGAGGGAAACCAAGTGGATAAGTACACAAGGTGAAGACTTAATTTGGACTTTGTCTTTTGACTACCTAAAAGAGTCCGAAAGAACTAAGCACACCCACAGGCTACATCCCTATAAAGGGAAGTTCATACCTCAGTTAGTGGAGTATTTTCTAGACAGCCACACTGATGATTTTAAGAAAGAAGTCTATTTCAACAAAGGCGATATCATTCTTGACCCATTTTGCGGAAGCGGTACCACCCTAGTACAAGCAAATGAACTTGGCATGCACGCAGTAGGTATTGATGTTTCGAGCTTTAATGCGTTAATAAGCAACGTGAAGATTAGTAAATATGACTTACCCGAATTGTACAATGAAATGCGCAGAATTACATCAGCTTTAAGGCAGTTTATTTCTCATTCTAATACGCAAGAATTTGAGAGCACGTTAGCAGAAGCTTTAGCGGATTTCAATAATAGATATTTCCCCTCTCCTGACTTCAAAATCAAAGCGAGGTCGGGGGAGATTAATGAAAACGAATATGGGCAAGCGAAAGCACGGGAATTTGAGCGTATTTATCAAACGTTCGTCCGCATATACAACATTCAGTTGAAACAGCAAAAGCATGACACTTTCCTTGATAAATGGTATATAAAACCCATAAGGCAAGAAATAGACTTTGTACGTAGTCTAATCGAGCAAATTCAAGATACCAATGAAAGAAATATATTAATCACTATTCTTAGCCGGACAGCGCGTTCTTGTAGAGCTACTACGCACTTTGACTTGGCCACACTTAAAGAACCAATACTATCTACGTACTACTGTCATAAACACGGCAAAATGTGCAGGCCCCTGTTTTCAATTGCGAATTGGTGGGCAAGATATAGTCAAGATACGATTAAAAGGTTAGCACAATTTGATAAATTGCGAACTGAGACCAATCAAGTCTGCATAACAAGTGATTCAAGAACCATTCATATTCTTAAGGAATTGGAAACGTACCAACCCGCTCTTGTCCACCTTATCAGAGAGCAGAAAATAAAAGGTATATTTTCGAGTCCGCCGTATGTAGGCCTAATAGACTATCATGAACAACATGCCTATGCTTATGACCTTTTTCACTTCGAAAGAAAAGACCACTTAGAAATTGGCACACTATCAAACGGACAAGGCACAGATGCTAGAGAATTATACATTCAATCAATTTCAGATGTCTTGAACAATTGCAGGCGATTTTTGGTAGATGATTTTGGTGTTTTTCTAGTTGCAAATGACAAATATAATCTCTATCCACTCATTGCAGAGAAGTCCGGAATGCAAATCGTTAAACAATACAGGCGTCCCGTACTCAATAGAACTGAGAGAGATAAAGGCGCGTATTCAGAGACCATATTTCATATGAAAGCGAAGTAACAAATGGGCATTTCAAAGGAACAAACATCTAATATAGAGCAGGTAGTCAAGACTAGCTTGAGACGCAAGTTCGAAAGCTATAACCCAGAGCCTGCTTCAATGCCTTTTCATACAAGATTACTTGGCAAAGACCGATTGGCACTATATTCCTTTATCCATTCTTTAAGCACAAATTTTGGCACCGCAATTTTCGAGCCAGTTGCCGTCACAATAGCAAAAAATACTTTCAAAAATGCCAAAGCTCATACCAAATCTGGCCAACTTATTTCTGAACAGGCTCTCTTTGAGATCCAAAAAATAATGAGCAAGCTAGAAACCGCGGTGTCATCACCAAACAAGATCGAGGAAGTTGAAGCCATCAGACAAGTTTGTCAGACTGGCCCGATGCGAAAAGTTAAACCTACGCAAGTAGATTTACTTCTTGAAACCTATGCAAACGAATTGTATCTATTTGATCTAAAAACCGCAAAACCAAACGTAGGAGGTTTTAAGGAGTTCAAACGAACCTTACTGGAATGGGTTGCAATTGTCTTAGCATCAAGTCCGAACACAAAAGTAAACACTATAATAGCCATTCCCTATAATCCCTATGAACCACAACCATATAATAGATGGACAATGCGGGGAATGTTAGATTTAGAGCATGAATTGAAAGTAGGCAATGAGTTTTGGGACTTCCTTGGTGGCAACGGGACTTACCAAGACTTATTAGATTGTTTCGAACGAGTTGGCATTGAATTAAGGAATGAAATTGACGAATACTTTGCTAGATTCAACAGGTAGAGGGCTAGACTATGAGTGTAAGAGCATACCGTTTTATTGAAATCAAGACAGAAAAGAAGTCAAGTTTTAATTTGTTTCATGACTGGAAGCTAAAGGATTTCCTAGATAAAGAAGCAGACTTTTATGGTTATCTCAACTCGGGTGGCACAGGTATGGCTGAAATACCCGTAAAAATTCTAAAAAGAGCAGTTAAGCGAGCAGTAGAATTGGGTCTAGATGAAAAAACTGTCAATCAGCTTAAAAAAGATATCACAGCGGCTAAGTCTAACAAAGATGAGAGTATTGCCTATTATTGCTACTAATGTATCATTAATGTAGTATTAAGATGAGCCCAGCCTGGGCTGTTGCCATAAATCACTTTACCACCGAATGTATCAAGGAATATTGTCTCACTGATGGTAGCATAGACTGGGAAAATCTGGTACGCTTTGTCAGTGAAGACAAAGCACTAAAGTCCACCAGAAAACCTTGAGAATCACCATTTTTTGTTCAAAATTAAACATCACTTCTGACTTCAAAATTGTCATTTCACCACTGCTTCACAAAGCATCAAACCACCCCCCATTCGCAATTATACCCCACAGGCTTTATAATGATTGAGTGGACATAATGCAATTCATGAAGAAAGGAGGTGAGACATTGGGTGAAAAGACTGACCGGGTGATGATATTCATTGACGGCAGCAATCTCTACCATTCTCTGAAAAGCAACTTTAAGAGAACCGATATAGATATGGGTAAGTTCAGCAACAGGCTTCTGGACAAGCGCCGGCTGATAAGAATCTATTACTATAATGCCAGGGTGGGGCAGAGAGAGGAGCCGGAGCGGTACCATGACCAGCAGAAGTTCTTTTCGGGTATAACTGCCATACCGTACTGCGAGCTGCGTCTGGGACGCCTGGTTTACGCCAACTGGCCCGGAGCACCACCTTATGAGAAGGGCGTCGATATAATGCTGGCTACTGATATGATAACTCACAGCTTTAAGAACAACTATGATATCGCTATTCTGGTTGCCGGCGATAATGATTATGTGGGAGCCATACAGGCGGTAAAGGACAACGGCAAGAACCTGGAAGTGGCCCTGTTTGGTAAAGAATCAAGCTCAAGACAGTTAAGAATAACGGCCGATAACATAATATCTTTAAACTCCCGCTCTCTCAAGGGTTGCTGGAAATGACCCATGGGTTGGGATGAAGTCAAAGAAGCCAGACGGCGGCTCTCCCGGGAGCAAGGCGCGATTATCAAAGACTGGGGGGGCAGGCTCCCCATCGCCATTATCTATCCAAACTCCTACTATATTGGCATGTCTAACCTGGGGCTTCATTCCATTTACAGCTACCTGAATAGCCACGGTGAAATCGTCTGTGAAAGAGCCTTCTGGGAGAAGCAGGACCGGGATAAGCGGCCAGCCCCCCTGTCCCTGGAATCCCAGCGCCCACTCTCCGACTTTGCCATCCTCGCCTTCTCCGTCTCCTACGAGCTCGACTACTTCAATGTAGTCCAGGTCCTCGAGGCCAGCCGGATACCGCTGCATGCCGCTGACCGCAATGAGAGACATCCACTGGTTATCGCCGGCGGCCCCGGCATCACCGCCAACCCCCTGCCCCTGTCCCCATTCTTTGACTGTTTGTGTATCGGTGAGGCAGAGGCAATACTCCCGGCGATGCTTCCCATAATGGCTGAGGGCACCACCGGCAAGCGTGATGAACTGCTAAAGGCACTGGCCTCACTGCCTGGTGTCTACGTTCCCCAATACTACTCTGGAACACCGGTGGCTCGCCAGTGTGCCCAGAACCTGGACGAATTTCCAGTTGCCTCCGCCGTTATCACCCCGGATACCGAGCTAGGTGACCTGTATCTCATCGAGGTAGAGCGGGGCTGTAACTGGGATTGCCGCTTCTGCCTGGTCAGCACGGCCTTCCGCCCGATACGCTTCCACTCCATAGACAGACTAATAGCCCAGGCAAAGCTGGGGCTTAAATATAGAAAGCGGCTGGGACTGGTGGGGGCGGCGGTGACCAGCCACCCCCAGATAGCGGAGCTACTGGTCAAGCTGCGCCAGATGGGAGCGGAACTCTCCATTAGCTCACTGAGAGTAAGACCCCTTTCCAGCATAGTGCTGGGAGAGCTGGCTAAAGGAGGGGCACGGACCATCGCCCTTGCCCCTGAGGCAGGTTCCCAGCGCCTGCGCCAGGTCATCAAAAAGGATATCTCTGAGAACGATATCATGAAGGCAATGGAAAAGGTCGCTGAGCAGGGGATAAAGCAGCTCAAGCTCTATTTTATGATTGGTCTGCCCACAGAGACCGACGAGGATATAGAGGCAATCATAAGCCTGACCCTTAAGTGCAAGGCTGTCCTCGATAAACGGCAACCCGGCGGCCGCATCACCCTCAATATTGCCCCCTTTGTCCCCAAGGCGGGCACGCCATTTCAGTGGCTACCGATGGCGTCCCTGGCTGCCCTGAATCATCGTTTATCCCTGCTCAAGAACAACCTGCCACAAAGAGGCATCAAAATTAAGAGTGAAAGCCCGGCCTGGAGCGAGGTCCAGGCAGTCCTGTCCCGGGGCGACGCTAAAGTGGCTGAGGCGCTGGCAGATATGGGAGAGGTGTCACTAGCTGGCTGGCGCCGGGCGGCGGCAAAATGCCACCTGGATGTTGACTTTTACGCCCACCAGAGGTGGGACACAAGTCAAAGACTACCCTGGGCGATAGTGGATTTGGGCACCAAACCCGAACAACTTAAGCTTGAACTGGATAGAGCTTTAAACTGTTGATATTTTGTGGTCACCCTCACCCCCTTTAGATTTTATCTAGTAACCCCATCCCCCTTTATCCCCCTTCCCCTTATTAAGGGGAAGGGGGAATGGAAATATAAGAGAGGCTGTCGCCTCTCTGTGACTCTTCGCCAGTATCCCTCTCCATGATAGGAATATCTTCCTTGCATGAGGGGGAGATATTTTATCAAGAGAGGCTTTCGCCCCTCTTTAACACCCCTTCAAACTTTATATCTGGAGGGTGAACGATTCTATATAAAGGCGGACTAATCCCCTCTTAAACACCCCTTGACATGCCTTGACACACCTCAGACTCTTACCCAAACCCTTGACACCCCCTTGACAAGCGATGGACATACCCTGGACAACCTTCATTGCGTAGGAAAGGGATTAAGATTGATGAAAGTCCCCTTAAAAAAATTTATCCTTCTTGCCTAAAAAGGAAAGACAAAGAAAAGCAAAGCCCCCAAATATGCTTATAGGGAGTATTAGAGGGACTTCGTCCCTCTATATAACTGTTTCCCCTTCCCCTAGTAGGGGAAGGGGATAAAGGGTGCAAACCGGGTACAATGGTAACAAAATAAACCGAGGACATAGGTAACAGGTGTAAGGTATAGGCAGGAGGAAATTGCCTATGCCATGGAAGGAGACCTGTCCTATGGACCAAAAGGTAAAGATGATTGGAGATTGGTTAAGCGAGGAGTATACTATCACCCAGTTGAGTAAGATG
>SDBV01006063.1_pt1 | contig 16876 bp, 11 predicted proteins | sample 2277081 | NCBI WGS metagenome assembly SDBV01 (sample SAMN10402039, study PRJNA504765) | marine sediment metagenome | isolation source: marine sediment core GS10_PC15, 223 cmbsf | place: Arctic Ocean: Southern Knipovich Ridge | collected 2010 | reverse complement strand
GTTAACATCAACAGGGAACTTAAATCTTTTATAATCAATTTCTAGTGTCATTTGATTTTTAATTCTTCTATTGTGATTTTTTCTTTCTGGATTATTAATTCCTAATATAATTTAAAGTTTTTAAAAATCGTTAAACTCCATATATACGACTAGCGATCATATCTGCTACATGGATTAATTCGCTCAGTTTGTTAGGATCAAAAGTTTTATACTCTACCCATTACTCATGATGAAGAATAATCGCTTGATACATTTCATCATCAAATGGAAGGTTATAACGCTTTAATACAGCAATACGTTCATCCACATGGGGATCATTCCCTACATAGCTAAATTTGTCAATTATTTCTAAAGATACTTCTTGTCTTTGGATCTTATTCGTATAAATCTTGCGATATTGTATGAATTCTGAAAAATTCATATTTTTATTATAAGAAGGTAAATTGAATGTGTATATGAAGGTGCTACTGATAATTATCTCTTCAGATTTTATATTTAACTCATAATCAATTAAAGATGCTCCCTAAATTAATGGAATGAATAATATATTAAATCAAGTTTTATTTTTTTTGTTTTTATCTAAAATCCAATTATCTAATCGTAGGGATTGGTCAATAACGCTTGGGATTTTTACCGCTAATTCTCTCGCAACAACATATAGAGCGCCCCCTTCAGATATTAAACCTTTTGACTCTACTATTTTTTCTTGCACCATACTTTTGATTTCTTGTCTATTTAAACCCGTCTCTACTATTATTTTATTTATATAAATCTCTGATAGCATAATTAACATAATTGTTGATAAATTATTGATTGATATGGTTTCTATGTAAAATCCAGTTATTAATTAAAAAATCTTGTTTGAGTTCATTTATATTAATAAATGGTGAATGCACTGCTGACCGAGGTATCCAAATCTCACCATTTTTAAATTCAATTAAGAGTGCTTTCTCAGTCATCTTTTTAATGACCCCTAACACGTAACTTCTATCTTTTTCTAAAGCCTTTGGAAATCTCTTAACCTTATTTCGATTGGGCTCTAAATCTAAGAGCTTATTGTAAAGTTCAACCCCTTCTTTACACGTTACATTAATCCTTATACATTGTTCACATGCTTCGAGTGCAGCCTTATAGTCTCCCTCCCTAAATAAGACACGAGCTAAATTATACCAGCCATAGTGGTAATTCGCATTAATGTTAATTGATTTTTTAATATGTTCAATTCCCTTAGAATGCTATTGTAAAGTGCATAACCTAGATGATTCCAAGGATATGCAAAACAAGGATCTATAGCAATAGCGATTTTAGCAGCCTTAACTGCTTTATCATAATCTTCCAAATAGTTATAAGTCCACGCTATATTATTCCAAGGAATTATATTATTAAAATTATAATCATGAACATCTATACTACTGTTCTTATGATTAAATATTATGGCATTCTCAAATGCCTTTAACCCTTTATGATATGAACCAATAATGGTGAATGTGAACCCCACAAGATTCCATATAAAGGAATTTTCGGGTTCATATTTAAGGATTGTTCTATAAAGTTTTATAGCCATAAATAATTCTGATTTGACAAAAGTCTCTTGAGAGATCATATTTAAAAAAATAGAACTAGAAATTATTTTAGATTTATACTCACTATGAGCATTGCCATTTAAGAAATCTATGATACTACTGACGATTACTATGGGCGTGAGAAGCCTAAATAGACTTTGCATAATGAACGTGAAATATCTCACGTTTGTAAAAATATTTGTCATACCCGATTCAAGTATGGTTTCAAATATGGTTTGCATTTCGGTTTTAGTCAAAAAATTTAAATATCCCTCTTCCAAAAGATATACTCCTTCTTTCCCTTCAATTTTATTATCTCTTTAGTAAAAATTTCTTGTACAAAATCTTCAGTCTTCATTCTTAATCATCTTTAAATACATATTTAACATTTAATTTATCTTTTTTATTTGTTGAGAAGTTATTAATTTAAATAGTTTCTCGACTAAGTATTTTATAGGTCCCATTAAGATAATAAATATATACCAGTCAAGGGAGAATTTATAACATTATTTCTTGATATAAAAAAGAATTAAAAAGGTTATCTCTTAGTAAGGCAGTAATCTATATTCTTTGAATTTTGTCATAATATTCTAATGTAGAAATTTAGCTGGATCTTTGAATATTTTTGTTAATTCATTTGACACTTTTTCAAAATCAATCTGAGAAGGATTGAAAAAAAAAAAAAAAAAAAAAATAATCATATGAGGCACATTTCTACTCAAAACGAAATCTTTTAAATTGTTAATAGCAATATTTTGGCTAATAATTTCATTAAAATTCTTAGGGGATCTCTTTAATAATAATAATCCTTCAAATGAAGTATTAAAGAGATTTTCTGCTCAACTAATTATAGAAAAGCTTGAGAACTATTTAAAGAGAAATAAATAAATTCAGACAAGAGATTAAATTTCTTTTATCTAGAACCGTCTCATTGAATATCTTTTTAAATATGAGTTATTATTTATCTTTTATTATGGAAGAATATTTGCAGAATTATCTTCAAGAAAATGTCAATTATAGACCACAAATAATAGATCTACTTTACAATTTTTCATTTTCACTATTACGCTTTACTTATGTCAGATTTCATAATCCCAATCAGCAAAATTTATATAAAATTCTTACAATTACATCCAAAAGATTGATAAATCAGAAATATCCCTCTTTAGGGGGTTCAGAAAGAAGCAATTTAATTACGAATTTTCTCGCGTTTAGCAGGAGATTAATCAATAATTATTTTATGAATAGAGAAGATTTCTATAGGAATGATGATATTTTAAGAGAATACTTAATAGAAGAGTTTATTGAAAATTATTGTAGTACAGTCCGTAATAACATGGAAAATTCCAGCGATGAGGATAAAAAGATTATTTTGTGGATATGTGGAGCAATAATACAAGAATATAATCCCGAAAGTCCTACCAATAGATCATATCCTTTTAACTATTTTCTAATTGAGAATAATTTAGTAAATATACTAAATTATAATTGCAACAATTTATGGAATACTGATTTTATATCAGAGACGATTAATAAAACAATATACGAATTAGGAAATACATGGACTCCTATAGAACGTAAAAATGAAAAACAAAAAAGGGAACAAAGATTCATATTCTGGGGATTGGGTGATTTTTTGGTAAGACTAGGAATAGGATTTTGGAGCCCTTATTTTTCACAAAAAAATAACTACAAGTATAGGGAGATAATAAATGTTGATCTTGTTATTCCCGAAGTTATATTACAGAGAGAAATTATCGGAAATTTTACTGAAGATTCCATTATTTTAGAAGAACCCCCACCTCAAGAGTTATTTGAACCTTCTCATAATTGGATTAAAGAATATCTTTGCGAAAATATTTCACTCATTGAAGAAAAACTAGAGTGTGATATTGTCGATCCTATTCAAAAAGAATATAACACCCATGAAGTAGGCATTATCGATATTTTACTTAAAGATAATGAGGGAAATCACTGGGTTTTAGAAATAAAACAAGGGAGCGCTAATCATAGTGCTATGGGTCAAATTTTAGGTTATATGAATTGGGCTGAAAGAAATCTAAAAGGTCAAGTGAGAGGGATATTAATTGTTGGTAATGCGACTCTTCAATTAAGAGCTGCTTTTAACGGAAGTAATCGTCAAAATATTGAAATCTGGGAGTACAATGTCTCTGAAGGGGAACATATAGAATTAACGAGAATTCAATAATAGTGTCATTTTCAAATTTATCATCATCAAATCTTAATTTAAGCTACTCTCATATTGGTCTCGATCATAAATCTCTTCATTTATTTGTGATATTAATCCTTTCAGAAAAGAAATATCTGTTTTTAACTGATTAATTGATGGAACAAATCCTTTTAAATAAGACATCTTTTGCCTATTTTTTAATTCAATAAACTCTTGATAATCCTGTTTATATAACCATCCAACATCAATAAGATATAAAAAAATACCATCTACATCATTGGAATATTCAATTGCTTCTTCACTAAGTAATCCCATCAATCTTTCAAAAGAACTTAGATCAAATAGAAATATTTCAATTAATTCTGTTCTATACTTATCATTAGACAATGCTAACTTTTCACATAATAGGTTTACAATTTCTTTAGTTCCTTCTTCTCTATAGTCTAATATGGCTCTGGTTGATTTAAGTCCAAAAAGAATAGTATCATCCAATCTAATTGGTAATATAAATTCCTCTTTTCTTTTCTTTTCCTCATCTCTTGCTATATCAAACTCAAAATTTATCCATTCCTTAATTTCATAATGTTTAGATACAAATATTATTACATATTTTAAGCTTTTATTTTAGGAGTCTAGCAGATTTAAAAATTTTTTATTATGAGTATCTAAGTATTTATTTTTTTTTTTATTTTTCTATTAAACGCCCTTTGACATAATTTCCTAAGAAACCAATTTGATTGCTGATTTTTTTAAATAAGAAAGATAACAACTTGTTCTGAAGCTAATCTATTATAGAACTTCTTGAATCTTTTTTCTAAATAGAGCTTGATTATAAATATTTTAACCTAGCAATGACTTATTCTGATTTTGATGGAATTAGAGAATCGATAGAGTATAAGTCATTTATTAACAGATATTATACAAATAAATTTCAACAATTACATGATAGATTGTTATTAATGGATTCTAAAAATTTGAACAAAGATTTAGAGAATTTAATCGAGAAAGAAATTGGACGTTCAAAATTTTTAAATGTTTTGGATTTTGAATATTCGGAATACGGATCCCCCCATGGAAGCTTTTATAACAATTTGTGGATTCTTTACGTAGGAAATTATCATTACCGAGTGGTAGTTATTAAAGAGAAGTACCTTAAAAGAATATATAAGTTTGATTTCACTAAACCAAAAGGTAACCAATTTGTATTAAAACATTTTCTAGAATACCTAAAAAAACGCTGTGAAGAACATAATATGATCTTTTAAGTATCTAATTAATTAATTAAAGTAAGACAAATTAATAAAATTATTGATCCTCTGATTAAAAAATATAAATACCCTTATTTTATAAAAGAGATTCTTAGAAATAAGAATCAAAAATCCCAAGATTACAACAATATTATAATAAAATTATTAAAATTGAGCAAAATTCATAAAAAATTAACATATTCTGATTGCTTCGAATTCTTTTACATAGCATTAGAATTTTATGATTATATAAGTGCTAAAAATCAGTCGGAAATTGCTAGAGAATTTAGAAGATGGAAGGGATTTGTTAATACATTGGCTATTTTAATATTACTTAACCTTTTTCTTGGAATTTAATTTTACTTATTTGAATATGCTTGATAATAATAAAAAACTTAAATAATTTTTAAAAAAAATAAGGTTTTACTACAAACCATTCTTTTGAAGCAATTTTGATAATCTTTCTTTTATTTTTTTTGATCTTTTTTTTCTTATGTAAAAGAATGAGACTACTACTACAGCTACCGAACTAATGCCTACTGTTGTTCCTAATATAAACATATACAAATCGTCATCTTCTCCATCATCATCTCCATTTCCACCTCCATTTCCACCTCCACTTATTGATGGTACTGTATAACTAAATTGAAAAGTTTTTTTGAATAAATCACCAGTCGTATTAAAATATTCTATTTCTATTTCAAAATATAATACTGTACTAGGAGGGATTGAACTTGAAAGAATAAAGACAGGAAAAGAACTAAAAGTTTTGGTACTATCACCTGGATCTATGCCATTCCATTGAATATAAAGAGTCGGAATAAATATTCTAAAAATAAAAATTTGCCATACATAATATGGTTGAGGAATAGTTACTCTAGAATCAGAACATGAAAAATTTGTGTTAAATATCTGCAATGCACTTCCATCCCCTATATTTTTAAAAAAAAGTCCAATAGCCCCTACTTCACCTGGTTCTACTAATCCATCGTTATCACTTGAATCGAAATCAATCACTTCATAACTATCAAACTCAAGATCTGGAATTCCTGGTACTCTTTGCTGAATACTGCAATTAAATTTATTGTGGAAGAAAGGGATAAAATCATTTGAATATCCTATATGTGCGTATAAGATACTATTAAATTCAACAACTGAATTTGAAAAATTATATGGGACAGTAAAATAAAAATAATCTTTGCTCCAAGAAGAATCGTTGTAATATAATTCATAGTCAATGAAGATATTGTAATCTAAAATTCCTATGGTTGTATCATTTTTAGAAGACACAATCATGAAAATATCACTAATAAAATCTGTGGCTTCTGTAGAATTAACGAAAAACTCAACCTCTCCATACTCTTCTCCTTCAATAATTCCATCCTCATCTTCTGGCCCTGCATCATCCATAGTCATATTCGTGATTAGTAATTTAACTGGTAAATCTTCAATTAAATTAAATTCTATTCGAACTTCACTTATAATAACATTAGAGTTTAATAACTGAAGATCGAAAAAATAAGAACCAGTAAGTCCTTTAGGAACATCTATTGAGATATTTATGAAACTTTGACCTAATCTTCCGTCTATTGGAAGAGTATTACTAGAAGTTAGTGTTCCATTAAAAGACACAAATGATATTCCATCTCCAGTTTTATTAAGTTTTAAATCTGAAAAATTCTCGCCTTTTGAAACATAACAATTCCAATAAAGAAATTGTCCCGCATATTTTAATTTCATGGGATTATCTAAAGGATTTATCGGGAAAAAAGCTGCAAAGAATGGTGTTATCACTTTTATATTTCGTTCTAGCCTATTATTCCAATCAGATTCTATAAATTCACTTGGAGTAAAATCAGCTACGACCGTTATCTTGTAGATGCCCGTGTTATTAAATTTTATGGGAATTCTTATCATTGCTTCTCCTTTAGGGCTTAATCCATTAATCTTGGTCTCATTGATCAGAACACCATCTAAATATGTTGTAACATCGAAATTTGATGACTGAGTAAAACCTACATTGATTACAGATACATTTAAAAATGCTTTTGTCCCATTATAAATAGGATTTGAAACAGAGAGAGTATTAATAGCGATATCAGATTTAAGGTTAAAATATGGTGTGTTTTTTCCTTTTTTAATATTATCTATGAAATGTGATTTATTATCTCCAAAGGCAATTATAATGGGAAGAAACGCATGTTTATTTTGAGAAATTGTCACATTAAGCCATTCCTGAACTAATCCAACATCTCCATGGTAAAATGTATTATTGGTTATATCATCATTTAGCATATTAAGATAAGCTTCGTAATAGCTATTAACCTCAAATGCTATTGATTTATTTATGGATGAAAATCCAAGATAATTATTAGGTTGATAGCCAAATATCGGATCTGTAATATTATCATAGTAAGTATCATTTGCGACTAAGGCATTGAGGTTCTGAATGTATACAGCATCATCATCATAATTCTCCTCATTATTTAATTGATATTGTTCATAGATATCTGCATCCATATAATAGTAAAATTTTGTATTACTTGCCTCTATTCCTCCAAGTGATGTGATATTAAAAGATATACGCATCCATTTTGAATCATTATAGAGTTCATAAAAGATATCAATTTTTAAAATGCCATCTGGAGTTTTTAAAGATTCTGTCGCGACCCTATGAGTTGAATTGTCAATTAACAATCTCATTTCATATGGATAGTTCTTAATCAAATCTGTAGATAAGTAAAACTGTTCTCCTTCTATTGTATTGTATCTAATAGCAAAAAATGTATCCCAAATATCTTCATATATCTTCCAATTAGTTCCATTATGGTGATAATCGCCTAAACTTCCTGAATAAAAAGGAGTCTGAAATCGACCTTCAATTCCATCATTATCGAAATAAATTCTTTCAGTCAAATCCTGTCTACGTAAAGTACTAATGCCTGTTAATTTCTTTGAGAAGCAATATGCGGCATATATATCTAATCTACCAGCACCTTGAGTATAACTTGATTCTCCGATATCAACTGCAGAAACCATAAGCAATGTTTTAATCGTAGAGGGCAATAGATTTGGATTTGATTGTAATAATAAAGCAATTGCACCAGCTACAAATGGTGTAGCCATGCTAGTACCGCTCTTTGATGTGTAATTTCCATATCCTGATGAACTGGTCAAATTAGCTCGTGCAGAAATAATATCGACACCAGGGGCACATATATCAATCCCCATCTTTAAATCTGGAGTTGGACCTCTGCTGGAAAAATAGGCAATTTCGTCATTCTGATCAACAGCACCCACAGTTATAGCCTTTGTTGAGAGCCCTGGTGATTCTATTGTGAAAAAATTTCTCCCAGAATTTCCTGCTGCTATTACAACAGTTTTATTCAAATCCCAAGCAGCTTCTACAGCCTGAACTAAAGGATCATCCATAAATCCAGAACCTCCAAGAGACATTGAAATAATATCGGCATCATCATCAGTATTAGGATCTCCATCATCTCCTAATATTGCATATTCAATACCTTTAATAATCCAACTTTCAAATCCTCCATAAGTAGTTAAAACTTTAACATTCATTAATCTTGATCCAGGTGCTACTCCCTTAAATTTATAAGAAGATCCCTCACCAGTTCCTGATATTATTCCCGCAACGTGAGTACCATGACCTGCCCTATCATCTGTATTTTCTTCTGGAATCCCATTATAGTCAAAATCTATAAAACTTTTCTCATAAATGACTTTATCATCGTCAATTGTTAGAGGATTATCATCTAAATCATTTAAATCAGGATGAGTTTTATCTATTCCTGTGTCCAAAACAGCGACCAACACTCCGCTACCATTAAAACCTGAATCCCATAAATAAGGAGCTCCTATTTGGCTTACAGTTTGATTAACCAACGGAATATAATGATTTTCTGAAGTAAAATCTTCGTGATATTCTTCTTTTAATTTTCTTTTCTCTATTGAGATTGGATAAACTTTTTTATCAAGTACAATTTTTTTCACAGCTGGTGATTTTGCAATAGAATAGATATCTAAATTGGATGAATAAACTAAAGTTGCTGGAATAATTTTATAATTATAAACATAGCCATTTGATTCCTCTTCTATTTTTTCTTTAAAATTTTCATCATGATAATTGTATAATATAATTATTGGTGTGTTTAAATCATCTTTATTATTTGAATTAATTATTTCGAGTAATTTTGGTTCTATTTTATTAATTTCTGAACCTGCAACATCATTTTCTAATGATGACCTCTTTCCATTTGTTATATCATAAGTATCATTTTTACTAGAAAACAAAAATGAATTGAAAGGTGATACAATAAATAAAATAATTGCTATACACTTCAATTTTATTATATTTTTTTTCATTTTCTAATCCTTTTTTCATAAGATATAGTAACTAATTTTATCATAGCTAACCATACTTTTTTGCTATAAAGAAATAAATTATAAAATAAGATAGAGAGAGAGATTAACTTCCTTCAACACTGATTTTATTATTTCAATTAGATTTCTTAAGATTGTATTATTAATTTCCATATTTAATTGTTTCTATTTTTTAGAAAGAAAAGATAGTTCAAATAAATTTTCTAATTTTACTTTTATTTTTGATACAAAGGAATTCGATTCTGAGAATATAATCCAACACTTTAAAAGTTTAATTGAGTATTGTGAGGAATATAAATTTTATGGTACCAAAGTTATGGTGTTAATGAACTATAGCGAGTTCTTAATAAATAAAGATAAAATACCTGAAGCAGAAGAAAAAATAATAGAAGCTCTTAAATTGTGCCAAAAATATAATTTAAATATTGAGAAAGCAAAATTATCAACAACCTTAGCTAAAATCTTAATTGGAAAAGAACAGAAAGCCAAAGCAATTTCATCAATAAGAGAGTCGATTTTAATTGCAAAGAAATACAATAATATCAATACCATAATCTCTAATTATAAATTTCTGGGTGAATTTTATAAAAAAGAAGAAAACTTTAATGAGAGTTATAGAAACTATAATCAAGCTTTAAGATATTACGCACAAATTTCTGATAATATCATTTCTATAGATATAAGAGAGCAATTTCGGAAAAATTTTGAATATTTACCTAAAATCATAGATGAAATAAATGAATTAATTGAAACTGGTAATGTTGTACTTAATTTAAATGAATTACAGAATATTCAAAATTCTTCAAAAGATGCATGTAAGTTAGCGTATCTTCAATATCAGGATTTACCAAAAGAAGATTTTATTGAAATAATTAAAGAACAAAATAAAATAATCAACAATGTAAAGGGAAAATTATTAGAAAATGACACAAGGGAATTGATGAGAAGAAAAGAATATTTTGATATTATTACAACAGGAAAAGATTGGAGTCTTGGAGTTGATGAAATGTTAATCCTTATATATTAAATCCCCATTCGGGCGGTTAGCGAATCGTTCCTATAGAAAGAATTGATTATATGGTTGATATGGACGTGCACGAAGACATCTGGCATCTTAGATGAGGGGCTCCATCCGACCAATTTCCTGACTTCTTGGTCGGTCAAGCCCTTGAGATACAAGTTTGTGATGGCTGGGTGCCTCAGGTCGTACTATCGTGCTAGCTCGTCGATATTAAAATAAAATTTGGAATTAAATGACCCATACGGATAGTTTTTACCTTATTATTAAGGTTATTTTTTTAAGACAAATTCTCGTTTCTTAATAATGATTAATGATATTATGCTTATGATTATAATTGCTAAATAATAATTTCCGAGGGGTATAGCAGACACATCATCGTCGTCGCCGCCACCACCGCCACCACCGCCACCAGGAGATCCATCACCACCTTGGGATCCTTTCGTAGCATCCATGTATTCATCGTAAGTAAGTTCGTCGTCCGAAGCAAAAATATAATCAAATATACCGTCACCTTCAGAATCTATCTGAACTATAACACCTTCTTCGCCTTGAGAAAGGGCAGTCCAATTAATTTTGTATTGATGGATTTCCTTAAATGATGTGGGAATACCTGTAGCAGTGAAATTTGTTATTGAAAGCTGATCGATTACTGTTGATACCATGGAATAATTCCCTTGAGCGGTGCCAATAAATTGAACAGAATAATTTTCATTATCTGGATTTGTAATTATGATTACTTTATCAAGAAATCCGTCATTATTTACATCTAACTCAATATAAGTAGCACCAAGTAATTGATTTACACTATTGTTAACCACACGACCTAATGAATCTATGACAGAAATATTTATCGGACACATTGATATAAAAAATAATTTTTTTTGTATGGAAACTCTCATTGTAATATTTTCTAATACTGATTTACCGTCTGGCGTTATTCCAGATATAATTAAAACTACCTCGAATTCTATTTTTTGAAATGGTTCAGAGATATCAATCTCTCGTGTGAATTTAATTTTTTCTCTATAATCATCATTCCATTTAGATTCAGTTGTGTCATCATCATATTTTATAACGTAAAGAGCCTTATAATCATTAGAAATTAACTTAGTGAAAGCGAAAGCTTCAAGGGTAATATTTACTTTTTTAGGATAATACCATGGTTCCATTCCCGTAATTTTAGCTGTTAAATAAGGATTAAGAGCAGAAAAATCTCCTTCAATAATGTCATAATCAATCATCTTTCCGCTCGTGAAATTAACTAGTCTAATGATGCCTTTTGGATTTTCTGTAGTAGGATCGTTCGAAGCCACCATCAAAGCCTCTGTAGTTATTATATCAATACCTCTTGGACCTGAATAATGTTTATTAGCATCCATCCAATGAGTATGACCATATAAATTTGGTACGAATTCAGGGTTATGCCATCCATGAATATGTCCAGCAAAATTTGCTTTCACTTTTTCCCATCCTGAAATTTCATTTTCAAGGCGGGCAATATCATCGTCTTCAAAAGATAAATCAAAAATACTCCATTCTTCATGAACAATAGGATGATGGGAAAATAATATTACTGAATTTATTGCATCATCTTCAAGCCACTTTTTTAACCAGTTTTTAGTCTCATCATAAAGTTTTGCTTCAGCACCATCTTTTACGAAATCTAAACACGCAAAATTTATTCCACTATAATTAAAAGCATAATTCACCAACTTAGACTGATCCAATCCATATTCAGAACTCGAAATTCCGAGTAAATTAAATTGATATGTAAAAAATTGTGTATCGAATAACTCATTGAAATTTTTCCATTTATCTGGCCATTCTTCTGAATGCACATCATGGTTTCCTATGATTGGAAAATAAGGAATATCATGATCATTTAATTTACTCAAACATTCATTTGCTTTATCAAGTTCAGTAAGTTTACCATTTTCTGAAATATCCCCAAGAACCATTAGGAATTTTATATTCTCATCATCCTTATTATCAATAATTTCTTGAACAACCTTCTCAAGTCTCTCTGTTAAATAATAGCCCTCTCCTTTATAATCATCATATCCCCGTCCAATGTGTAAGTCGGTAATTACCGCAAAGGTCCAATTTTCTGAAACTGTAAAATCAATATTACCTACTGTTCCATATTCTATCCAATCACTCGTAGCTCCGTTTGAATCTTTTGCTCTATACCGCCAATGATATTCTTCATTAATAAGACTATATCGGGTAATAGTCACCTCGATCCCACTCGGCACTAAGACACTTTCTTGCGTGGGTTGTCCTGTAAAAGGCTGGTCAATTTCCCTCAATTCAATTTCTAGCCGAACTTGATCTCCATCGGGATCGTTCACAGTTCCTTTAAAGACGACAGTACTTTCGTCGGTCGTTCCCCCTTCGGGGATAGGTGTTGCCTCGTCAGACATTAGTTGTGAAAGCATAGTTGGTGGGTTTGTATTATTGTTGATTAAAATTATTTTATAGCTCTCAAAATTCTCCATCAATGGATAAGTATCATTTTCATCTCCAAGTATGATATAAGGCGTATCACCAACTCCATCATTATTAAAATCGATTCCGGCGTAATCACTCCAATAATTGCCTAAAAAGCTCGTAAAATTTGTCCCTTTAAAAGTATAATTTATTTCTTCTGGAGAGTTCCAAAGATTTTCATCTCCACCTGTAATATCAACATTATTAGTGTTATCTATGAAATTATTAAAATAAATTTCGTTGTCTTCTGAATTAATTAATTCGATGCCGTCATCGCTGTTGTCGTTTGCGGTGTTATCCGAAATTGTGTTGTTATTACTCCGCCATAAATCTATCCCGTTATCGTCGTTGTCGTTTGCTGTGTTATTTGAAATAATATTGTTATTGCTCCAACTTAAATATATCCCGTCATGAGGGTATATCCCCAACCCACCTTCGTTGTTGTTTGCGGTGTTATCCATAATTTTGTTATTATTACTCTCATCTAAATATATCCCAATGTCGTTGTTGTTTGCGATGTTAGCTGAAATTGTGTTGTTATGGCTATCAAATAAATCTATCCCGGAATCGCCGTTGTCGTTTGCGGTGTTATTTGAAATTTTGTTGTTATCGCTCCCATATAAACTTATACCATCGCTTGGAATATATACATCTTGGTCTTTTCTTGCGATATTATCCAAAATTATGTTATTATTACTCCACCATAAATCTATCCCGTCATAATTGTTTTTTACGGAGTTATCTGACATAATATTATTATTACTTTCCCATAAATATATCCCGTCTATGCATTCGTTTACAGTGTTATTTTTTATTATTCCATTAGTAACATTCTCTAATACAATTCCCTTAGAAAGTATTCCTCCTTGATTGTAAAAAGTGCAATTTTCTATTCTAAAATTAACATTGGAATCTCTAATCGTAATACAAGTTCCGGAATTTTGACCATCAATAGTCACATTCTCTATGACATAAACTCCATTAATATAATTTAACCAAGGATATTACTTGAGAATCTTTTTTTCTCATCAATCAAATCCCATTTAATCTTATAGGATTTACTATAAATTTTCTTATCGGTTTAAAAAATTGTTTTATTCAGAATTCAAAATTATTTACTCTTTGGTCTAATATAACCAAAATATGCCCCTGCCATCCCAACTATCAAGCAACTCCAACCTAAAAAATAAAAAAAAGTGAATCCTGGATCGCCAAAAAGTATTAAAATTCGATCAATTAAAAAATTAAGCAATACTAGCATAAAAAACAAAGACATAATTGCCAGAGATAAAAATGCGTTTTTGAATGTTGGATCATCGACGGCTTGATAAGCTCCAAATGCTCGTTTGAAAAAAGGGAGATAAATCATTGACATATATAAAAAAATAAAAAGAAAAGCAAATACATCTAACAACGTATTACCTCGCACATATATAATCAAACAATACAGAGCAGTAAAGGCACCAAAAATATAAATAAACAATTTATGCTTTTGACTAATACTTTCTTCAAATACATTTGTCATTAGAATAAAAGAAAAGAATGTTCCTAGGGTGACAAATACAAACGTAATTCTAAAATCAATAATTCTCAAAACAATCCAAGAAAGAATTGTACCTGGATCTTGAATAGATGCGTTATAGACATAATCAATATTGGAATATATAACAAGAACCTTTGAAAGCCATGAAAAAACGATGCCCAAAAACCAATTAACGAAGATTACTAATAAGATGAGCGTTAGTTTATGCCGTTTAATAAAATATTTCTTCAAGATTAATAATAGCATTATTGCTGCGAGAATAATTATAAAACTTTCAAATACCATACCAATAAATATTAATTCTACGATCCCTAATCAAACTCCTTTTAATCCTTTACGTATTAATTCAACCATATTTACTAAATGATAGATTTATTTAAAATAATAGAATATAAAAAGTTTTATAATAAAAAGTTAAAATATATTATAATATTATTTTTTCATTAAATATTATGTGAAGAATATGATTTGGAAAACAAAGATTACCGAAATGATGGAAACTAAGTATCCCATAATAATGGGTGCTTTCGCAATCATAGGAAAGGCCGAGTTTGCTGCGGCTTTTTCTAATGCTGGTGGTTTTGGAATACTTACGGCCTTAAATTTTAACACTGCCGCAGAATTTCAAGATGAAATCGATAAAATGAAAAAATTAACTACTAAGCCTTGGGGGGTCAACTTTTCAGTTATGCCTCCTTACATGACCGAAGCGGGACGGGGCAGAACTGAAGATAGCTATTTAGAATTTGTAGATATGGCAATCGAGGCGGGTTTGAAGGTTTGCACAACATCTGCCTATCAAGCAAAAAACATTGGCAAAAAATTACACGACGCCGGTTGCTATTGGTTTCACAAATCTGCTACAATGAGACATGCTATATCAGCAGAAAAAGCAGGTGCAGATGCAGTCACAATTGTAGGACTTGAAGGAACAGGCTTTAAAAATCCTAATCAAAATACAACACTTGTAAATATGACCATGGCTAAAAAATTGCTTAAAATTCCAGTTATAGCAGCTGGAGGAATTGGTGATGCTCGAGGATTTCTAGCTGCCTTAGCAATGGGGGCCGAAACCGTATGCTTCGGTAGCGCTATAATTCCAACTACAGAAAGTCTTGCCTCAAATAAATGGAAAATGAGTGTTGTAGATCAAGACATTTATGACGAAAAATTCTATAAGAAAATATTTCATTTAGAGTTAAAAGACTCGCCGATTGCATCAATGGCCGCGGGACATTGTGATAAAATCATTCCTATAAAGGAATTTATTGAAGAAAAGATTATTAAACCTGCCGAGAGTATTCTAAAATCGTGGGGATTTCAAGGAAACGAATTTAGTACATTATAAATTTTTTTTTTAATCTTAAATCACTATTTTTTGGATTTTATTTTAGTCTATATAAATGAAAACTAAATCTCACTTAAATGTCGTGAACGTAATTCATTTTTAAATATAATGAATAGTAATTTTTTGACAATAAAATTGTGATTTTCAATAAAAATTAACCATTTTTTAATAATTAATAATAGAAATTATTATTAAGCTGAATTTTTTTAATAAATATGAGAATACCCACCTTAAACAAATGGGAATAATGTGGGAGTTTTTTTACACATTATGTATTTCTCAGCGTCGTAACAAAAATAAAAATAAACATTTTTAAATATTAAAATTGTATATTAATGTATTAGATAGACGCAGTATTAAGATAAAAAAAATTTGTTTAATAAAATAAAAAAAAGTTGAACAAAATTACAAACAAATGATAATATCTTGATCAATTCTATAAAAAAACAGTAAAAGTGAAAAATATGAGCAATAATTTAAGAGATCGCCTACGTTCGCGAACCGAACCTAAAACTGAAGAAGGAAAATGTTGCGACACTCCCAGTATTGAGTCTAGAGAAGGGGACAACGTATGCTTAAATTGTGGAATGATTATTGGACGTAATCTTGTGGGAAACGAGAGACGTGCATATACCGTAGAAGAAGTTAACAAGCGCAGACGAACAGAGCCACGCTGGAGAGAGTTTGGGCCACGTACCATGCTTCCTAACTCTAAGATTGATTCAAAAGGGAGACTTATCGGAGCAAAGGGAAAGACTCTGTTTTCAAGACTATCAAAAATTCAAAATTCCTTAATTTCAAGTATTGAGAGGAATTTTTGGGAAGCAAAGCCAAAGTTGAAGATGCTTACATCCAAATTAAACACCCCCGAATACATCAAGGAAACAGCATGGAAGATTTATTCAGTAGTAGCAAGGAAAAAACTCACAATGGGAAGATCAATCGATGGATTTATCGCTGCTTCCTTATACGCTGCGATTAGAGTACATGAATTCCCAAGATTACTCGAAGAAATCTGCGAGGCTTCAATGACTCCCAGGAGAACGGTACATCGCAGTTTAGGGATGGTCGTA
>SDBV01006062.1_pt1 | contig 16877 bp, 14 predicted proteins | sample 2277081 | NCBI WGS metagenome assembly SDBV01 (sample SAMN10402039, study PRJNA504765) | marine sediment metagenome | isolation source: marine sediment core GS10_PC15, 223 cmbsf | place: Arctic Ocean: Southern Knipovich Ridge | collected 2010 | reverse complement strand
AGACCTTCCGCCAGTAAATCAGGGTAAGCAAGATGGTCTCTGGCATATGGGAAAACAGCATCCAATGTGACCTGACCAGCGATGCGGTGGTCCCGGTGCCAAATATAGCGACGGTAAGGATCAGCAGTTACTACCGTATCAGGCCTGTATTTCCTTATCTGGCGCACAATCTCTTTCCTGAATTCGGGAGTATCTTCCAAACTCTGGTCGGGATAGCGCAGGAAAATAACTTCTCTCACCCCCAAAAGCTCGGCTACAGCCAGTTGCTCTTTCTCTCGAATTTTTGCCAGTTCACCGGGTTTCATATCGGGGTCACCGGTACCTTTATCCCCATTGGTACATACCACGTAGACAATGCTTTTTCCCTCTCGTACCCAGCGAACAACAGTGCCCGCAACACCAAATTCAGCATCGTCCGGGTGCGGAGTAACCACCATTATCTGAGCCACCTCTGCCATCACGCTGCTCCTCCTGTAATATAAATATCAATTGTATCGCCCCGGTTAAGTTAACAAAGTGCCACCGGAACAAAATATCTAGCCAGCACCTTGCTGATAACCTGCCGAGCTATATTTGACCAGCCAAATCGGGTAATCGATGCCCGAATTGAGAGAGCCGATTCGGTATCCGTGCTGGAAAGAAGTAAAGCTATTTTATCGGCAAGGCCACCCGGCGCATTATCTTTTACCACATACCCCGTTTCTCCCTGACGAATGATACTCCTGAGGTCGCCTACGTCAGTAGCCACTACTGGTGTGCCGCAAGCCAGGGCTTCCAGAGCTACCATCCCGAAGCTTTCATAATAGGAAGGAATCACGCAAACAGTAGCCGCACTGTAAAAACTGGGCAGCTTCTCGTGCTTTATCATACCCAGGAAACTAACCGAGCCCCTTATACAAAGCTCGCTGGACAGCTTCTGCAGTCTCTCCACTTCACCGCGGCTGTGCTCATCACCACCGATCACCACTAATCTTGGCCGGTGACCGTTTTGCAGATAGCCCACCGCCCGTATTAACCTGTCTATGCCCTTTAAGGGCTCGACCCGGCCCACATACAGGATGACCTTTTCGTCACCGAGGCCCAATTGCTGCTTTGCCATCTCTCCGCTCCGAGGCTGAAACAAATCCAGATTAACACCGCAGGGGATGACGCTAATCCTCTCCGGTGAAGCGCCACAGTGCCTGATGAAGTCTTTTTTTTCTTTCTCCGTGGCGGCGATAATGCGATGACAGCTCCTGGCCAGGTTGGTTTCTGTCTCAACACGAAGTTCAGGCTCAGTTTCACCAATGCCAATGGCATTCTTCACCGCACCCAGCGTATGGAACATCATGACATGAGGAACTTGCCACCGCTGCCGCAGACATTCCCCCACCCAACCCGAAAGCCAGTAATGGCTGAACACCAGGTCATACCGGCAATCGTTCTGCCTCCTGAATTCATCCAGATTGTCGGCAAAGTCAGGTAGGTGAGGATATACGGCTAACTTGCCTATGTCCGTGTCCTCGCCGGCTTTAAGGTGAATAAGTCGAGCGTTCTGGCCCAGCTCCACCATCTGACTATCCTTCGGGTCATGAACACGGGTATAGACGTCCACCGAAATCCCCTGCTTCCCCAGCTGGCGAGCAAGCTCGCGGACGTAAACGCTCATGCCGCCGGTATCTTTGGCACCTAGATTCCCTACCGGACAACTATGCACACTGAGCATGGCTATTCTGAGCTTACTGGTTGTCATCAAGTCCTCCCTTCGTGCCGATTAATCCCGATACTGTCCGGGTTATTATTCATTTAACCTCCACCACTTTATTTTAGTAATAATCTCGTCCGGCTCACCTGACTCTTATCCGGCAATCATATAGGGGAACTTCTTTACCACCCAGATGATATTTGTATGATTCTCTGCCCCCCAAAAAGTCCCATTTTTTCCGGCCCTGCTGAATACTGTCTTTTATGCAAAGAACTTTGGAAAGGAGCCCCACGCTCAAATGACGATAATCAGGGTCATAGGCACTATTATAGAGGTAGACAGCATCTCTGTAATCAAACCCCATAACCACCGCCACCGGCCGTGAATCCAGCTTCAGCACGCCGACTCTCAGAATTCCAGTCTCAGCCATAGCCCCGGCCAGTGACCTGAAAAACGATTCCATGCTGGCCGTCATGAAGCTGGATTTTTCTCCCCGGCTCTTGGAAAAGAGCTCCAAAAAAGTATCCATGAAATCACCAACCCCGTGTCTGAGTTCCTGGCAGTGGTATTCTACCTTATCTGACTCCCATAATCTCCTTAGCTTGCGCCTCACTTCGTGACGCTGCTTGGTGGATAATGCCGCCAGATAATCATCCCAGCTAGATGGTAGGTTCAGCTCCACTGAAGCTCCAGACTCATGGCAGAGAACATCATACTGCCGCTCCCTGGCCGCCGCTGTAAGATGAATGAGCACCGTGGAATCGGCTCTCACTGGCCTCAGGTCCAGTTGACCAATGCCCTGCTGCCCCAAATCATCGAGCAGGGCGCTGAAAAAATCCCTCTCCATTCCAGGAGCAACAATAAAGTCAAGGTAATCACAGATATCAGCGCTACCGATGAAAGAAGCCGTTTCACCCCTGATTAAGAGCGGGGCAATGCCAATGATTTTCTCTCCCTGCCGCACCGCCCGCAGATATAGTTCAGCATCAGAGCCAAAGGCCTGCCACCAAACCCGCAACCAGCTCGGTAAAACGAATATCGAGTTCCAATTTAAATCATACCTCGCCTCAGTCCAGCAGGAAGCTAGACAGGCAAAGGTCTCTTCGGTAATGGTCGTAAATTCACGCACTAAGCTACTATTTTAGCATGCTTCGGCTAATGTAGCCAAACCTGATATTGCTTGCTAACCCCTCACCCTTAAATTATCCTTATAACAACCCTATCCCCTTTATCCCCCACCCATTGACTTTCCCCCGGTTTATTGCTATGCTATAACCAAACTGAATAGCGTAAGCTGAGGTGCCTGAGGGCATAAGTGGAGAGCAAGCCGGTGAAATTCCGGCACAGTCCCGCCTACTGTAATAGTCAGAACGCCAGCCTCGATAGCTTTAATCTGCCTCCGCGGAGTAAGGGGGTGGGATTTATTGTTCGCAGTAAATCCCCTTGCTCTACTAAGCAAGGGGATTTTTATTTGCACAATCCTGCAATCGGAGTTAAGACAGGAACTATGAACTGCGCAGTTCCTGATAAATGCCCGGACATAATTTTACAAGAGGAGCAAAGATGATACAGAAGTTTAATCAAAAAATAGGTGGCGGCTTGGTGGCGATAGCTGTGCTCGCCGGTCTCATCCTGAGCGGAACATTGGCGGCTTGCGCCACGGCGCCCGCCGCCGAGGAAACGGCGTCATTTCCAATCGAGCTTACTGACCAACTGGGGAGGGTGGTAAAACTGGATGGAACGCCACAAAGAATTATCTCCATCGCCCCAAGCAATACAGAGATTCTGTTCGCTCTGGGCCTGGCAGATAAAATAGTGGCCGTGACCGACTATGACGATTATCCACCCGAGGCCGAAGAGAAACCAAGCGTAGGTGGCTATTCCACACCGAGTATAGAGAAATTGGTCGCTTTTTCTCCAGACCTGATATTAGCTACCTCAGTCCATGAAGATAAAATCATTCCCCAGCTTGAGGCAAAAGGACTGACTGTTTTTGCTTTAGCCCCAAATACCCTTGATGAGGTACTGGCAGCTATCACCCTGGTTGGCGAGGCTACCGGGCAGGAGAAAGAGGCTTCCGGACTAGTAGCCGAGATGCAGAACAGGATTAAGGCAGTGACCGACAAGACGGATAGTCTATCTCAGGAGAAAAGGCCCAGGGTTTTCTATATTGTCTGGCATGACCCCCTGCTGACCGCCGGCTCAGGAACCTTCCAGGATGACCTGATTCGAAAGGCAGGCGGCATCAACATTGCCCAAGACCTCACCAGCTGGGTGACTATCAGTTTGGAGGCAGTCATTGAAGCAAATCCTGAGGTGATGATTGCCGGCGTCAGTCATGGGTCACTTACGGACTTAAATTTTCAGTTTATCAAAACCGAGCCGAGGTTGAGAGACACCGATGCCCGCCGCAACAACCGAGTGTACGACGTAGACGGGAATCTGGTCAGCCGTCCCGGACCGCGGATAGTTGATGGCCTGGAAAAGTTTGCCCGGTTCATCAACCCCGAGCTATTCGAGGGGGCCCAGTGAACACTGCTCCGCCAATCCGTCTCCTTCAGTGGCACAGCCGCATATACGGTATTTTGGGGCTTTTCATCCTGCTGATAGTGATAGCGGCTTTTGCCACCACCATTGGCAGTGTTGAGATACCTTTCTGGACTACATCCAGCGTCCTGCTGTCCAAACTGCCCCTGGTTAGCATAGCCCCCTCCTGGCCGAGCACCACTGAGACCATAATATTGGATATACGCCTGCCCAGGGTCATTCTGGCCGGACTTGTTGGTGCTGCCCTGGCCACCGCCGGAGCTACCTATCAGGGGCTCTTCCGTAATCCACTGGCCGACCCTTACCTCATCGGGGTTGCTCAGGGGGCAGCGCTGGGAGCTGTCATTGGCTTTGTACTCCCGCCCACATGGCACCGCTTCGGTTTCGGGATTATTCCCCTCCTCGCCTTCACCGGAGCCCTTGTCAGCACCGCCATTGTCTATAATCTGGCCCGGGTAGGTAAAACCCTGCCGGTGACTACTCTTATTCTAGCCGGCGTAGCTCTGGGAGCGCTTTTAGGCTCCATCGTTTCCTATCTCGTCATTTCCAGTGGAGAGGCGATGCACGGAATTATATTCTGGCTCATGGGTAGCTTCTCCTTGAGCCAGTGGTCAGAGGTAAAGGTTATTCTGCCCTATGTAATAGTCGGGGTGGTCATTATCCTGGTCTATGCCCGCCCGCTTAATATAATGCAGCTTGACGAAGAGCAGGCCCAGCAGCTGGGCATTAACGTGGAAAGGCTCAAGCTCATTCTGCTCGCCGCTGCTACCCTGATTACGGCGGCTGCGGTCTCCTTCGTAGGCACCATCGGCTTTGTCGGCATCATCATTCCTCATGCGGTGCGCCTGGTATGGGGCGCTGACCACCGTTTTCTGCTTCCTCTTTCCGTCCTCACCGGGGCCATTTTTCTAATTCTGGCTGACTTAATAGCACGCACTGTTCTGGCACCCACCGAGGTACCGATAGGGGTAATCACGGCTCTCACTGGCGCACCTTTTTTCCTTTACCTGTTGCGGCGCAGAAGAAGGGTAATTTTCTGAGGCTACCATGATTAAGATAGAAATGCAGCATGTCAGGCTGGGCTATGGTCATGAGACCGTGGTGAAGGACATAACCCTCCAGGTGAAGCCGGGGGAAATGGTAGGGCTTATTGGACCAAATGGGTGCGGTAAATCAACCATTATCCGGGCAATAAGTCGGGTTATCTCTCCCCGCTCGGGGAAGATACTCCTGGACGGAAAAGACGTCTCCCACATACCGAGGCGTGAATTAGCCCGTTTGCTGGGCGTGGTCCCTCAGATGCCACTCCTCCCCAGTACCTTTACCGCTTTTGAGATAGTGCTCATGGGCCGGAATCCACACCTGGGCCTTTTCCAGTATGAAGGGCCAGAAGAACTGGCTATCACCTGGCAAGCCATGGCGCGGACGGCGACCCAGTCTCTGGCCGGGCGAAGAGTAAGCGAGCTTTCCGGTGGTGAGATACAGTGCCTGCTCATAGCTCGTGTCCTCGCCCAGGAAACAAAGGCGATTCTCATGGATGAGCCAACAGCGAATCTGGATATCGGCCGTCAGGTTGAAATCCTTGACCTGATTAAGAACCTGTGTACGGAGAACAATTTGACGGTCCTGGCCGCCCTCCATGATTTAAACCTTGCCTCACAATACTGCGACCGATTGGTGCTGATAAATAATGGCCGGATTCATGCCGAGGGGACACCTAGAGAGGTTATTACTTCTCAAAACATCAAGAAAGTCTACGGAGCTGAGGACTGCGTCTATGCTCATCCGGTTAGCGGCCTGCCGGTTGTCCTGCTTAATGCCGGCAATGGCCAAACGACCATGCCCAGAGGGGCGATTGAGTGATAGCGTAGCTTAAGAAATAGGGGCTATGCCACTGATATTGCCCCGGGAGGTCATCTGCGAAAGTGGCTAAGAGTATCACCAGACGAGTACTGGGAGAATTCCACGGAATCAGTGGGGAAATTATCGATCACCAGGTTTGGGGAACCAGGGCTAATGCTCTGGTTCTTCACCTGCCAGAGGCCAGGAGGGCCTTAAGCGGACGACAGGGGTTTAAAAAAATAAAGGTGGTTTGTAATTGTTACCTTCCCAAACCCCTCTGGGAGTCACTGCACAACGGACATCGTGCCTGGAAAATCTATTTTAGAGAAGTCCTGAGAGAAATCCTCGACGAACATGACCTGCCCATGGACAAGGTGGCCGTTTTATCCACCGGTGTGAATATGGAGCATCTGGCCTGGGCAGAGGAGATTTACGAAGAGCTTTGGGTGCTGGCTTTCGTTACCGCCGGGATTAAAACAAACGCCATGAGGATAGGCAAAGACAGGGCAAGCGAAATTGAGAGGAACGGACAATTTGAAAAGGCCAGAACTATAAACATAATTTTGCTTACCAGTGCCTCATTCGATTCGGCTGTGTTAGCCGCTTCGTTTATTGCCATAACAGAAGCAAAGGTCATCGCTTTGCAGGAGTTGGACATAAGAAGCTCATACAATCCTGACTGGCAGGCGACCGGCACCGGCACCGACCAGATTGTAGTAGTATCAGGCGAAGGAAGCAGATGCACCTATGCCGGCGGACATGCCAAGATGGGTGAGCTAATAGCTCGGGCAGTTAGCCGAGCTACTATTGACGCCATTAAGAAAGAGCTCAAGGTTGATGATTGACACAAGCTGAGGTTGCATTATTTCAGCAGGTTCGGGATATGGATATTATAATAATACTAGCTCTGGCACTGGCAATTGATTTGGCTTCAGGAGAGCCGCCTAACTCCTGGCATCCGGTAGCCTGGCTGGGCAGGATAATTTCATGGGAGACGAAGTGGACACCCCGGCGAGGCAGGGCAGGACAGCTAGTTTTCGGCGCTATAATTGTTCTGCTGACACTGGGGGTAATTGCCGCGCCTATTTATTTCCTGCTTGCCTATCTGCAGCCGCTAAACTGGGTAATCTACGGCATTATTGCCGGAGTCCTGCTCAAGTTCACCTTTTCCCTGCGCGGGCTGAGGCAAGCGGCAGCCGAAGTTAGAGGACTTTTAGCCGAAGATAAACTGGCTGAGGCGCGTAGCAGCGTGAGGTCACTGGTCAGCCGTGACACCGCCAACCTCGACGAAAGCCATCTGGTATCCGCCACTGTAGAGTCGGTGGCGGAGAACATTTGCGACAGCTTCGTCGCCCCACTATTTTACTTTCTGCTTTTGGGCGTGCCCGGGGCAGTAGCCTACCGCATAATCAATACTTTTGATGCTATGATAGGTTATCATGGGGAATGGGAGTACCCCGGGAAATTTGCCGCCCGACTGGACGATATAGCTAATTTCATCCCGGCTCGAATTACGGCTTTGCTGATAGTCCTGGCGGCGTGGATACGTAAAAAGGACAAATCGGGAGCCTGGAAGATTATGCTCCGCGACCGTAGAAAAACACAGAGCCCCAATGCCGGCTGGACAATGAGCGCCATCGCCGGTGCTCTGGGAGTGCAACTGGAGAAAGCCGGTTATTACAAGCTGGGCGATAACCACTATGCCCGGTCGCTGAATACTATAGATGCCTCCCTGCAAATTACGGCGGCGGTGGCCCTTATCTGGAGTCTGGTATCTGTATTTGCTGAGGTGGTATATCTTGCTGCAACCTAAGCCGAACATAGCCAAAATAGCCGCCGTTACCCACGGCGGCATCGATTATGGTGAGCTTGATAAACTGGGGATTACCCCAGAGGCGGTTCTGGACTTCAGCGTCAGCACCAACCCCTTTGGCCCGCCACCCGGCATAAGGGAAGCTATGGGCAGTGTCTCCATTGAGAACTATCCCGACTCCGAAGCCACGGAACTGGGGCAATCGCTGGCCAGGAAACTAAATATAGCCCCGGACAACCTGCTCATGGGTAGCGGCTCCACCGAGCTTATCCGGCTGTTGGCCACTGCCTATTTCGGAGCCGAGGACTCGGTGCTTATTCCCCACCCCACCTATGCCGAGTATGAAGTCGCCTGCCGCCTGGTCGGGGCTAAGGTGCTGAAACAGTCGGTGCTGAAGGAGACGAACTTCCGGCTAAATACAGCCGAGACCGTGGACTTGATTCGCCAGCACCACCCCAAGGGCATCTTTCTCTGCAATCCTAACAACCCGACCGGACAGTACTCATCCCGGGAAGAGGTCAGGCAAATCCTGTCCGCGGCCGGAGACAGCCTGGTTATACTCGATGAGGCTTATATCGCCTTCACCGAAAACGCCTGGGCATCTCTGGATTTAGTAAACGGGGGCAACTTGGTTATCCTGCGGTCGATGACCAAAGACTACGCCCTGGCCGGATTACGCCTTGGCTATGCCATATCGGCCGAGCCAGTCATATCAGTTCTGAAGCGAGTCCGGCCGCCATGGAATATCAGCGCCCCGGCCCAGAAGGCCGGTATTATAGCCCTGAAGGCAGACGATTATCTCAAGGAGTGTGGGCTAAAGATTCAGGAAGCCAAAGAATTTTTAATAAGAGAGCTCAAATCTCTGGGCCTATCGCCTCTGCCATCGCCAACCAACTTCTTCCTGGTCAAAGTGGGTAACGCTGCCGAACTCAGGCAGGCTTTGCTAAAAATGGAGCTTTTAGTCCGTGACTGTGCCTCCTTTGGTCTAGCAGATTATATTCGTCTGGCACCACGCACGCTTGCCGAATGCCAGAGGTTAATCAGGGCAATAAAGGAGATTGCTTAACAACCTCACCCCCTTTATCCCCCTCTCCGAGATATGGAGATGTATTCTTAGCATGAGGGGGAAGAGGATTTGTTAGAGGGACTTCGTCCCTCTTGCACCTTCTGTCACTACCTGCTTCAAGGAGGGGAAGAGGTTTTTAAGAGAGGTTTCTTACTCTGAAGTGGTAAGAAAAAGGAGTTTTAGAGGGGCTTTGCCCCTCTAAAGAAGCTAACCTCCCCTTCCCCTTGTTAAGGGGAAGGGGAGGCAGGGGATAGGGTTACTAAAAATAAGGACGAGGGGTTAGTAAAATATATATAAAGTGGGTTTACCGCCATGCCAGCTAAGACTTTAATGATACAGGGCACCGCTTCTTCAGTGGGCAAGAGCATCATGGTGGCCGCCTTATGCCGTATTTTTCGTCAGGACGGTTTTAAGGTTGCCCCCTTCAAAGCCCAGAACATGGCGCTAAATTCCTTCGTCACCAAAGAAGGTGGCGAAATCGGGCGAGCCCAGGCGGTACAGGCTGCGGCGGCCGGCATCGAGCCATCCGTCCACATGAACCCCGTCCTGCTTAAACCTGAAGCTGAGGCTAAGTCACAGGTTATCGTCCTGGGCAAAGTGACTGAAAACCTGAAGGCCAGCCAGTATTATGACTATACCCCTTATTTGCTGGGGATAATCGAGGATTCATTGAAGCAGCTACGCTCTGCCTACGATGTGGTGGTTATTGAGGGTGCCGGCAGCCCGGCGGAAATAAATCTGAAAGAACGAGAAATAGTTAATATGAGGGTAGCCAGGATGGCAGGCGCTCCCGTGCTTCTCGTCGGCGATATCGACCGCGGTGGTGTCTTCGCTTCGGTCATCGGCACTCTGGAACTGCTGACCAGAGAAGAGCGTAACCTTATTAAGGGGGTTATTATCAACAAGTTTCGTGGCGACCTGGACTTGCTGAAGCCTGGCCTACAATTTTTAGAGGAGAAGACAGGCAAGCCGGTGCTGGGTGTAATTCCCTACTTTCGTGGCATCGCCATCGCTCAGGAGGACTCGGTCTACCTTGAGGAAAGGCCAGCCGGCCCAGCCGAAAAAGACGTGGATATAGCTGTCATACGCCTGCCTCACATTTCAAACTATGATGATTTTGACCCCCTGGAAGAAAACGGCACGGTGCGCTACATAACCGGTCCTGCTGAGCTGGGCACTCCAGACTTGATTATCCTGCCCGGCACCAAGAGCACCATAGCCGACCTGACTTACCTGAAGCAACAAGGGTTAGCCCAGGCCATTATTCACCGGGCTGAGTCTGGCACCCCGGTGGTGGGCATCTGTGGCGGCTACCAGATGCTGGGCAAGACGCTCAATGACCCACATCGAGTTGAGTCCAGAGAAGGCAGTGTTGCCGGTCTGGGACTACTTGATAGTGAAACCACATTTGACCGCGTTAAAACTACCACCCAGGTAAAAGCCCGGGTAATTGCCGATAGTGGCTTACTGGATGGACTGAATGGGATAGAGGTCACCGGCTACGAGATTCACATGGGGCAGACCAGAAACCCAGAGTTACCCGCCTTTTACGTCCTGGAAACACCTCAGGGAAAAGCCGATTACTTTGATGGCACCGTCAGCAGCGACCGCCTGATATTGGGCACTTACATCCATGGCTTATTCCACAATATCAACTTCACCCATGCTTTCCTGAATCGGCTGCGGCAGATTCGGGGGCTGCCAGCAGCCACACCCGTATCAATAAACCAAGAAGAGCAATATGATAAACTAGCTGATATAATCCGGCAAAACCTGGATATGCCTAAAGTTTACCAAATAACCCTAAGGAGGAAGTATGGCTGATTCTCTGGACAGGATACTAAGAGCAATAAGACCGCTGGACAGCTCGGCAATGGCATCTGCTCAAAACCGCCAGGACAACTTAACCAAGCCAGCCGGCAGCTTGGGCAGGCTGGAAGAGCTATCCGTCCAGATTGCCGGAATTAGAGGCGTGGCGATACCAGCACTCGAACATAAAGCTATCATAACCATGGCGGCTGACCACGGTGTGGTAGCCGAGGGAGTGAGCCTCTATCCCCAGGACGTAACCGGGCAGATGGTTCTCAACTTTCTACACGGCGGTGCGGCAATAAATGTTCTGGCTGGCCATATCGGCGCCCGGGTCATAGTGGTTGATATGGGAGTAAAAGAGCAGCTATCACTACCTGGATTACTATGTAGAAAGATTGACTCCGGAACCAGGAACATGGCACAAGAAGCGGCAATGACTCATCAGCAGGCCATAGATTCACTGGAAGCCGGCATCGAGATTGTTCAGGACGAGGCAGGTAAAGGACTCGACATTATTGGCACCGGTGACATGGGCATCGGCAATACCACCGCCAGCAGCGCTGTTTTGGCGGCTATCAGCGGTCAGTCAGCAGCCAGGGTTACCGGTCGAGGCACAGGTGTTGATAATGAGCAACTGGCCCACAAGGTGAGCGTAATAGAGAAAGCCCTGTCAATTAACCAGCCGGACCCCAAAGACCCGGTAGATGTGTTGGCCAAGGTTGGTGGCTTTGAAATCGGCGGCCTGGCCGGAGTGATACTGGCTGGAGCTGCCCGGAGAATTCCGGTTGTTATTGATGGATTTATTTCCGGGGCAGCGGCACTTATCGCCACCGGTTTGTCACCGCAGGTTAAAGATTACCTTATTGGCGCTCACATCTCCGCTGAGGCGGGACACAGGTTCATCCTTGACTACCTTGGCTTAAAACCACTACTGAACCTGAACATGAGACTGGGTGAAGGCACTGGAGCCGCTCTGGGTATCTCCCTGGCTGAAGCGGCAGTGAGGATTTTAAGTCAAATGGCTACTTTTGCGGAAGCTAGCGTCTCGGAAGCCGAACCACCGCCAGATAAGTAGGGGGATTGTCGACAACTTATCCCTCTGACCCCTTCCCTTAATAAGGCGAAGGGTAGTATAGTTTAGAGTGAGGCAAATTCGGGGGTCTCCATAAAAACCTATTTTACGGGTTAGAAAAGCTGTCCTCTAACCTCTCTCTTCCCTTTAAAGCGGTACAGGATAAAGGAAAGTCAGAGACAGGCTAAGCCCCGATACAAAAGACAGGGTCACCAAAAATGAAACGAGTTGGGATAAATAATCTCAGGTAAGGAGTCAACTAGTGGGGTTCTGGACCGCCCTTCAGTTTTTAACCATATTGCCAGCTCCTCGCCGTCGAGAGATAACTGCCGAAAATATTGGGCAATCCCTGGCTTATTTCCCGTTGATAGGTTTGCTGCTGGGAGTAATCTTACTTGGACTCAATTTTGGACTAGCGCTATTTTTACCATCTTCAGTGGTGAATGCTCTGCTCGTCGCCTCCCTGGCATTCCTCACCGGCGCTCACCACCTTGACGGTCTTATCGACACTTTTGACGGCGTCATGGCTGGTAAATCCAAGGAGGAACGGCTGGCTATAATGTCCGACAGCAAGGTAGGTGCTTTTGGCATCGTAGCCGCTATTCTGGTACTCCTCCTCAAATATGTTTCCCTGTCCTCAGTAACCATATTGCCGGCTCTGCTGCTTATGCCTACCTTAAGCCGATGGACAATGGTCAGCATCATGTCTGCCTTCCCCTATGCCAAGACTTCCGGCATGGGATTAGCCTTCAAGCAAGGTGCTAACTGGAAAAGGCTGACTGTATCGACAGTCATCGCTTTAGCCGTTGCCCTTATAATACTTCAGATACAGGGGCTAGCCTTAATCGCCGCTTTGTGGCTGGTTATCTTTGGCATTGCCAGCTACTTCCGCTCCCGCTTGGGTGGACTTACCGGCGACAGCTACGGAGCCATAAACGAACTGGCTGAGGTCGCCGTGTTGCTACTCATCATGGTGATTTGGGGGTTATAATGGGCGAATATGCTGCTTCTTGGAGCGGTGGCAAAGATAGTTGCCTTGCTTGCTGGAAAGCGATGTCCCAGGGCTTGAAGGTCAGCTATTTGCTAAACTTTGTAAATAAGGACTCGACACGGTCAATGTCACACGGCCTGGTCCATAAACTAATCACCTTACAGGCTCAAGCTATGCAGCTACCCATAATCCAGCAAAGGGTCACCCGGGAAACCTATGAGGCGGGATTCAAAGCCGCCTTTAAGGAACTGAAGCTAAAAGGTGTCACCGGACTTATTACCGGCGATATTTATCTGCAACCGCACAAAGACTGGATAGACCGGGTCTGCCGTGAAGCCGGCATGGAGGCGGTACTGCCTTTATGGGGGATGGACACCGCTCAGCTTCTGACCGACTTTATCGACGCCGGCTTCAAAGCTACTGTAGTTAGCGTTAAAGCCGAAATCCTGGGCAGAGAATGGCTGGGAAGACAACTAGATAGTAAGCTGGCAGCTGAGCTTCGCCAGCTAAATGTTGACCCCTGCGGTGAAGCCGGGGAATTCCATACCTTTGTCTATGACGGTCCGCTCTTCAGGAAACCCATAAAAATAATAAATAGCTCTTCAGTACTGAGAGATGAACTCTGGTTTTTGGACATCCTGGAGTATAGCCTTGGCTAAAAAGTATGTTTTCATTTTAGGTGGTGTCCGGAGCGGTAAAAGCCGCTTTGCTCAGGAGTTAGCCGGAAAGCTGAGCCGTAAAGTCCTTTTTATCGCTACTGGAGAACCACGTGATGAAGAGATGCAGGTGCGAATTGATGAGCACCAAAAAGCCCGTCCCCGGAGCTGGCGGACCCTGGAGCTCCCCACCAGTATTGGCCGGCAACTGGAATCAGAAATCGGCGATGCCGAGGTAGTAATCATAGACTGCCTCACTCTGCTCGTCGCCAACGTACTGGGCGATGAGCTTGATTACCCAAAGGCGGAAAAACGAGTCCGGGCGGAAATAGACGGGCTTATTGCCGCTATAGACAGGCTCAATGCCAGCTTCATCATCATCTCCAACGAAGTCGGCATGGGCCTGGTACCGGAAAATAAGCTGGGGCGTATCTACCGGGACGTCCTGGGCAAAGTCCACCAGCTCATCGCCCAGCGCGCCAGCGAGGTCTACTTCATGGCAGCCGGCATACCCGTGAAAATAAAAGCGCCCGAAGACAGCTTTGGCAAAACTTACCTAGAGGCGTAGTGGACACAACTGCGTCCTCAACCATTGGTGTCCAGCCTTCAGCCGTAAATTTCTCCCCGTCTAGCCAAACCCTAATCCCAGGGAGCCTCTAAAGCTAGCCTTTTATCTTCAAATCGGAACTCAGCAAGGTTACCCCTCGCCAACTCACGGAATCTCTTAAAGCCCTGTATATCAACCTCCGCCTGCTGAGTCGTCTCAATGCGTCTTTCTGGTTTCCGCTTTCGTTTTTCTAGCCCTTCAATTGCTGCCATTATGCTCTTTATCTCTACCGCAAACTTGGCATCGTTCCCAGCGATTTAGCTACCTTGAAAAAGTGCACCGGGGCATCACTTGAGACGACGCAGAGATATATCCGGCCCATTAGCTTTCAGTACACTTTGAAGTTTCACAAAGCATCATTCTCCTGTATGCAATGGTAAAAATAGTATCTCTGTTTTGATATAATCAGATGTCAGTGCTATGTTGATACTTAATAACTTATGATGGCAGTAGTGTGCTAAGATTGCTGCCATGCTCAATAAAGGCTGGCGAAGACTAGAGACTCGTGATATTTGAATCAGCCCCTGAGTACAGACATATTGCCAACATACTGATTGTTGTTGCGGGAGATTCTTACTATGACCTCCGTTAATGGTAAAGGTAACAGGTCGAATTATAGGTGGTATATACTTTCCTTAGCGGCGCTAACATTTACATTCGCCTTTGCTATGCCCACGATGTCTATGCCGGTCCTCTTCAAAGAGATATCAGAGGAGCTGGACTTGAGTCTGGTTCAGATAGGTGCTGTTTGGGGTATAGCTCCTCTAGCTGGTATGTTTGTCGTTTTGATTGGCGGGATGTTAGGTGACCGTTTTGGGGTAAAACGCGTTCTCACAACGGCCTGTTTCCTGGCAGGACTGGCTGGTGCCTCCAGGGGGATGGCAGGTGATTTTACTACTCTGGCGGCAACTATGTTCCTCTTTGGCCTGGTGACTGCGATTATGCCAGCCACCGTGAACAAGGCCTGTCGCTTATGGTTTTCAGGGCGTCAGCTAGGGCTAGCAGTGAGTGTCGTGGCAACGGGTATGGCAGCAGGATTTGCAGTCGGAGCACTGATTAGCGCTACGATACTCTCACCTTTACTTGGTGGCTGGAGGAATGTCATGTTCCTGTATGGAGCCATATCTATTGCGATTGGTTTTCTTTGGCTTCTAACACGAAGCGAACCAAATCATCCGAACTCATCGCCAAGTAATTCAGGCATAGTGCCCTTTCGCCAGGCATTATCTAGGGTAGTTCGTATAAGGGGTGTGTGGCTTTTAGGACTCATCATATTAGGTCACACAGGCTGTGTTCAGGGAATGTTCGGTTACCTGCCGTTATATCTCAGGAAGATTGGATGGACGGCAGCCAGTGCTGATGGTGCATTAGCAGCCTTCCATGGAGCTAGCATTGTAGGCGCCATTCCAATAGCACTATTATCCAATAAGCTTAACTCCAGGAAAGTGGTTCTTCTGGCAACCTCCATAATGACCGCTATCGGGGTAGGTTTATTATCGATAGCTAGTGGCAATATAGTATGGGTCTCGGTATTAATAGCAGGGCTCGTTCGCGATGGGTTTATGTCAATCCTTTTGACAATGGTTATGGAGACGAGTGGAGTTGGTGCCATATACTCTGGGACAGCCACCGGGCTGGTTCTTACGTTTTCCAGACTGGGTAGTTTTGCTTCACCTCCAATCGGCAACAGCTTAGCCGTTATTAATCCGGGCTTACCCTTTACTTTCTGGGCGTCCTTAGCCACTTTGGTCTTATCCGTATTTTTTTTCGTAAAGGATACAAGACACGGACAGGAATAATAATATCACCCGACCAAGAAAAACACAGGCTTCTAGCCGAACTCGCCATACTCCTGAACCAGGTAATAGCTGACACCAATCGCATCAAGAGAATCATTCATCAGCTACAGAGTAAATTATAGTCTGCCTAATGCCACCGCCACCCTTCTAAATCTTAGAGAGCAAATTCAGGTAGAAAGATTCGGGGGTTTCAGCTTGATTAATGCGATATGAGTTTTTTATCAGGTGATAAAGTCTGAGCCCACGCTCATGGCCACACTGCTATTGAGTTGGATTAGTACGGAGACAACAGAGGACAGAATTATGGCTTCTCTCTTGGAGTAGCAACCTTCGCACTTTGCCTTGACTTTTCATTATACTCGATTACACTCTTAAGCTCGGAGCGATAAGAGCACTGCAAACAGAATTGATGCCAGCCGTCAATATCTCTATCAATAAACAGGTCACCATTGCATCGTGGGCAGCTTTTTGTCTTCCATAGTTTCATGTCAATCGTCCCATCAATGATGTATAATTTCCGCTCGTATTTCCGAAGGAGACATCACTACGATTCTGGACAAAAGTTACTACATCTACCTACTTTATGCAATCACCCAAATGGCTCAATTTCAAGGTAAAAGGTACTAATACCATAGTCATAATTATTACTGAGCCTCGTGAGGCCTATAAGAGGGTCTTGTCTTTACTGACGAGGCTGACCTGATATTCTTGCCCGTCTTTCGCACACCTAAAGTTCATTTTTATTCAAGGTATTGACAGAAGTTAGCGGTGCTACGATAATGTAAGCAAAACTTAGGTAGGAGGTATACCGATGCCGGAGTCACACTACATTTATCCCGGATACGGCCGCCCGTTGCAGCCGAGGGAAGGGGGCAGCAGCGCCAAAATAAAGGAAAGGGTTGCGCTCGTGGCCAGGGTGCTGGCTAAAGGAGGCATACTGCCCTGGGTCTTTGGTCACTGCAGTGCCAGGCTTCAGGGTGGTGACGTG
>SDBV01006061.1_pt1 | contig 16877 bp, 13 predicted proteins | sample 2277081 | NCBI WGS metagenome assembly SDBV01 (sample SAMN10402039, study PRJNA504765) | marine sediment metagenome | isolation source: marine sediment core GS10_PC15, 223 cmbsf | place: Arctic Ocean: Southern Knipovich Ridge | collected 2010 | reverse complement strand
CGGAATGCCGATGGCCGGGATGCCGTACCACCGCCATCGCGGACACTTGAAAATACAGACATATATCAAAGTTCAAGGCAGTTCTCATTTTTCCTTCGTCAAAATGAGAACTGCCGGCTGAGGCGCAGCCCCCTTGCTTTAAGGCTCAGATCAAGTTAATCTGACCCCCGAGCGACGAGATGGCTTTGAACGAGAGCGGAAGGTCCCTGGATAGAGTACTCGAGGTGCGCGGTCTGAAGACCTACTTCTACCTCAACCAGGGCATCGTGAGAGCCGTCGACGGAGTGGATCTGGATGTCCATGCAGGCTGCACCCACGGAATCGTCGGGGAGAGCGGATGCGGCAAGAGTGTGACAGCCCAGTCGATCATGAGGATCGTGCCCGAGCCGCCTGCCAGGATTGTGGAGGGCCGCATTACCTACCACGGCAAGCAGGGGCCCTTCGAGATCACAGCTCAACGCTGGGACAGCAAGGCCATGCGCAAGATCCGCGGCGCTGAGATTAGCTACATATTCCAGGAACCCATGAGCGCCCTCAGCCCGGTGCACACGATCGGAAACCAGATCACCGAGACCATCCGGCTTCACAACGATATCGAAAAGGGCGAGGCGTGGAGCCGCGCCGTCGAATTGCTCGAGCACGTCAAAATTCCTCGGCCTCAGAACGTAATGCGCGACTACGTGCATCAGCTCAGTGGAGGCATGCGCCAGCGGGCCATGATCGCCCAGGCGCTCTCCTGCCGGCCCCGAGTGTTGATCGCCGATGAGCCCACGACGGCCCTGGACGTCACGATGCAGGCCCAGATCCTGCGCCTCATCCGGGACCTGCAGAAAGAGCTCGGCATGGCGGTCATCCTGATCACCCACGACATGGGCGTTATTGCACAAACTGCCGATGTGGTCTCGGTCGTCTACCTGGGCAAGGTCGTTGAGTCCGGAACGGTCTTTGAGATCTTTGACAACCCCAAGCACCCCTACACCCGCGCCCTGTTCGAATCCATCCCAAGGCTGGATCGAGACGACCCACCGCGGGCCATCACCGGTTCGGTGCCCGGTTCCTTTGCCCGTGTGCAGGGATGTGCTTTTACGAACCGATGCCCCCGCGCCATGGGTGTGTGCGGAACAACGGAACCGTCGGTCACGGCCGTTGGCGACGGTCACGAGGTTCGATGCCACCTCTATTCCCGAGAGCAGACGGAAACGCGCTGGGGTGTCCCCGAATGACCCAGCCGATCGTACGGGTGCGTGGGCTCAAGAAATACTTTCCTATGGGTGGCGGGTTCCTCAGAGGCAAAAGGGGTACCGTACGGGCCGTAGACGGGGTGAGCTTTGAAATAGCCAAGGGCGAAACGTTTGGCCTGGTGGGGGAGAGCGGCTGCGGCAAGACCACGGCCGGGCGCACCCTGATCAGGGCCCACAAGCCCACCGGTGGTGAGATGCTCTTTTGTCCGCGGGGGCGTGAAACATTCGACCTGGCGCGTCTGCCGGACCGTGACCTGTACTCCCTGCGCACCGAGATGCAGATGATCTTCCAGGACCCCTACTCCTCCCTCAGCCCGCGGATGACCGTCAAGCAAATCGTCGGAGAACCCCTGGTCATTCACAAGCAGGCCAAGGGGGCTGATCTCGAAGCACGCGTCAGGCAGACCCTTGCCGCGGTGGGCCTCGAGCCGGGGCACCTGAACCGCTACCCTCATGCCTTCAGCGGCGGCCAGCGGCAGAGGATCGGTCTGGCCAGGGCGCTTATCATCAATCCCAAGTTCATTGTGGCCGACGAGCCCGTCTCGGCTCTCGACGTTTCGGTCCAGGCCCAGATCCTGGAGCTCTTTGTCGGGCTCAAGCAGGGCTTCGGGCTCTCCTATCTGTTCATATCCCACGACCTCAGCGTGGTAAGATACATCTCGGATCGTGTGGCCGTGATGTACGTAGGCAAGCTGATGGAGCTGGCGCCCAGCAAGGCCCTCTTTGACAACCCCCGTCATCCCTATACCCGCGCTCTGATATCGGTCGTGCCGATACCCGACCCTCACTGCCGTGACGAACCGGAGTTGCTCGAGGGGGAAGTCGCAGATGCGGCGAACCCACCCTCGGGTTGCCTGTTTCACCCACGGTGCAAGTTCAGCCGCGACGTATGCCGCAGCAAAGAGCCTGCGCTCAGGAGCCTGGGAGATAACGGTTCACCGCACCTGGTGGCCTGCCATCGGGCGGAGGAGATACAAAATGAGTGATTCACCGCTTTCCCGTACGGAAAAGCTATAAAACACAGGAGGACACAGATGGCAAAAAGAATCATGCTTACCGCTCTGGTAATGCTGCTGATGGTCTCGTTCTGGGGCTTTGCCAGAGGAGATACCGAAAAGACTGCCGGTACCACGGCAACCGCGGGCGACAGAGAGTCGCCGATGCTGGCCGAGTTGGTGGCCAAGGGGGAGCTCCCGCCGCTTTCGGAGCGGATGCCCGAAAACCCCATGGTAATGGATTGGGGCGAGCCGGGCCGGTACGGGGGCACGTTCCGTGTGATGGTTCGTGACCCCTCGGAGGGCGACGTGGACTCAGGGGCGACGGTGGGTGGGAACGCCCTGGCTAAACGCACTCCCACGGGAGAGTTTGTGCCCAACATCGCCGAGTCCTGGACGCTGGCGGAGGACTTCCGCTCGATTGTCATCACGCTCCGCAAGGGTCTGCGCTGGTCCGACGGCGAGCCGCTGACTACCGAGCATGTGTCTTTCTGGTGGAACGACGTTATCCTGAACGAGGACCTGACGCCGTCCATCCCGTCGCACTACACGGTCTCAGGGCAGCCCAACGATCTGGAGATCGTTGACGACTACGCCTTCCGGGTCAAGTTCGCCTTTGCCTTCCCCCTGGTGCTGGACAAACTGGCCAGCGCTGGAACTTTCTCCTACTTTGGAATGCCCATGCACTTCCTGAAGCAGTTCCACATCAAGTACAACGAGAAGGCCAATGACCTGGCTAAGAATGAAGGTTACGGCAGTTGGGCCGAGCTCTTCCTGATCAAAAGCGACGCCAGCCAGAGGATCCGCGACCCCAGGCTGCCCGTTCTCGACAACTACATCCTGGAGTCGGTCGACCCCTCCGGCGTGACCTACTTCGTTCGCAACCCCTACATGTGGAAGGTCGACGGCCAGGGCCGGCAGTTGCCCTACATCGACCGCGCTGAGTTTCATTACGCCGAGAACCTGGAGGTGCTTAAGGGTAAGGCCCTCTCGGGAGACGCCACCTACGTGGGATGGTACATCCAGCTGCCCGACTACGCCCTGTTCAAGGAGAATGAAAAGGCGGGCGGTTACTACGCCGGGCTGTATCGCGAGGCGCGCAGCTCGGAGTTCGGGTTTGCCTTCAACTACACCCACACCGACCCGGTCCTGCGCGAGCTCTTCAACGACCTACGTTTCCGCGAGGCCATGTCTCACGCCATAGATCGGGACGAGATGAACGAGCTGCTCTACTTCGGGAAGGGCACACCCCGGCAACCCATCGCCGACCCGAGTGCCACATTCTACAAGGAAGGTATCGATCAGCACGCCGTTGAGTATGACGTGGACAAGGCCAATCGACTGTTGGACGAGATCGGTCTGGCATGGGATAACCGGCACGAGTTCCGCAAGCTGCCCAACGGGAAACCCCTGCAGCTGCGCATGGAGATATGGGACCGCTTCGAGCAGTTCCCCGAGTTCCTGGTAAAGTACTGGAAAGCCATTGGTGTGGATCTGAGCGTAAAGTTTCTTGACAAGGGGCTCTACCAGGAAAGGCTGCGGGCCAACGAGCTCATGATCGGGTGCTGGGCCATCGGCGGCGGCTCGGAAACCTACGCTCGGCAGAACAAGCCCATCCGCTGGCAGCCGCCCTTCCACTGGCCTGCCACCAGCCCCCTTGGCGGTGTGTTGTGGTATCACTGGTACGAGTCAGGCGGATCGAGAGGCGAGGAGCCGCCTGAGGTCGTTCAACACCTCTACGACCTGATCGACGCTTACCTGGCCGAACCGTTCGGTACGGATCGGTACAAGGCAATAGGGGCCGAGATCCTGCAGATCAACGCGGACAACCTGTGGCTGCTCGGCACTATCGGGCTCACGCCACGCGTGGCCATTGTGGACAGCAGGATCCACAACTCCCTGCAGCCCGGGGACATGCTGTCCATCGAGACAGGCATGTGGTCCGTTCGCCCCCTCGAGCTCTGGTGGTTCGAGAAGTAAAAGCTAAGCAAGCCTGGCGGTTTCTGTGGTGGGGGCTACCCGCCCGGGGCTACCCGCCCGGGACAGGTAGCCCCCACCCGGCCGCGGGTCTGTCACAAAGGAGAGGCTTCCGTTGCTCAGGTTCATCGTGCGCCGGGTCCTGCTGCTCATACCGATCCTCATCGCTATCTCGGTCGTGGTGTTCATTCTGATCCAGCTCCCCCCCGGGGATGTGGTCGACACCATCATCGCGCAGATGATCGAACAGGGCCTCGAGGTCGATGCGTCGGTCCGAACCAACCTGGAGATCATGTACGGTCTGGATCGGCCGGCGATGGTCCAGTACCTGATGTGGGTCAGGAATATCGCTTTTCACTTCAACTTCGGTCGATCGTTTATATGGCACAGACCGGTGACCGAGGTGGTCGGGGACAGCCTGCTCTGGACCTTTGTGATCGCCATCATGACCCTGGTGGTCAGCTGGGTCGTGGCCTTTTTTATTGGGGTGTACTCGGCCCGGCATCAATACTCCCTTCTGGATTACACATTCACGTTCATGGGTTTCATCGGCATCGCGGTGCCTGCATTTCTGCTGGCCCTGGTGCTGATGTGGATCGGGTACTCCAAGTTCGGTATTAATATCGGCGGGCTTTTCTCGGCCGACTATGTCAGGGCCCCATGGAGTTGGGATAAGTTCGTGGACTTTCTCCAGCACATCTGGGTCCCCGTGGTCGTTCTCGGCGCAGCCGGAACGGCCAACCTGATCCGCATCATGCGCGCCAACCTGCTGGATGAGCTCCAGAAACCCTACGTGATCACCGCTCGCGCCAAAGGGCTCTCCGAGAACCGGCTGGTGTGGAAATACCCGGTTCGCGTGGCGCTCAACCCTTTTGTGAGCGCCCTGTCCTACCTTCTTCCGCAGGTGATCTCGGGCGGGTCCATCGTGGCGGTCGTGCTCGGGCTGCCGACGGTAGGGCCTCTTCTGATCTCCTCGCTGGTCAACCAGGACATGTACCTGGCAGGCAGCATTCTCATGATGCTGAGCGTGTTCACCGTCGTTTCGACGTTGATCTCGGATCTGCTGCTCGCCGTAATCGACCCTCGCATCAGGGTGAGCTGAGAAGAGAGGACCGTTTTGGCAGATAAAAGCACAGCTATTACCGCCGCAGACATAACAGCAGAAGCCGAGAGTTACTACACCGCCTCGCAGGCGCAGTTGATGTGGTGGCGTTTTCGCAAGCACAGGCTGGCTCTGGTGTCGGGCGCAATTATCATGCTCTACTATCTCACCGCCCTCTTCTGCGAGGTGATCGCTCCCTACACAAAGGATCACAACTTCAAGGAGTTCGCCCTGGCGCCGCCTCAGCGCATCCGTTTCGTCGACTGGCAGGGGCAATTGCACCCGCGCCCCTTCGTTTATGGCATACGGAAGGTTGTGGACCCGGATACACTCCGCATCAGCTACGATGTCATCCAGGAAGAAACCCACCCCATCCGGTTTTTTATCCGCGGCGATAGCTACTGGATGTGGGGCCTCTTTAAAACCGACATGCATCTGTTCGGGATAGAGGACCCGGACGCCATGGTTCTGCTCTTCGGGGCCGACAATCTGGGCCGTGACGTGTTCTCCCGCACCGTCTACGGGGCCCGCATTTCCCTTTCCATCGGGCTGGTCGGTGTAACCTTTAGTCTGTTCCTGGGCGTGTTGCTCGGGGGCATGTCCGGTTACTTCGGCGGCATCGTCGACGTGGTAATCCAGCGGCTGATCGAGTTCATCCGGTCTATTCCCGCCATACCGCTGTGGCTGGTCATGGCCGCGGCGCTGCCCCCGGAGTGGCCTGCGTTGCGGGTCTACTTCGGCATCACGGTCATACTGTCCCTCCGTGGCTGGACGGTGCTCGGGCGAGAGGTCCGGGGCAAGTTCCTGGCGTTGCGGGAGGAGGACTTCGTGACCGCCGCCCGGCTCCTGGGCGCCAGGAGCTCACGGATCATCTTTCACCACCTGGTGCCCTCGACCACGAGCCATCTGATCGCGCGGTTGACCCTGGCGTTGCCGGTCATGATTATCAGCGAGACCGCGCTCAGCTTTCTTGGTCTCGGGCTGAAGCCCCCGATCGTAAGCTGGGGGGTCCTCCTGAAGGATGCTCAGAACCTGCGAACCATAGCCCACGCGCCGTGGCTCCTGATCCCCGGGCTGGCGGTGGTGATCGTTATCCTCTCTTTCAACTTCCTTGGCGACGGCCTGCGTGACGCGGCCGATCCCTACAAGCAATAGAAAGGCAGAGTCCCATGCCAAAACGCCCCAACGTCGTCTACGTTCTCAGTGATCAGCACCGCGCTCAAAGCATCGGCTACGCCGGCGACCCCGATGTCAAGACACCTCAGCTCGATGCTCTTAACAATGAAAGCCTGTGCCTCACGACGGCCGTTGCCGGAATTCCCGTGTGCACGCCGGCGCGAGCCTGTCTGCTGACAGGCCAGTACCCGTTGACCCACGGGTTGTTTCTAAACGATCTCAACCTGAGACCGTCTGCCGTCTCGATCGCTCAGGTCTTTTCGGAAGCGGGCTACAGAACGGCGTACATCGGCAAGTGGCATCTGGACGGTCATGGGAGGTCGGGCTGCATCCCTTCCCAAAGGCGGCTGGGTTTCGAGTACTGGCGTACGCTCGAGTGCACGCACAGTTACAACGAGTCCCGTTACTACGCCGACAACGACCAGAAGATCCGCTACTGGGAAGGGTACGATGCTGAAGCCCAGACGGCGTGCGCCATAGATTATATTCGCGGACGCGATCGATCCTGCCCCTTTGTGCTTTTTTTGGCCTGGGGCCCTCCCCACGCGCCCTACTCCGGCGCCCCGGAGCCTTACGCCGGCATGTACTCACCTGGTGACATCGGGCTTCGGCCCAACGTCCCCGAGTCAGCGAAGGCCGCTGCCAGGAAAGACCTGGCCGGATACTACGCGCACATCTCGGCGCTGGACGAGTACATCGGCAGGCTTCTAGCTGTGCTGGATGAGCAAGGCCTGGCCCAGGACACGATCTTCGTCTACACCTCCGACCACGGTGACATGCTGGGTTCTCAGGGCAACACCAAAAAGCAGAAGCCCTGGGATGAGTCGATACTTGTCCCGTTTCTTCTCCGATATCCCCGGTTGCTCGGCCGCGCGGGGCGGGAGGAACCGGCGCCCTTTGACACGCCGGACATCATGCCGACCCTGCTCGACCTGGCAGGGCTCCCGATCCCGCACACCGTCGAGGGGCATAGCTACGCTGACTTTTTTCAGGGTCGGGGCCCACGACCAGCGGAGGCCGCGGTCGTGCAATGCATCAGCCCTTTTGGCCAGTGGCACCGTGGCGCGGGTGGAAAAGAGTATCGCGGCCTCAGAACCGATCGCTACACCTACACGCGTGACCTCGAGGGACCCTGGCTGCTCTACGACAACCAAAGCGACCCCTATCAACTGGAAAACCTGTGCGGGCGATCCGATTGGGCTTCCGTTCAGAGCGATCTGGAAGAAATGCTCCGCTCGATGCTAGCCGAACGCCACGACACGTTCCTGAACGGCGACGACTATGTGAAGATGTGGGATTATCCTGTGGGCGAAACGGGCACGGTGCCCTGGGAGTGGTGACTGGTTCATCGGTCGGAAATCGGCTTCGGTTAAGCCACAACACATCCTGAACCATCTTGCGGCAACGACCAGGCCGTGCTCGAGGTCGAAGCATGGGCCGACACCATAGAGTGTCTGTGGGGTCGATGAACGTTCCAACTCTGTTGGTTTACCATTGATGATTTCATTACAATAATTACAGCAAGGGTGGAAATGGACTCGAAACTTATTGAAATCGGGAACTCCAAAGGATCGATGTTTTATCTTCGGAAAACGCGTTGAGACTGCGTTCCCTCATTACCGAGATGTACGGAGAATGAGCAGGGTGCAGAGTGCCCCCACGGGATGTTTTTTCTTCAACTTCAGCCCTCTTGGCTAAATCTACTACCAATTTCGTGAACTCTTTAGATAACGGCTGATTAATTTGGTCATACTTATTCGTTCGCATCTATCATTCAGAGCTTCCTACTCACCTCTATTCAGAAGGATATCACCCCGGGACGCTGCGGATTTGCGGCATAGACAGCACAGATGGGGAGTGCTATCCTTTTGAACTCCGTTGAAAGACCAGCAGATCCCAAATCATTCCGCATTCCTCTATTTCCCTCGGGTGGGTCTTAACTAAAGAAGGCGCCTCCACTTTCTTCACTCCCGGATGTCAGCTTCCACCAGAGTCTTAAACTTCTTCGTGACCAGTGTTTTGCGGCCCTGAAAGTCAATCCGTTCGATCATCTGTTCCGCTCTGCCAATACTGAATCCCTTCGATAACTCCAATTCAGGAAGGGCAGCAAATAACCTTGATTTTGCAGGTCCCAGGTACAGCACGTCGACAAGCGCTTTTTCAGGAAGAGCCAGCTTGAATCTGCCAACGAATTCAAATCCGAAGAAAAACGAAGGGTGAACATGGTGAATCGAAAAGGTGCCCAGCGGAGTTCTGTAAACACGCGTTCTTGCTGCCGATATGACATAAGTAACTGCAGGAATTTGTGAAATCAGTCCATGATAGTACAAGGCACTTTGTAGTGAAATATAGCCAGGAAAGGGCGAAGTAAGATACTCAGCAAGAGCCATAGAATCTATTTCCTCGGGAAATACCCATAGCCCTCTTTTCACACGGACAATGTGACTCGATTCAGCCAAACGAGCCATCAGCTTACTGGAATGAGCCTTGTCCACGTCCAAGCAGGCCATGACATCGGCGGTTCTCAACACCGGTTGTCCGATTTTCCTGAGTTTTGCCAACACCTCGACCAATTTCATCCACCTGCCTCACCGATCGCTTCGACAACATTTAGTACTACGCTCTCCCACACTGATGATGAATCGTACTGTTCCCGGTATTCTGGACGCAGGTAAGATAACACCTGACTCTTGAATATATCGAATGGAATTGAAAAGGCATTTGTCTGTGCCTCGTGGAGCCTGATTTTCAGGTTCTGATTCGATATGCTTCTGTCTACCCCCGTATTCAATAGAAGATTCAAGTCAAAGATATCTCTTGCCTGGGTCGTGGTTCGGGTTATAAGCGCCTCAATTTTCTGTTCGTACGCAGCATGGGCGTCGTAGTGATTCATCATGATCGGAGACAGATGGTATTCCCTTACCAAACTCGCATCTACCGGTTCAAACACCGTACCCGAATCCATGCCCCTTCTTGAAAACTCGATTTTCGTTGGAAGCATGAGATCGGATCGAGGACCAGCCAACATCAGTTTCCATCGTTGCGTTGTTTCGGTTTGCTTCGGATCAGTCCAGCGATCGATCCGTATCCCATGAATCTGAAGGATTTGCCTGAAGGGGATTGAATCCAATATAGATACTATTTTGTCCTGGAGTTTTTCCTTCGGGAATGTTGGAACGACATCCAATTCGGCATCCTCTGAAAAACGGAAGCTCTTCAGGTATAATCTAAGATTACAGCTTCCTTTCAGGGCATAAAATCGTTTATCGAGCTTACGCCCCAGCTGATCGAGAAAAAGCAGGTGAAACAACTCGACGTATTGGGTCGCGTTATATTCTTTCATGCGGATATAATACTTGTAGTTGATATATTTGTCAACTATAAGTATTATTAATAGGATTGAAAACGAACCATCGCCAGATGCTGTAGACAAACCTCCCGATGCACTTCGAAACGAAGATCCGGAAATTGTGCTTTCCGGATCTCCAGAGATGGATATAACCGTTGTTTTTTACCCGTACAACCACGACATCACTGTTAATCTTGATTCGATACGATTCTCCGGATGAGATCGGCGATCTCGTTGCTGCTTTTAACAAGATGAGCGCAGATCTACAGATCACGACAGTTTCCCGTGATTTGCCGGCCAAAGAAATTACCGGGCGGAAACAGGTCGAGATTGCCCTGAGGGAGTCGGAGGGTAAGTTCCGTATTCTCTCCGAGCAATCACAATTGGGTATCGCCATTATTCAGAACGCTTTATTTAGATACGCGAATATCGCCTTTTCCGACATTGTCGGCTGTTCCATGGAAGAGATCCTCCTTTGGAAAGCCGCCGATTTCACTCGATTAACAGACCCAGCCCCTTCACTCGAGCAAGAAACAGGAAGAAATCAGCAGTCAAATCCGGGACACTGTCCCTGGCAGCATTCCGAAAAGTAATCGGGCAGGGGGCCGCAATACCAGTAGATGGTCGGGACGAACAGGCTGTTTCGTTTTCAGAAAGACTTCCGACCATCAAGCATGTGGCAGAGCTTCTCGTGACCGAGGCGGTAAAGCGGTCAAAGGGCAACCAGAATATTGCCGCCCGGCTCCTGGGCATTACCCGGCAGGCATTAGGTAAACGTTTCAAGAAACTCTGGCGAGCGCGGAGACTGATACTCCTTCATGAGCTGCCGCGCGTCGAGGGAATCGGTCGGGAAGGGTTCGCGTTGTCTCGGCTAACTGAAGGAAAAAGGGAAACGCATGCAGCACTCTGCTCCAATCGGCCAGGAACTGCGACCCAATCACCTGCCCGAGCCCGCGTCAATTGCGCGAACAGAAAACATCGTTGAAAGAAACGCTGAGCAAACAAATGAAGTCCGGATACAGTAGCTCTTCGGCCACCCGGGAGGGCCGCATTCGGTAGGTCAAATTCATATCCAAATCGCAATGCCATTCTACTATTCTGAAGGTAATACCACCAAGAATACCGTAGCCCAGCATGATGGAATCATTGAGGACAGCCAAAGAGCCTTCGATTCCCAGTCTAGAGGCAAACCAGTCCGTGAAAAAGTGCTCAATCGCCGGAAGTATCCTTCCATAGTAATAAACTCGATCCAGGCAGAGGTCATTCAGCTGCTTAAGGTTGAAAAAGGTCTTGCGCTCGTTGAAAGCGAAGGTGAACGTGTTTTCCAGGAATACCGGGACACTCGTTACCTTCTCAACGCTGAGGGTGGTGGAGTCGATGACATCGTAGCTCTCATTGCTGTAGCCCAACCGGGTATCGAAGACGAAACTCTCATCGGCGTTCCTGTACAAGAATCCCAGGTTAGCCGATATCACCGCTTTTTCAGCATTCGTGATAGGTTCTATGGGTCCCCGGCCGCCTGTGGATCCCGAGAATAGCCCAATTCCCAAACCGATGGCTATGTTATCGACAGGCTTGAATCCCAAATCAACTATTCCGCCAAGGCCCCAGCGGTTGGCAGAGCCCCCATGCCCGCCTTCGTAGCTTCCCTGCCAGTATCGATCCAGCTTGTTGTACATCAAAGCATCGACCCGCATGCCGAATCGTTCTGCAATCGGAAAAGCGTAGCCCATGTGCACCCTGACATCCATCTCAGCAATCGCCTTGTCATCAGCAAACGAAACATAGTTAATGTATTCGATCGGGTTGTGGGTGGAGATGCCGTACACATGAGACCCGACAGAAAAATTGATCGTATCGGTGCGGATTGTGCCCAGGTAAGCGGGATTTTGAAATGAATAGTAAGGTTCCGGCATCACGGTGAACTTGGTGGTGTTGACGGTTAACTTGGCCAGGTAATAATGAGCTGCCTCACTTTCCGGATCGATTCGCTCGGTCTTTGCCAATTCCTTCTTGGCCGCATCCCTTTCCTGCCTGTCGTAATGGCCGATCGCTTTCGAGAGTGCGATAATCGCTTCTTCGCTTTTCACTTTTTTGACCTCGACCTTTGCAGTGGTGGTTTGCGTCACCTCCAGGTTCAGTTGTCTAAGAATCGATCCGGCAAAATAACCGGTGATGAAATCGTAGTTCGTTAGCTTTTCAACCAACTTTTCGTTCCAGACCACCTTGCCCGATAACACTTCGGCCATGCGAAGGCTGATCAGCATCTCTTCGTCCATGTCGATAATCTCGCCGAACAGAATGTAAGTGGCAGCCAACAGCTTTCCCACCCTGACTTGCGTCGCGGGATCGGCCAGATCGGAAAGGGAGAACTCCATTTCTTTCACAAGCTGTATCCGGTTTTCCCGCTCGACCAAATCGATCCCGGGAGACTTGCGCAGCTCCACCGCGATCATCTCCGAAATGCCCTTGCCCATGAACTCATATTTGGGGTTGTTGCTGTGAACGAGAAAATCAGAAACCGCGATTCTATTGACATCCGCGAAGATAAGAACGGAAACGAGTGAAATCAAAAAAAGTTGCCAGAAAAAATACCTTCATCTACAGACTCCCAACCCGCGAAAATGGCTTTTTATTGCTGTTGTCAGCGATAATTCGTTTATTTCTAAATATACACCACAACTCACCGCCGGCCAATTATAGGGGACAAAGAAAGCGATCGCTTTATTGATTCTCTAACTGTACCCGCCCGGGATCGATCGAGAGTGCATCCGGGGGCACGCGGTTTCTCGATGAAATTGGAGACTTGACTGCTGATGTAGAGCTGAAGCAGAAGGATAAAATAGGGCGTCTGGCAGGCGCTCTCCAGGAGATGATCGAGAAGCTGCGGCAGATTGTTGGCGAGGTTAATGCCGCCTCGGACAATGTAGCTGCGGGCAGCCAGGAGCTGTCCTCCACTGCCCAGCAGATGTCCCAGGGGGCTACGGAGCAGGCCGCGCCTGCCGAAGGGGTCTCTTCCTCCATGGAGGAGATGGGCTCCAACATCAAGCAGAACGCCGACAACGCCCTGCAGACCGAGAAGATCGCCCAGAAAGCAGCCGCCGACGCCCAGGAGAGCGGAAAAGCGGTTAATGAGTCGGTCCTGAGGATCTCTCACGGAGATTTACAATCGATAGAGATTAAATACAAGCCGAAGGATGAAGTAGGCAATCTCGTTGCCGTTTTCAACCGCATGAGCAAAGATCTGGAGACGACCACGGTTTCCCGTGACTCCTTGGTCAAAGAGATTGCCGGGAGCAAACAGGCGCAAAGCGATCTGATCGAGAGCGAAGAGCGCTATCGATCGCCTGCTGGTGGAAAACGCGCCCCTGGGCATTCTTTCCATCAACAAACAAGGTGATATAATCGATACCAACCCCAAGCTACTGGACATACTCGGCCCTGCATGCCCTGAAGATACCCGGCCCATCAATATATTTTCCTTTGCGCCCCTGGTCGAGGCCGGTATTGGCGAGGATTTTCGCCTCTGCCTGGAATCCCTGAGGCCGGATGTTCACGAGCGCCCTTACACAAGCAAACGGGGCAAAGAGCTCTACTTGCGCTACCATTTAACACCTGTCCTGGACAGGGAAGGCCGGGCCTCTTTAGCGGCATTCAGGCCATTGTAGAGGACGTTTCTCAAAGAAAGATGCTTGAAAGACAGCTCCTCCAGTCCCAGAAAATGGAGGCCATCGGCACGCTGGCAGGGGGAATAGCCCACGATTTCAACAATATCCTTACCCCGATTATGGGCTACGCCCAGATAAGCATGCTGGAGGTGCCGGCAGCCAGCCAGGTGCGTGACAACCTGAGAGATAATGGGATCGGCCAGGCGGGCCAAAGACCTGATCAAGCAGATCCTGTCTTTCAGCGGCCAGGGCCAGCAGGAGCGCAAGCTCTTGAAGGTTCAACTTGTGCTCGAGGAAGCGCTCAATCTGCTGAGGGCATCGGTTCCGGCCCATATCGAGATTCACCGGGACATAGACGATAATTGCGGTGCGGTTATGGGAGACTCCACTCAGATCTACCAGGTAGTAGTCAACCTCTGTACCAATGCCTATCAGGCCATGAAGGGCAACGGGGGGCTGCTGGAGGTCAAACTTGTCGAAGTTGACGTGGACCCTGAAGATTCAGACCTCGTAACTCTGGGCCCAGGTCCTTACCTTTTGTTAACGGTGAGCGACACGGGTCATGGCATGGACCAGGGAGTCATGCAGCGCATTTTCGAGCCTTTCTTCACCACAAAAGGCCCGAGTGAGGGCACCGGAATGGGCCTGTCTATGGCCCACGGGATCGTCAAAAGCTATGGCGGGGATATCAGGGTGTACAGCGAGCCCGGCATGGGCACAACGTTCCATGTCTATCTACCCCGGATCGATCGGAGCCCCGAGCCGCCGGGCGACCCGACTGCTGAATCCCCCCCCATGGTACCGAGCGTATCCTGCTGGTCGATGACGAAGAATCGATTGCGCGCCTGCTGGAAAGGATGCTGAAGCGCTTCTAGGCACCCGGCCCGATATACCGATTGTGCTGTGCACCGGATTCAGTGAGACCCTCTCGAAAAAAAAGACGCCGGCTGCGGGTATCCGGGAGTATGTAATGAAGCCCGTAATTGGCGGCCGGCTTGCCGCCACCATCCGCCGCGTTCTAGACCGGGAAAAAAGTACAGTGGCATGAGCTGTGCAAACATAGATAGGAGTGCAAACCATAGCACGGGCAGACCGCTTCCGCGGCTATCGGCCGGAGGCTCGTGGGCTGCATGCAAGAGGGTTGACTTATTTCCCTGCCTTAGATATTCTTTGTTAAAGGAAGCGACACGATGGCACGGTTAGAAGCCACTCTATATGGCTTTGATTCCCCTCGTTCCCGTTTCCCCTTATTTTCCATCGGGCTGTAGCGCAGTTGGCAGCGCGCTCGGTTCGGGGCCGAGAGGCCGGCGGTTCAAGTCCGCCCAGCCCGAAACGTAAGTTGCTTCATGGTAAGGATTTAAGTCAGTCTGCTTTTGCCCACCAATCTTAAATCTTGCCGATGTGAGCAGAATAGTGAGCAGTTCGTTTCCTGGGGAGGGGAGGAACGGTGCGCTATAGAAAGCCCTACACGCTGTTCCCGCGAAAAAGTAAGAAAAACAAAATCTGGTATTTTCAAAATTACGATGAGGACGGGCAGAGGACTACCGCTCGCAGCACCGGGCAAAACGGCCGCTGAAGTCTATGTAGCCGAGCTCTTGAAACGTGGCTCTCTATTCCCTAAACAGGATCCAACTCTCGAAGAATACACAGCTGACTGGTGGAGGTGGGATAAATGCCGATACGTCGCTGGCCGGCGAGCTCGAGGCGAGCGTATCTCGCGGACGTACGTGCAGAGCTGCAGAGGTTATTTGGACCACCATATTCTGCCGAGCCTGGGCAAGTTCCGTATATCGGCGATCAAGCCCAGGGTGATAGAAGACTGGCTGATGTCCCTTCCAAAAAAGAAAGCGAGCCACGGCGGCCTGCTTAGTCCCTCCACATGCAACCAGATCCTCGCCACGCTGAAGCTTATCTTCAAAGAAGGCGTGAGGATCGGCGATTTTTCATTTGATCCCACGGCAACGATACAGCCTCTCAAAGAAACTCAAAAGCGAAAGCCCTTCCTTAATCCAGAGGAGATAAAAAGGCTCTTCGATGAGAGCAAGATTCAAGAACAATGGGAAGGGAACCTCAAGCACTACACGATAAATTTATTGGCCGCCAGTACGGGGATGCGCCTAAGGGAGTGCCAAGCGCTTCAGAATCAATATGTACATGAAGGCTACATCTCCGTTGAATGTTCCTGGGATCGCAAATACGGACTAGGAAGAACCCAAATACTCGTCCCGACGATCAATCCCTGTACCGTCGAAGACACTGTCGTGCATTCGAGAATTGGAAACGATGTCGCCCTATCCGGATCCGGAAGATTTCGTGTTTTGGGGCAACTATCGAGAGAGGCCGATCAGCCAGCGCAACGTGCTCAAGTTTTTGTATGCAGCCCTGGAAAAGATCGGGATCTCTGGGGAGGAACGAAGGGATCGCAATGTCACGTTCCACTCCTGGCGGCATTTCTTCAACAGCTTTTTTCGCACAAAGATCCCAGACGCAAAGCTACAACGCATTACTGGCCACCGCACGCAAGAAATGACGGAATGGTACACCAAATTTACGATCGGAGATTTTCAGGATGTATTAAAAATACAGGAGGAGTTCTTCAAGTGAAGCATGACATTTATGGTTTTAGCTATGAGAAAATAATTAAACACTGCGAAGGCATAAAAGATGATGACGAAAAACTCATATACCTTCGATGGGTTTATAAAGAATATCTGAATACTGAAGACTATTACCATGCCAAGTATCCCAAATATGAGCGACTATGCAAAAATTTTTCAGAAAATCCGGGCATATATCGAATCCAATCTAGCGGTAACATGTACTCCAAGGATTCTCTGACGCAATATAAAAAAGCAAGCTTTGTAGTGAACAGGTTAATTGGTAACAAAATAAATAGAGAAATTCAATTCTTAGAAGCATCATTACGGATAAAGCAGAAATACAGCATTAGTACCCCGAATCAATCAGTCGATAAACAAAGCGCCATCCTGCAGCAGGATACCTGGATGCACGACGCTATTGGCAAGCTTGAAAATTTTGAGCGATTCCTCAACCTCCTTAAAGATGCCAAATGCATTTCTCAAGATAGTGCAAAGAACTATAAAGAGATTTATTATAATCATTTTAGCGGTGATGTTGCGGAATGCGGTCGCGGTCCAAAGAACAAGATCCTCATTGTCGGTGGTCCCCGAAACCATTTTGACGGTGGTGGTCCCTATTTATCTGAGGGATCATCGCGCTCGATTAGGGCGGATGACGCTACGTATCGTTCTTCGCCACCAGAAATTCAGACAAATCGAGGGGCCTATTTCGAAGGGGTGGTTTGAATTTTTGTGGTCAAATTTCAAGGAGCTGTCGCTTGAGTTGGTT
>SDBV01006060.1_pt1 | contig 16877 bp, 17 predicted proteins | sample 2277081 | NCBI WGS metagenome assembly SDBV01 (sample SAMN10402039, study PRJNA504765) | marine sediment metagenome | isolation source: marine sediment core GS10_PC15, 223 cmbsf | place: Arctic Ocean: Southern Knipovich Ridge | collected 2010 | reverse complement strand
AATAGTACATGGATGTACTATTTTATTGTACAGGAATTTCAATTGAAATTCTTACGAAATAGCGGAGCACAGGAAGTGCGACTACTTAAATACAAATAATAGTACATGGATGTACTATTTTATATTGATTGGAGAAATTATGAGCAGAACTTGCGATATTTGCGGTAGAGGTACAATTGCGGGAAGAAATTTACCCAGAAAAGGCCTTCCGAAAAAGAAAGGCGGAGCTGGAGTACATATTGGTGTTAAGACTGCAAGAACTTTTAAAATAAACCTACACACAAAAAGTATTGTTCAGAACGGTGCAAAAAAGAAGAAGAAAGTATGCAGCCGCTGTCTAAAAACAATGACTAAAAATATGCAATAATTATTATTTCGGAAGAAGATAAAGGTCATTCACTTTTATATTCTTATTAATTCTATAATAATCAACAAACTCGCTTTCGGAAGTAACGGATATATTAATATAATGTATTAATTGTTCGTATTTAGAATCATTTATAAATATCTCAAAATCAAAATCCTTTTCCAGCCCGCGTCTTTTTGCTTTGATTGGATAAGGCCAGAAATTGAAGGTGCCTGCAGTATTCTGCACTAATTCTTGAGGATTCTGCCAGTTAGGATTAAGCATGCGTAGAGATTCGCCATTAAACAGAAGGGAGACAAAGACATTTGTAACAGGTTCAAAATTAGTTGTACTAAAAATCCTTCCTGTTAAAGTAGGAATGTTAAAATAAGCACCAGTATTAGATTCATCTAAAGGTTGTTCTTCTTCATCATGAACAAAATGCGGCCGCATTGCACTTGATACATTTTTTATCCCCATATGGATTAAAGTAACAAGGTCTGCCTCTTCTTGCTTTTGTTCCATGTAATTTGATTCGAGTCTTGCAAGCCCTCTTCCTGAGATTATATATTTAGATGGTATGTTATTTAATACAAAGCATACTACATCCAATTCGCATTGTTTGCATGTACAGAAATTTTTACTTAATAATGCTTTTTCATCCAAGAAAATATTTTTAATCATTTCAATAACGATGTCTTCCATCATGTTATGAATAATCATAACACCTCCTCATCAAGGATACCGTCATTTTCAATATCAATAATCTCAGTTAAAATCGAGACGCATTGTGTAAAGTCTTTCAAGCTGTCTTTTAAAGAGTAATAGTTTAAACCGGAAAAGTAAAGCTTTGTGAAAACAGAAAAAAGAATCTCAGTATTATCATTCTGAATATTTATATAACAACCGTATTCGTAACAAATAGAGAGCATTTTCTCAAGCCGTTCTTTAATAAATTCGTGCATAGATAAAGAAAACGAAAAGGTATATACAATTTCTAAAAACTTGCTTTCCTTATCTATATAGAATCCGCCGTGTATTCCTGCTTTGTTGTCAAAACCTGCAGTGTAAACATCTCCTGTATTTTTTCCACCTACAATTTTACAGCCCAATTCCTTAAATAAAATCTTGGTCCGGCGGATTCTTTCTGATAATTGCTGTTTATTCATTTTTTGTCCTTACTCTTAAAAGTTTACAATAACAAGAAGGATTATTTTGCAAAATTTTATTATAAGCTTTTTAAAATATTTTTATAGTATTAATTTGGAATGATTAATAATTTATTAGAGAATTCAATCTCATTCAAGTGCTATAACGCAATAAAATGAAATATTTTGTGATTTCTATTTATACGTATTTAGATGTGTATATAAGTTAATTATTTAAAAAACTTATACATATTAATTTTAGCTATTTCATCTGAAATATCGTTATCCACAAGCAGTGATAAATGTCTTAAAGTGCCAGTAAAACCCTTTACTGTACTCTCTGTAAAAACACTGGCGGATTTAGGATAAGAAACCTCTGAATCGCCGTCTATAATGGAAAGGTCGATTTCAAAGGATATTTTTTCAGGGATATCAATAATAACCTGCTCGGGTTGTACAGGTCTTTTTAGAGAATTGCTTAATTCGCAAGCAATTCTTGATTCAAAATCATACCGGTAATCAAGGTTACATAATTTTTTATAAAAAGGGCTTTCTTCATTAAAAGGCATTGAGCAGGCAGGAAAAAAAAGCTGCTTTAATGAAGCCTTTTCTATTATTTCAAACGGTTTATAAGAAAGGCTTTTCATTTTTGATAAAAACTCATGGTCATCTAAATCATACAGGTCCTCCGGTATAATGATATTTTCTCTAAGGCCCATGAATATTGCTTTTTTTATCATTGCTGTTATTATTCTTACCTTTTTATGCCAGTAAACATTTCTATACATAAGGTATTTGGAAAAAAGGATGTTTTCTACAGACACAAGGCCTTTGTTTGTAATGGAGATACCTGTTTTTTTATCAGGATAGATTTCATTCAGAATAAAATCAATATCCTGTATTCCATAGGGTACTCCGCAGAAATAAGCATCCCTGTTTAAGTAATCAAGTTTATCCGGGTCCAGTACACCGGAAAGTATCCTGCGGAAAAGGTTTAAATTCTCACTATTTTTATATTCCAGGTTAATATCTATAATCGCAGCAGTATAGTTCGGTGATATTTTAAGTTCCTTTTCTATTATCCGGTTAAGCTCTTCTGAATTAATAATTATTTCTGCTGTAAGTTCTTCATGGTCGGCTACATTTAGTTCTTTTAAAGAATGAGCATAAGGATAATGCCCAATATCATGAAGAAGCGCAGAACACAAAAATGCTTTTATATCTTCTATTGCAAAATTAATATCATTACTTTTGAGTATGAATTGAGTGATTATTTTTTTTGCAATATAAAATACACCAAGGCTATGATTAAACCTTGTATGTGTTGCGCCTGGATAAATTAAAAACGTCGGGCCGAGCTGTTTAATATCGTTTAATTTCTGGAACACGGGCAGCTCTGTGATTTTAAGCAATGGCTTTGAAAGGTAAATATGCTTCCATATTGGGTCTCTTACGGGCTCTGTATAGTCTTCATTTAAATGCTTTATAAGTGAAGCTTTATTTTCGGGTTTCATATATGCGAAGAATAGTAATCGTAAATATTAATATAATCAAGCATTTTGCACTCAAAGTATATTGCGATGTTAAAGTTTTGCATCTATCAGGCTGCAAAAAACGCTAGCGATGCAAAACAGAACCAAGCCGTATAACTTTTTTGGGGTGTTATTATTATGTTCTGCTAAGGGAGTATATTTTGCAGCCTGATGTATCATATATTTCAATGTTATTTAACATCACAAATAGATTATTGAAAAATACCACTTGCAGAGCACCAATCAATTGGCTATCATAATATAAGTCTCTGGGGAGGGGATAATGCATAAGATATTGGAATCATTAAAAAACGATAACGGGTTTATGTCGTGCGTATCTCATTGGGAAAGGATTCCTGCAAAGCCGGGAAAATTCAATGATTTCCCGCAAGGCATAAATCCAAAATTAAAAACCACTTTATTAAAGCGCGGGATAACGCAGTTATATACTCATCAGGCGGAATCTTATGATTATGCTATAAATAATAAAAACGTTGTGGTTGTAACTCCTACAGCGTCCGGGAAAACCCTTTCATACAACCTGCCGGTACTCCAGTCCTTAATGGAAAATAAAAACGCAACGGCTATGTACCTGTTTCCAACAAAAGCGCTTTCTCAGGACCAACAGTCAGAATTAAACGAACTCGTACTTGAAGAAAGCCTTGGAGTGAAAATATTTACATACGATGGAGATACTCCCGCATCTATAAGAATATCCGCGAGGAACGAAGGACAGATAATTATAACAAATCCGGATATGCTTCATACTGGAATACTGCCCAACCATCCTAAATGGATAAAATTCCTGGGTTCTTTAAAGTATATTATTATTGATGAAATACATACGTATAGAGGCGTATTCGGCTCTCACCTTACAAACCTTATAAGAAGGCTTAAGCGGATACTTGCGTTCTATGGTTCCAAACCTGTATTTATCTGCTGTTCTGCTACAATTGGGAATCCACTGGACCTTGCAAAAAATATTATAGAGGAAGACGCAGTTCTTATAGATGACAACGGCTCTCCCGCAGGCGAACGGCACTTTATTTTGTATAATCCTCCTCTTGTAGATGCTGTTCAGGGGATAAGAAAAGGAGTTGTGCTCGAATCTCAGAAAATTGCAGTTAAGCTTTTAAAACAGAATATAAAAACTATAGTTTTTGCCCGTTCAAGAGTAAGAACAGAGCTCATAGCTTCTTATATTAAAGACGGCCTTAAGAATTTTTATACTGATAATTCCGGAGTGAAAATTGCGTCATACAGAGGAGGATATCTGCCCGGAGAACGAAGGAAAATAGAGGCGGGCCTGCGAGACGGTACAATTCAGGGTGTTGTTTCCACAAATGCCCTGGAATTAGGTATTGATATCGGAGGCCTCGATGCTTCAATTATGGCCGGATTTCCAGGCTCCATTTCTTCTACATGGCAGCAGGCAGGAAGGGCCGGAAGAGGGAACACTGTTTCACTTTCTATTTTGATAGCGTCTGCTTCTCCTATAGACCAGTATTTAATTATGCATCCGGAGTATTTCTTTTCAAGGTCTCCGGAATCAGGATGGGTAGACCCGGAGAACATCTATATTTTGATGGACCAGTTGAAATGCGCTGTCTTCGAACTTCCTTTTAAAGAAGGTGAAATGTTTAAGAATGATGTGAGCGAGCTTCTAATCTTTTTAGAAGAGAACGGTAATATTCGCCATGCAGAGAACAAGTGGTACTGGTCGGACAGGTCTTATCCCGCGGAAAAAATATCATTGCGCTCAGCAACAACAGAGAACATAGTGATTATCAATACAACAAAAAGAAAGAACGTAGTAATAGGTGAGATGGACAGGCCTTCTGCTAAAACGCTTATCTATGATAATGCTGTTTATATACATTCCGGTGATCAGTACATGGTGAAAAAACTCGATTTAGAAAATAAAATATGTTATGTGGAAGAATCAAATGTAAATTTTTATACAGACTCAATCGTAAAGACAGATATTAAACTACTGCATAAGGATAAAAAAGAGGAAAAAGGGCAAAGCAATCTTCTATTAGGCGATATACTTGTAAGAAATACTGTTACGAAATTCAAAAAATTAAAATTTAAAACTCATGAGAATATAGGATACGGTGATATAAACCTTCCGGAAGAGGAAATGCATACAAGAAGTGTAATCCTTGTTTTTGCAGAAAATCTTGCAATAGGTAAGTTTATAAAGGAACTTGAAGAAAGAGAAAAAGGCGCGGTTTTAAGAATGCTCGGATATGTATTTAAACAGGTAGCGCCGATTTTTTTATTATGCGATCCGGGTGACCTTGGAATCGCGGAACGGATAAAGGATCCTCTTATAAATGAAGCATGCCTTTATATTTACGATAAATATCCTGGCGGGTCCGGCCTTTCCGAAGGATTTATTTCGAATTATAAAAAGGTCTTCTCCGGATGCCTGGAACTTGTAAGCAACTGTGCGTGTAAAAGCGGATGTCCGTCCTGCACAGGCCCTCCGGAAATAGCATTGGATGAATCAATCAATTCCAAAAATACTGTTATTACTGTCTTAAAATATCTTAATCAGGTTATATAAAATTATGGACGATATTTACAGAAAATTATCATACCTGTCAAAACAAAAGCCATCCGCTATTAAAAAAAATAACGAACGGGACAAAAAGGAACCAGGACTGCCAGGCTGGAATAAAAATGGAAAATATATATATTCTAAGAAAAAAACCATTGCATTAGATGAACTTGATATTAAAGAAGATTTCTTGACTGTTACAGATGTTACGGAGGGCAAATACAATTTAAATGATATTATTTTTTTTGATACAGAAACAACAGGCCTTTCCTGTGGCGCGGGAAACTATGTCTTTTTGCTTGGAATTATTACAATTATAAATAATAACGCGGAAATAGAGCAGGTCTTTTTAAGTGATTTTCCCGGTGAATCTGAGTATATAAATTATATATCCGGACTATTTCCTCCGAATAAACTATATGTTTCTTATAATGGAAAAAGTTTTGATTATCATGCATTAAAAACCAGGTTCTTAATGAATGGAAAAGAACTTACCATTACCAATCAGCTTGACCTTTTGTATATATCAAGAAGATTCTGGAAAAGTATTATTGGTTCATGCACTTTAGGCAATGTTGAACAAAAAATTTTAAATGTTTACAGAGATGATGATATACCGGGGTTTGAAATTCCTGATGTGTATTTTGATTTTTTAAGGTATGGAAGAACAGAAAAACTATTAAAGGTCTTTGAACATAATCTTTTAGATATTCTTTCTCTGGTAAAATTACTATTTCAGATAGAAAATATTATAATTAACAGAACAGGTAAAATAATAGATAATTTCGGGCTTGGAATATATCTGGAAAAAAATAATCAGAAAGATGCAGTCAAACAGATTATAACTGCTTTTAAAAAGGGAAATATTAAAGCAGGCAGGTATTTGGGTGATTATTATAAAAAAAACAAAGACTGGGACAATGCTTTAGAGATTTGGAACAAATTGTTAGAAAAGAATGTAGAATATGCTTATATAGAGCTGGCAAAGTATTATGAGCACAGAAAAAAAGACCCGGAAACTGCATTAAACCATATGCTGAAACTCGTAAATTTAAGAAAAAAAAAGCACGGACTCCTTAAAATAAATTTTTCGGGGAATTCCATAAAAAAAACACCGGATATCAACAAACGAATAAACAGACTTGAAAATAAAATAAAAAAAAATTGACTTGAAATTTTCTCTAGGATAGGCGAATATATTATCAAAACCCTATTTTAAAGGAAGAATTTATGGCGAAGATGGTATATAAAAGAAAAAACTATATTATAGATAAGCAATTCCAGTTTAAATTTATTGCAACATTTCTGATATTAATTATTGTATCACTAATGCTTTTTTCAACCGGATTTGCAGTTTTTTACTATATGAAATATAAGATGGGTGACAAAGTTTACAGTGAATTCATTCTAATTCAAGAGCAGGGTACAAGTATTGATGCTGACGGTAATGAGATTACAATATCTGATGATCCATATTATGTTAATAGGTTTGAATTAATTGTACCGCCGATTTTATTTAATAATTTAATTATGTTGATAGTTGTATCTATAATAGGCATTTTCTATTCTCATAAAATTGCGGGCCCTGCTTACAGGATTCAGGAAGATATTAAGCGTGTATTGGGCGGAGAAAAAGACGTGGTTATTAGATTACGTAAAAAAGACAAACTTAAAGAACTTGCAGACCAGGTTAATAAGCTGATAGAAGAATATAGTAAGAAATAGTTTGAATTATATTGCAGGGTTCCACGCTGCTCAGGAAGCATTAAAACGATGTAAAGGAAGTAGACTGTGTGGAACCTTACTTGTCTCCGGTAAAAATCCAAAATTTAATCAAATAATAAAAGATGCAGAAAAAAGCAGTATAGAAATAAGGCATGTTGCTATAGAAGAGCTTAATAAAATCTGCGGCAGAAAGGTGCACAGAGGTGTTATACTTGTTCTTGAGGACAGCAATAAAAATATCAGTAGTAAAAGCGGAGATTTAAAAACCTTTATTAAAACCATAAATACTAAAGACAGCATAATACTTCTTCTTGATAATATAACAGACCCTGGCAATTTCGGAGCAATACTGCGCTCTGCAGACCTTTTTTCCGTAGATGCCATTGTCGTTCCTTCTAAAAACTCTGTAAAAATTACACAGACAGTCAGGCAGACATCCTCCGGAGCAAGCGAATACATACCTGTTATTACGGTTTCAAATTTAAGCAATGCTGCTAAATTGTTAACGGATAACGATTACTGGATTTTCGGAGCAGATATGAGCGGCGTTGTGGCAGACAAAGAGGACTTAAAACGAAAAATAGGATTGGTTCTTGGAAGTGAAGGAAAAGGTATTAAACAGATAATAATGAAATCCTGCGACAGTTTGATCAGTATTCCCCATGCAGGCCATATAGATTCTTTCAATGTTTCTGTTGCAGCCGGAATACTTTTATATGAAATTAGAAGGCAGCAGGCCTTTTTTAATTAAAGCTATTTTCACTGTAAATAAGATTAAGAAAAATAAATAAAATTAAGGTAAAAAATGTTTTAACTTAATATGTTTAAGCAATAAGTAAAATAATTCCTGTTTTCCTGGCTTCCTTATAAAAATATATTTATTCTTAAAGGAAGCTTGATATTTATGAAAGGATTGCAGAACACTCACAATCTATATCTGACAATTTAATATATTAATTTTGAACAAAAAAAATTCATTAGAATCCATATTTTGAATTACTGCCCGACATTTATAATACGTTCCGCAAGATGAACCGCATTCAGGATGCCCTGTTTGCCTATCCCCATAGTAGCGCATGGAATACCTTTTGGAAGCTGTAGAATAGATAAAAGTGCGTCTATACCGGATAATGAGCCGACAACAAGAGGTATTCCTATTACAGGATTCATAACTTTCGAAGCAACAACTCCGGGTAGTGCCGCTGATAGTCCGGCTGCAGTAAGAATAACTTTATAGTCCTTTGATTTTGAATCAAGGAAATCAACCAATTCTTTTAAGTTTCTGTGAGCAGAAAAGATAACAAGGTCGTATGACAGCCCTTTTTCTTCTATCAGTTCAATTCCCGGGCTAATAACCGGCTTATCTGATTCAGAACCTATAATAAATAGTATATCTTTCATATAAACTCCTAAACCATAAAGAATTTTCTGGCGATGTCATTCCTGTGCCATGCTCCTTTAAATTTTATATATTTTACTGCTTCATATGCCCGTTTTGTTGCTGAAGTTATATCACTCTGTAATCCTACTGCAGTAAAGCATCTTCCTCCGCCCGTTACTACCTGGCCGCCCTTATTTATTTTTGTAGAAGCATGAAAAATCATTGCATCTTTTTCAGGAAAAGTAGGGATAGGCGCGACAGGCACTCCCTTTTTATATTCACCGGGATATCCTGCTGCTGCAACTGTAACTCCAACTGCAGTATTATTATTTAATTCCAATGGAAAATCCGAAAGTTCTCCCTTTGTAATCGCATTTGAAAGGTCGCCGAAATCAGAATCTATAATCGGTAAAACCACCTGTGTTTCCGGGTCTCCGAATCTTACATTGTACTCAAGTAAATACGGGCCTTTGGCTGTCATCATAATTCCAAAGTACAGGACACCTTTATAATTAAGATTATCTTTATCTATTCCTTTAAAAGTTGGAATTATAATTGATTCTTTTATTCTTTTTAATAATGTTTCATCGACACCAGGTACAGGGCAAATGGAGCCCATACCGCCTGTGTTCGGGCCTGTGTCTCCATCGTTAGCTTTTTTAAAGTCCGCACTTGGCGGAAGCAGCTTAAAGGTTTTACCATCTGTGATAGCAAAAATTGAAAGCTCATATCCTTCCAAGAATTCTTCTATTAAAAGATTGTCATCTTCGTTAAAAATATTTTTACCGAATTTCAATATTTGCTGTTTATCATCGGATTCCAATACACCTTTACCTGCAGCAAGTCCGCTTTTCTTAATAACAATTTTACCATTTATTTTTTCAACTGCTTTTTCAAAATCCGGATAGTTGTCAACTCTTTCGGCAATAGCTGTAGGAATTTTATGTCTTATCATAAACTCTTTTGAATAAACCTTGCTTGATTCGAGTCGTGCGGCTGCTTTATGAGGGCCGAAAGCATTTATTCCGTCTTCATTAAGCCTGTCTATAATTCCTTCTGATAGTGGTACCTCCGGGCCTACAAATACATAATCAATATTCCTTCCTTTGCATACCTGCAAGATAGAATCAAAATTTAAGGGATCTATATCAGAAAGGTTTATACCTATTTCATTTGTACCCGCATTTCCCGGTGCAATAAATATTCCTGAAACTCTTTTACTTTTTGAATATGCCCAGGCAATTGCATGTTCCCTTGCGCCTGAACCGATTACTAAAATATTCAACAAAATCCTCCTGTATAATCTATAATTATCTGCATTTAAATTTTAATGGTAAACATATAAAAATAAAATTAAAATAAACGTAAAAGTTAATTATTTTTTGCAGATAATTTTACCAATTTCAAGTATTTTCAGCTCATCTTCGTACTGCAAAATATCTTCTTTTTTGTCGCTTGATACAATAAAAGCTATGCCTATGCCCAGATTAAAAACACCAAGCATCTCTTCATCGGAAATAGCGCCTTTTTTCTGGATAGTTTTAAATATCTCCGGTATTTCCCGGTTAGAGAATAATTCTAAGTCTAAATTTTCCGGTATTACCCGTTTTATATTTTCTACTAAACCACCGCCTGTAATATGCGCTGCAGAAAGTATTTTCCCGGTTTTTAAAAGTATGCTCATTTCCTTGGAATATATTTTAGTAGGAATAAGTAGTTGTTTCCACTCTTTGTCTTCTTTTAAAACCTTTCTTGCCAGGGAGAGTCCGTTAGAGTGAATCCCGGATGATGGAATACCAAAAACAGTGTCTCCATTTTTTATTTCATTCAATTTCGGCAGCATGGCAGATTTTTCTACTATTCCGTAACAGAAACCTGCAAGATCTATTTCATTATCCGCATACATATCCGGCATTTCTGCGGTTTCACCGCCGGATAATTTGCATCCGCTTATTTCACAGCCTTTAACTATGCCTTTTATTAATTCATGAAGCTTGTTTTCATCAATCTTTCCGCAGGCAATATAATCCAAAAATGCTAAAGGCTCAGCACCGCATACAAGAAGATCATTTACACACATAGCAACAAGATCTATTCCTATTGTATCGAATTTATTTAAGTGTTTTGCTACCAATAATTTTGTTCCAACGCCATCCGTAGTAGATAAAATTACAGGCTCTTTATAATTGTTAATATTTAATTCTACTCCCCCTGCAAAACTTCCAATATTACCTACAGCCGGTGATTTAATATTACTTATAAAATCAGCAAACTTATTTCCTGCATCGATATTTATACCGGATTCTTTGTATGTTTTTATTTGCATATTTGATTTCCTTCTAATAATTTTCTATCGATTTTAATGGGATATTTCCCGGTAAAACATGCATAACAGAAATCTTTTGGATTCTGGACGCATTGTTCCAGGCATTCAACAGGCAAAAATAATACACTGTCCGCATTAATATGTTTTGCAATTTCATCAGCGCTCATATGATGCGAAATCAATTCATCAGTTGTAGGAATATCAATACCAAAAAAACATGGATGTGTAATCGGGGGGGAGGAGAGTCTTAAGTGTATTTCCTTCGCTCCTGCTTCTTTTAACAGTTTTACTATGATTTTTGAGGTTGTGCCCCTTACCAAAGAATCATCAACCAATACAATTTTTTTATTGCGTATTACTTCTTTAATAGGATGAAGCTTCATTCTAACACCGAATTCTCTCATTTCTTTAGTAGGCTGAATAAATGATCTGCCTGTATAGTGGTTTCTTGTAAGGCCCATTTCAAAAGCCACTTTAGCATATTGAGAGTATCCGAGCGCGGCGCTGTTTCCGGAGTCCGGAACAGGAATAACAATATCAGGTTGGACATGGTCTATTCTTGCCAAAAACTCGCCCATACGTTCACGCGCTTTATGAACAGAATAATTGAATACACTTGAGTCCGGACGTGCAAAATAAATAAGTTCAAAAATACAGCTGCATTTCCTCTTGCTTTCCGCAAAAAACTGAGATTTCATTTTAAGTGAAGAATTTACAGTTAACATTTCACCTGGTTTTATTTCTCTGTATTTCTTAATCTGAAGAATATCCAGCGCGCAGGTTTCTGAGGCAAATGCTACGAAGTCTTTGCCCATACCCATTACCAGAGGCCGGAATCCGGAAGGATCCCGTATTGCAATTATCTTATTCTTATAAAGTACAAGAAGGCTGAATGCCCCTTTTAACTTTTTTAACGTTTCGAATAATGAATCAATAAAATTAGTGTTTCTGGAACTTGAAATCATGTGAAGTATCAGTTCTGTATCAGAACTGCTCTGAAAGATTGAACCTTTGGCAAATAATTCTTTCCTTATAGCATGAGCATTTGAAATTGTTCCATTATGAACTATTGCGATATCACCTTTATTACAGGATATGGAAAAAGGTTGAACATTTTCTATTCTGTTTCCGCCGAATGTGGAGTATCTAACATGGGCAATACCTGAATTTGAAGGATGGTTCTCCTTTAGATAATGCGAAAGAGTTTTTCCTATCATACCGAGATCTTTGTAAGTTACAAGCTTATCCTTTTTAGAATATGTAATACCGCAGCCTTCCTGGCCTCTATGCTGAAGCGAGAAAAGAGGATAAAAAAGCTTTTCTGGAATATTTATTTCATTCCTGGATATTAAGCCTACTATACCACAATAATGCTTAAGGCTGTCCCCGTTATGCTGCACATTGCTATTTATCACTTACCTTAAGAAAAGGTCAATAGGAAATTACTAATTATGTCAAAATAAATTTAATATTCAGGTAATAATAAAATTTCACGCCCGTTTCACTCAAGCTCGCAAAGTCTGCAAAGGAAACTAAAAAAAATATCTTTGCGTTCTTTGCGAGAAAATATTATTAGCATTATTTTCTGTCAAAAAAATTATTTATTATTTAAAAATTCCTTAATTATACTTTCATATTCGCATGTTGTAGCAGCTCTAACAATTTTCTTCCGTAATTCAGAGGAACCTTTTATACCCTTTGAATATGAGCACATATGTTTTCTCATTTCTATACAGGCAAGTTTTTCACCTTTTACTTTTGACATTATTTTTAATTGATTCAGGGCGGTTTGGAGGCGCTTTTTAGAAGCCGGCTTTCTGCTGTGTTTTTTATTTTTAAGAAGATGAATAGTATCTTTAAATATAAAAGGATTCCCAAATGAGCCTCGCCCTATCATTACACCGTCACAAGTTGTTTTCATAAGCATATTTCTTATATCGCCTGCTGTAAATAAATCGCCGGAGCCGATTACTGGTACAGAAATATTTTTTTTTAATTCTGCAAGATACTTAAGTTCTACTTTTCCTGAAAAAAGCTGGGTTTTTGTTCTTGGATGAAGCGTTATAAGATCTGCTCCGCCTTTTACCGCGTATTCTGCTGTTTTTATATAATTAATTGTGTCTGAGTCCCAGCCGGACCTCAATTTTACTGTTACTGGTACATCAGTTTCATTTTTCATGGCTTTAATAATTTGCATTATTTTTAAAGGACTTTTTAACAATGAAGCGCCGGAACCTGTTTTTAATACTTTGTTTATAGAACACCCGCAGTTAAGGTCTATAAGAGAAGGTTTATACTTAATAATTTTTTTAACACAAATAGCCGCCGTTTCCGGAGAAGATGCAAAAATCTGAAATCCCAGTTTTTTTTCATTCTTTGCGCGGACAAAAAGTTTAAATGTTTTTTCACTATTCCTTGCGCAGGCCTCCGAGGAAACCATTTCCGTGTATGTAAAAAAAGCACCCCATTTAATGCATATATAACGGAATGCGGCATCCGACCATCCTGCAAGAGGTGCAAGTAGTATATTTCCTTTTAATTTTAGAGTTCCAATCTTTAAAGGCTTTAATAATTTTTCCATTTAAAATGATTCTATAAGTAAAATAAAGTTAAAGCTGAAAAAAATTCTTACTGTTTTCATAGAGCTGTTCAGCTAATTCCTCAACTGGAATATCTCTAAGGTTTGCTATAAATTTAGCTATTTCAATAATATAGGAAGGTTTATTTCTTTTCCCTCTATGAACTGAAGGAATCATAAATGGAGATTCGGTTTCTATCATTATTCTGTCTAATGGAATGTTTTTTGCTGTCTCATGCAAATTTTTAGCGTTTCTGTATGTAACATTTCCAGCAAAAGAGACGTAAAGATTAAGTTCGAGAGCTTTTTTTGCATACTCAAGATCTTCAGAATAACAATGCAGAATTCCGCCTTTCGAAGGAAGTTCATGCCGTAATATATCTAAAACATCTTCACCTGCTTCTCTATTGTGAATAATCACAGGAAAATTTAATCTTTCCGCAATTTCGAGCTGTCTTATGAATAATTCCACCTGAGAATCTCTATTTCCGTACTTTCTATAATAATCCAATCCAACTTCGCCAATTGCAACAATTTTATCAAGTTTTGAACCTTCTTCTATTTTCATTGCCCAATCTTCACCAGGGTGCGCAACTTCAGAAGGAGAAATACCAATACTAAAATAAACATTTGATGCTGTTTTTAGATTTTCATAAACTTGAAAGAAGTCTCTCAAGTTATTGGAAATGCTTATAATGCTTTCAACATTATCATGTTTTGCTTCCTGAGTAATAATTAATTGCTCTATAGGATCTTCTGTTATTAATCCTATATGTGCGTGCGTATCGAAGAAATGCATAATACTCCATTTTATATTTGGGATACGATATACTAAGTTTCGTTATGTTTGTGACTATAATATAGAAGAACAATGATAGTCAATATTATTATTTGACAAAATTTAGTTCTAATGATACTATTATAGATAGAAATAATCTAATAAATTATTTAGTTTGGGAGAATAGCATTGTCACCGGCATATAAATATAAGAAAATTGAAAATCAATTTGTAGATAAATTGAGCAAGACGATTCGTCTTCTTTTTGCATCTATTGGTTCATTCTTTAAATTCTTCATAAGAAAAGGCCGTCAGCGTTTTACTGTTATGTTCATTCCTCATTCAGAAAAAAAGATTTTTAATTTTCATATTTCCGTATTTGCACTATTATTTCTTTTCTTCCTGATTATTTTCATAATACTTTCATTTTTTGGATTAGTCACTCATTTTACAACAGCAGATAAAAAAATCACCAGTATGGAAAACAGCCTGGATTTAACAGAAACTGATTTAAATAAATTAAAAGAAGAAATATCAAAAGTAGGACTTACCTGGAAAGATTTTCGATATACTATGAACGAATTGCTCGAAGTACTTGGAACTGAGGAAGCAAGCGGCAATCTTGAACAGGGCCAGGGCGGAGATTATACAAGTTTTTTCAGCTTTGATTCTGTAGATGAAAACTCGTTAATCGAAATAAATGAACTGCGCAGTCTCCGTCTTGAGCTTGAAGGGGCTATAAGCCCAATGGGTGATTTAACAAATTTGCTGGAGTCTAAAAAGGAATTCTTAACAGATATTCCTACTTTATGGCCCATTTTAGGAAAGGGTAATTTAACCGCATATTTCGGTGTAGAGCAAAATCCTTTTTCTAATACATTCAGGCTTCATAGGGGAATTGATATTGCATGGAGTTATAATACACCAATAGTTGCTACCGCAAATGGTAAAGTGCAGAGTATCGATTATCAACCGAGTGGATTAGGTATAGTAATTAAAATAGGTCATAAATATGGTTTTGCAACGAGATACGGGCATTTAAACAAACCAGCCGTTGTAAAAGGCCAGAATGTTATAAGAGGCCAGATAATCGGTTATATGGGAAATACCGGCTTATCAACAGGGCCTCATCTGCATTATGAAGTTTGGATGGGTACTCAAGTTGTAGATCCTCTTCTTTTTCTTGATATAAAAAGCCCATTAGTTGAAAGCAGATATAATTAGGTAGAATAAATGAACGGATACGAGATTCTTGATGGAGCATTGCTGAATTCCTTTATAGGTGAAGGCACTAAATTTAAAGGCGAATTTGAATTAGATGGACTGCTTAGAATAGACGGTGATTTTACAGGAACTATACGTACAAAAGGAAAGGTATTGGTAAATGGAAGAGCTGAATGTGAAATTTATGCAGGCGCAGTTATAATTAGCGGAATTGTGAAAGGTAATATTTTTTCAACTAAGCATGTCGAGATTCGCTCTACAGGAATGATGATCGGTGACATTACAACACCGAGGTTAGTAATTGAAGAAGGTGTAATATTCTGTGGAAATTGCAAGATACGTAAACGAGGAGAAATCACAAAACAAAGCAGTTCAGTAAAAGAAGAAGATATTAAAGAAGAAAATATTAAAGAAGAACCGGTAAATAATAATCCTTCTGAAACTTCACCGGAAAATAATCAGACAAGAAATGCTTCGAAAAATAATGTGCAAACAGAAATTTATAAAAACTATTTAGATAATGGGAATAAAAACCGTAATGAGGAAGAAAAAATAAATAAAGATGAAAATATATATATAGAAAATAAGTATTAGATTCATGGATGGAATTGACGCATTAAGCGGGAAATTAGATTATTTTAAGAAAAGAAAAAAAAAGATTAAAAATAAAAAAGATAAAAAGATAACGTTCGTATCAATTTTAAATTCTGAAATAGAAACTACAGAAAATGTTTCAGGTGTTTCTGAAATATACGATATAGAGGATATAGAATCCGTACTTGATAAGGTGTTTGAAACAGGAGAAAAATTAAAACAAAATCAGAGCCTGGAAAATATTAAAAACTATAAAAAAATTGTAAAGCAATTTTTGGAATATATTATAAAAAATACATTTAAAGTAGAAGAAAAAACATCGGGTGTAAATATTTTAAAACGAAAAAAATTTACTCTGGTAAAAATAATTGATAAAAAGCTTGAAAGTTTAGCAACAGATGTACTAAGCAGACAAAAAAAGCAATTTGATATTTTACAGAAAATAGATGAGATAAACGGCCTGATTGTTGATTTAATTACTTAAATTATTGTACAGGGAATTTCAAATGAAATTCCTATGAAATAGAGGAGCACAGGAGGTGCGTCTACTTATAAACAAATAATAGTATATGGATGTACTATTATTTGTATAACTGGATCAAAAGGTAAGTAAAATGGGAAATGATGATAATAATAATATTAATATAGAAGAACATAAAGAAAATAACAATAACAATAA
>SDBV01006059.1_pt1 | contig 16878 bp, 16 predicted proteins | sample 2277081 | NCBI WGS metagenome assembly SDBV01 (sample SAMN10402039, study PRJNA504765) | marine sediment metagenome | isolation source: marine sediment core GS10_PC15, 223 cmbsf | place: Arctic Ocean: Southern Knipovich Ridge | collected 2010 | reverse complement strand
AAAACCGACCATTGTAAGTACCGTACCGGTTATCGCCATCAGTATTGTAAATTGCCGAACCGGCGACCATAAGGAAACCAGTACAAGCAAAACATACGGAACCCCGCCTGCCACTCCCAGCGGTAGCGAGATATCCAAGATGAATACCCCAATAGCAATGGCAACACTTAACAGGATGAGGGCGGCGCTTGTCTTTTTTTCCTTTCCCGTGTCATGAAGCCTTATGTCCGTGGCGGTATATTTTTCACCGTCGTATTCCTTTTCACCTCTTCCAAAAAAATGAATCTGTTGTCTGGTGGCGCTTACAAAGACAATAGCCCCGAATACAATCGCAACAATTGCACAGATACCTGTAATCAATCCTGCTTTAATAAAAGGCGCCCGTATTTCCGCCATATCTATTTTGGACACGATACCTATCTTATGATCAGACCACTTAACCGGCTCGTAGGCGGCCAGCACGATTTCTCCCCTATAATCAAGCCCTATCATCGATCCTGATTCGCCTTTTAGGGCATTTTGCATCGGCTGGGCATACTTACCTGAGATTGGTACCGGGGTACGTTGTTGTAACTTCCCCAAAGCGCTTGCATGGCGCCGGCTTAGAAGGAAAACGATCTTGCCGTCTTCCAGCCTTGCAAGTGTAAACTCGCCGGTTTCCCCAAATCCTTTATAATTCTTGTGAGCTTGTGTAATTTGGCTGAGTGTTGATCCAAAGGCGCCTTCCGGATGGTCGTGCTTGCTATATTTAACATCGAAGTTTGCCATGGATTCAATTATGCGTGCCTGGCTTTGGGCTATCTCGACAAGCCGTAATTTTTGCTGCTCAAAAGCGGTAAAATAAAGAATTCCGACGGCAATGGAAGCGGTTACAAACGAGACCGCCGCCATCACAGTGATCAGGTATGCAAGTTTATCCCGGCCCATATCACCCCTATTCATGGTTTCCTTTGATGCAATCTTTTCATATCATAGACCGGATAGTGGGCTTGGAGCATTTTTATCTTTAATCTTCCGCATATTGTCGTAGTATGAAATCGGACATACCGGTTCTCTCCAGTATTTTTATATTCAACTTTAAAATACTGGATACGGAAGATGTGTCCAACCAACATTTTAATTTTATAAAACGCGTTTTCCCCATTATCTTGATCCTTCGCATGGGGGGCAAGATGTTTATTCCGTTTTCCAACCCGCATCCCCAATTCCATTTGACACAGGTACGGAGTCTGCTAATATGCTAAACTTTTACAATTGTTTCCGTTACTTGGCTAATAACCGGGTTGGGGTGTCGACAAGTGGTAAGTCACGGGTTTTTGGTACCCGCATTCGCAGGTTCGAATCCTGCCACCCCAGCCAGAATGATGGGCTGTAATTTAGAGAAGGAAATTATTACCATGACTGACGCTCCTGTAGTAATTGCGGGTAGATCGAACAAATCGCTGGCGCTGGGTATTGCCTCGCGGATAGGCGTTGAAATTACCAAGTGCGATATTTCCGATTTCAGCGACGGCGAAATTTTCTGCCAGATTCTCGAAAACGTCAGGGGTAGCGATGTTTTCATAGTACAGTCCTCCTCGCCCCCGGTGAACGACAACCTGATGGAACTTCTCATTGTTATAGACGCCGTAAAGCGCGCATCGGCAAGGCGCATCACGGCGGTAATTCCTTACTACGGATATGCGAGACAGGACAGGAAGGTGCAGAGCCGCACGCCGATAACGGCGCGTCTGGTGGCAGACCTCGTCTGCAACGCTGGGGTGGACCGCGCCCTCATAATGGATTTGCATGCGGGACAGATACAAGGATTTTTCAACGTGCCCGTCGATCACCTTTACGGGGCGCCGCTACTTGTGGAACGCATCGCTCAGGAACGGCTGGACGATCTTATGATCGTCTCGCCCGATGCCGGCGGCGTGGAAAGGGCCAGGGCGTACGCAAAAGGCCTCGAGGCGGGCCTGGGCATAATTGACAAAAGGCGCGAAGGAAAAAACATCGCAAAAGTCATGAATATCATCGGAGATGTAAATGGTAAAGACGTGGTGATAGTCGACGATATGGTGGACACCGCGGGCACACTTACCGAAGCTTCGCAGGCTCTCATGGAAAACGGCGCGAAATCGGTGAATGCGTGCTGTACCCATGCCGTCCTTTCCGGCAAGGCGATTGAGAGGATAAATAACTCCGTCCTTACAAAGCTCTACTGCACTAACACCATCAATGCGGATAAAAAGAAAAAAGAATGCCCAAAGCTGGACGTTCTGGACGTGGCGCCGATCTTCGGCGAGGCGATTACGCGAATACACTCGGGGAGGTCCGTAAGCAGCCTCTTCCAATACTGATTCTGTTTAAGGAGATACAAAAAAATGGAGACCATCCAACTTAAGACTGAAAAGAGAACAGGTATCGGCAAAAAGGTTGCCAAGAGTTACCGTAACCGGGGCAAGATACCGTGCGTAATGTACGGGGGTAAAAAACCCGAAAAACTTGCGGTCGATTCAATCGTGCTGTTAAAGGCTCTTTCAGGGGACGGCGCCACAAGGGTCATACTAAAACTTAATGTTGACGGCAAAGAGCATAATACCGTCCTTAGGGAGCTTCAGTATCACCCGATTACCGATAAGTTTATTCACGCCGATTTCCTTGAAATAGACTTGAAAAAGCCGCTGAAGACCAGGCTGCCTGTCAGGGCTGTTGGCGAAGCGGTTGGAGTAAAGATGAAAGGCGGCGAACTGCGTTATCATTTGAAGGAGCTTAACGTGGAATGCCTGCCTGAAATCATGCCCTCGGATATAGAAGTGGACGTTACCAACCTTGATATTGGCGACTCAATAAAGGTTGGGGAAGTTCCTGTTCCCGAAGGAATCGTTAAAATCGACCCCGAAGACAGTCCCGTGGTTCTGGTTGCGATGCCCAAGCAGGTGGAAGAAGAAAAGCCCGCTGAAGAAGAAGAAGCTGTCGAAGGCGAGGCCGTTGCCGAGGGCGAAGAAAAGCCCGCTGAAGAAGGGGCCGCAAAGGGATCGCCCGAAGACAAAAAGACCGATAAAAAGACCGACAAAAAGACAGATAAAAAGTAAGACAGACGGAGGAGAGTGAAATTGATAATCGGTCTGGGTAATCCCGGTGGGGGGTATGCGCTTACAAGGCATAACGTTGGCTTTATGGTTGTGGACCGCATTGCCGAAAAGATTAAGACCGCGAAAAGCAGGAATATATGCGGCTCCGAAGTGGCCTTTGCGAAGGCGCGCGGCGCAGACGTGGCGCTGGCCAAGCCGCAGACCTTTATGAACCTCAGCGGCCGGGCAGTGGCCCAACTTGTGGAGCGTTACTCTATTTGCGCCGAAGACATCACGGTGATACACGACGACATAGACATACCGATGGGAAAGATTAAGGAGAAGAAAAGCGGCGGTTCCGCGGGGCACAACGGAATCGAGTCGATTATTGAAGAGATGGGAACCGGGGATTTCCGAAGGCTTAGAATAGGCGTCGGCCGTCCGTTGGATGGATCGGACCCCGCCGATTACGTCCTTGATCCGTTTGAAGAAAACGAAATGAAAATAATGGAAGAAACAATCGAAGAATGCGCCGATAAAGCGCTCAACTTTGACTAGCAGGGAGGAAAATAATGGAAGGTTGGATAGTCTTTGCGCCGGTATTCGGAATAATCGGATTGGTAATAGCGGGGGTAATCTTTGCGTCAATTGTAAAGCAGTCGGACGGCAACGAAAAAATGCGGGAAATAGCTGAAGCCATTCACGACGGCGCGATGGTTTTCCTCAAAAGCGAATACATCAGGCTTGGTATATTCATAGCTATCGTTTTCGTTTTACTGTTTGTATTCATCGCATGGCAGACGGCGGTGGCGTTCGTTGGCGGGGCGCTTTCCTCCATGCTTGCCGGTTTCATAGGAATGAAGGCCGCCACACGCGCTAACGTCAGGACATCGGAAGCCGCAAGGTCGCACGGCGCGGAAAAAGCGCTTCAGATAGCATTTTCGGGCGGCGCGGTAATGGGCCTTACGGTCGCAAGCCTCGGCCTTTTGGGAATAGGCGTTCTAATGTTCTTTTTCGGCGATGTTGAACACGCACAGTACCTCGGCGGTTTCGCCATGGGCGGCAGTTCGATAGCCCTTTTCGCGCGTATAGGCGGCGGTATTTATACCAAGGCTGCAGACGTGGGGGCGGACCTTGTCGGAAAGCTTGAAGCGGGAATACCGGAAGACGATCCGCGAAATCCCGGCGTTATCGCCGATAACGTGGGCGATTGCGTGGGCGATACCGCCGGCATGGGCGCCGATATTTTTGAATCGTATGTAGGGTCGATAGTCGCCGCCATAACCCTGGGCGCTCTGATGGCGGATAAACCGCTCGCATACATGGCGTTTCCTATCCTTGCCGTTATGCTGGGGCTGATTGCATCGATAATCGGCATCGCCAGCATGAAAGTATTTGAAAGGCTGGGCGCGGCTGAAGTCCTGCGTTATACAACGTTCATAGCGGCGGGCATTCTCGTTATCGGTTCGTACTTCATAATATCCATCCTTGGAATAAATCCCGGCGTCTTTTGGGCTTTGGTTATCGGCACACTGGCCGGCATTGTGATAGGGCTTCTGACGGAGTATTACACCGGGATGTTCGGTCCCGTTAAAAAAATAGCCGAGGCCGCCCAGACCGGAGCGGCCACGACCATCATCCAGGGTTTCGCGACGGGACTACAGAGCACCGCGCTTCCGATCATTACCATTTGCATAGGCATCTTCATCGCGTCAAAGATGGCCGGCCTTTACGGCATCGCCATCGCCGCCGTTGGAATGCTGGGAACTGTAGGCATTACAATGAGCGTAGACGCATACGGCCCGATTGCCGATAACGCGGGCGGCATATCGGAAATGAGCGGACTTGGCCCGGAAACAAGAAAGATAACCGATTCGCTCGACGCCATAGGAAACACGACAGCCGCCATAGGCAAAGGCTTCGCTATCGGCTCGGCGGCTCTTACCGCGCTGGCCCTTTTCAGCGCGTACGCAAAGGCGGTGGGACTGGAAAATATAAACCTGCTCAACCCGTCGGTTGTAGTGGGCATATTCTTGGGCGGGGCGGTTCCGTTTTTTATCGCCGCCCTTACGATGAAATCTGTAGGCAAAGCGGCCATGGACATGGTTGAAGAAATAAGGAGACAGTTCCGCGAAATACCCGGCCTGATGGAAGGCAAGGCAAAACCGGACTCGGCCACATGCATTGAAATAAGCACCAAGGCGGCTTTGAGGGAGATGATACTGCCGGGCATAATCACGATTTTGACGCCTATCGTCATTGGACTCCTGCTCGGCAAAGAGGCTCTTGGCGGTGCGCTTGCCGGAGCGACTCTTACCGGCGTCTTGCTGGCGCTTTTAATGGCGAACAGCGGCGGCGCTTGGGACAATGCCAAGAAATACATAGAAAGCGGCCAATATGGCGGAAAAGGCTCCGATGCGCACAAGGCCGGAGTCGTGGGCGATACTGTCGGCGATCCGTTCAAGGACACTTCGGGCCCGGCGATGAACATTGTCGTAAAGCTGATGGCCATTGTTTCGCTGGTCATAGCGCCGCTTCTTATTTAGGGGTTTTAAGCGGGTATCGGTTGTAGTGAGTATTGTCATGGAAAGAAAACATTGCGGTAAAAAAGGCGATCAACCGTTTGTTGTCGATATAAACGATATCGACGAGGAAAGCGGCCTGCACCTTGAGATCAGGCGCCCTTTTGAAACTTTTCTTCCCGAAGATGGGAAGACGTATTCGGAGCCTGTGAACGCCGATCTGCACGTTACCAGGTTTGGCGAGGATATTTACATAAAGGGTACGGTAAAGACAGTTGTTGATATGGAGTGTTCGCGATGCCTGGCCGGTTATACCGAAGGGATTGCAGGGCAAATAGACGCGCATTTTTTTCCGAAAATGGAAGAACTTGATGAAGAAGACGGCGGTGAGCATAACTTTTACGAAGGGGAAACCATCGATCTATACGAGGTACTTCATGACGGCCTGGGGCTGGCCGTACCGGTAAAGCCCCTGTGCAAAGATGATTGCAAGGGGCTTTGCCCAAAATGCGGCGCGGACCTTAACACCGTGGAGTGCGGATGCTCCAAAAAAGATATAGACGACAGGTTGGCCGTGCTGAAAAATCTGAAACTGGATAAATAATAGCGAAAGGAACTGACTATGCCGGTACCAAAGAAAAAGACCACAAGCTCGAAAAGGGGAATGCGGCGGTCGCATGACGGGCTCAAATCGCCCGGCCTGTCGGTTTGCCCGAACTGCCAGGAACCGAAGCTGCCTCATCACGTCTGCTTAAGCTGCGGGATGTACGGCGATAAGGAAGTAATAAGAGTAGAAGAAGACTAGATGAAAATCGCCGTTGACGCCATGGGCGGCGACAACGCCCCTGCCGCCACAGTCGAAGGAGCGGTCCTTGCCGCGCGCGAACTGGGCGTAAGGGTACGGCTTATAGGTATTGAAGACGTGGTAAAGGAAGAACTTGCCCGTCACCAAACTGAGGGACTCGGCATCGATGTGATCAACGCGTCCCAGTCCGTGGATATGGACGAATCCCCCGCGCTTGCGTACAGAAAAAAAAAGGATTCCTCCATAATGGTCGGGATGAACATGCTCAAGAACGGTTCCGCCGACGCATTCGTAAGCGCTGGAAACACGGGCGCTGTAATAGCCGCTGGCAGCCTCATACTTCGCAGGATGCCGGGGCTGAGCAGGGCGGCAATCGCCGTCATGCTTCCCACCAGCAAGGGATGGTCGATTCTTATCGACGCGGGAGCTAACGTGGACTGCAAACCCCGGACGCTTTTCGAATTCGGCTTGATGGGTTCAATATACGCGTCGCACGAACTTAAAAAGAGTAACCCCGTCGTTTCGATTCTAAGCATCGGCGAGGAGGAGACGAAAGGAAACGAAATAACAAAGGAAGCGACAGCGCTTTTGAAGAGAAGCGTTCTCAACTTTAAAGGAAACATCGAGGCAAAGGAGGTTTACCGCGGTAACGCCGACGTAATAGTGTGCGACGGGTTCGTCGGCAACATTTCGCTGAAAATAAGCGAAAGCCTGGCGGAAATGATTTCCGGGGCGCTTCGTGAAATTTTTTCGCGCAACTTACGCAGCAAGCTGGGTTACCTCCTGGTAAAGCCCTACCTGGAGGACTTCAGGAAAAGGGTCGATCATAGCGAATACGGAGGCGCACCGCTTCTAGGCCTTAACGGCACTGTTATAATATCCCACGGTTCTTCATCTGCGAAGGCGATAAAGAACGCGGTTATGCAGGCCGAACGTTTTACGAGAATGGGTGTGACGGAAAAGATTAATAATGCGCTGAAAGAAAGCTCGGACATCATCGAGCAGGCGGAAAAGAAGGACGGCTTCTGGAAGCAGATCAAGAAGTCGGTGCAGTTCGGGCCGTCGGGCGAGTCCGAAGACGGCGGGGATCGGGAATCTTGAAAGCCCTTATAAAAGGAACCGGCAGTTACCTTCCGGAAAAGGTATTGACCAACCACGATCTCGAAAAAATGGTTCATACCTCGGACAAGTGGATAATGGAACGCACCGGCATCAAGGAGCGCAGGATAGCGCCGGACGACGCCTCGGCCTCGGATTTGGCGGTACCGGCAGCCGAACGGGCAATGGAATCGGCCGGTATAGATGCCCGGGATATCGACCTGATAATAGTCGGCACGTCTACGCCGGATATGTTTTTTCCGTCAACCGCATGTTTCGTGCAGGCAAAGATAAAAGCGAAAAACGCCGTGGCCTTCGATCTTCTTGGAGCATGTTCGGGCTTTATATTCGCCCTTGCAACGGCGAAGAGCTTCATCGAATCGGGACAATATAAAAACGCCCTTATAATTGGCGCGGAAGTTTATTCCAGCATTATCAACTGGGAGGACAGGACTACCTGCGTTCTTTTCGGCGACGGCGCGGGCGCGGTGGTGCTAAGCCGCTCGGAAGGCGACGCGGGCATCATATCCACGCACATTTTTTCCGACGGAACGAAATCCGATTATCTCATGACGCCGGGCGGGGGCAGCGCCTTAAGGTTTACGCCGGAAATGATCTCGGAGAAAAAGTACAGCCTCACCATGTTGGGCAACAAGATATTCAAGGTGGCCATCAAGTCGATGGTGGAAGCGGCACAGGCCGCGATCGACCATAACGGCATAAAGCCGTCGGACATAAAGATGGTTATACCGCACCAGGCCAACGCGCGCATCATCAGAGGCGTTGCAAAATATCTTGATTTGGACGAGAGCCTCTTTTTTGAAAACCTCGAAAAGTACGGAAACACCGCCGCGGCTTCCATCCCGATAGCGCTGGACGAAGCCGTGCGGGAGGGCAGGGTAGGACCTGGCGATCTTTTGCTCCTAGTGGCTTTCGGAGGCGGTTTTACATGGGGCTCTGTCCTGTTAAGGTTGTAATACTGTCATGGACGAAATCGAAGTCTTAACGGGCCGGTTCAAGTCAAAGGATTTTTCGACCCGAAGGTTGGCGGCCCAGAAACTTGGCGAACTCGGCGATAACAGGGGAGTGAGGCCCTTAATTAAACTTCTGGGCGACGACGCCTGGCAGGTGCGTAATACGGTAATCGAAGCGCTCATAAAAATCCGGGACAACAACTCAATCCAGCCGTTAATCGATTGCCTTGGGGACGAGGAACCCTCTATTCGGAACTCCGCAATGTCCGTCCTTAACGAGATGGGCGAGGACGTGATAAAACCGCTGACGGAGCTTTTACTCGGCCGCGGCTCGGAAGCCGTGCGGATTTTCTGCGCAAACACCCTTGGACACCTCAAGAGCAGTAAGAGCGTTGCGGGGCTTATAAGTGCGCTTAAAGATAATGTCGAAAATGTACGCCACGCCGCAGTGGAGGCTCTGGGAAGCATAGGCTCACCGGACGCCGTTATGCCCCTTATCGAAGCTCTAAAAAATGAAAACAGGTGGTCGCAATTCCCCTACATAACCGCGCTTGGGAAAATAGGCGACGAAAGGGCGTGCCCTGTTTGCATCGAAACGCTTGACGACGAGATATTGTGCTATCCGGCGGTTATTGCACTGGGAAACATAGGCGATATTGCCGGCCTTGATCCGTTGCTGGATATGGCGGCAAAGAGCGACGATCCAACAATACTGAAAGCGTGCGCAGTAGGCCTTGCAGACATCGTTTTCAGTATTGAAACATTCGCCAAAATTGAACGGCAAACCTATTTTCACGGCGCGGCCATTGAAAGGATTAAAAGGATCGACTCTGAAACGATCTTCGGCGTACTGGTTGAGTTGCTACACTCGTCGGATTTAAGGGAATGGCAGTCGGCGTTCCTGCTTTTGCGTTACGTAAAGGGGCGTCTGCCGTTGCCGAAACTTTTCGACCTTTTCACGGACGAAAACAAGGAAGATTATTTAAGGGAACTGATAATTCAAGCAGGCGCGGACGGGCTGAAAGAAATAAAGGACGCCCTGAAATCGCCTGAAAAGGAAATACAGAGCAACCTGATACGGATTATCGGTGTGCTGGGCGAACAGGGCGGTGAAGATTGCCTGCTTCCATTTCTGAATTCTCCTTCGTCCGAGTTGGTGAGCGACACGCTCAAATCGCTGGGGATGCTCAACGCCGCCGGATGTTTCGACCGTATGGCGGAATTTTTGGCAAGTGACGACGAAACCGTCAGAAACTCCGCGGTTGGCGGAATAGCGATGCTGGCCGATGAAAAGATATCCGGGAAAGTAAAAGGTATCCTTGATTCCGAAAACGAATATGTCCGCCGTGGAGGATACAGGATATTGGGCTTTCACAAAGCCCCGAATGTCATTGAACCCCTGATAAACGGCCTTACCGACGAATCGCCGATTGTACGTTCCGGAGCCGTTCAATCTTTGGGATATGTCGGAGTTTCTCACAAAGGCCTGATGGAACATAAGGGCAACGCCGAAGCGCTTACCCGCATGTTGCTGGATGAAGACGTCGACGTGAAGATAGAGGCGGTACTGGCCTTGGGCAGGATAAACGATGCAAGGTCCAACGACATGCTCATTGAAGTCCTCGATTCCGACGAAAGCGTCTTAAGGCGCCACGCCATACGATCTATAGGTAATGTCGGTCTTGGTAAAGCTGTTCCCAGCCTTTGCGCGCTTATGCAAAAAGAGAAAGATATCGAAAATCGGGTATTCATATGTATAGCGCTTGGGCAGTTGGGGAACTCGCGAGCCCTTCCCGTTCTTATGGAGGCCTTGGAAGATTCCGAACCGGAAGTAACGGCGGAGGCGATAATTGCAATCGGGAGTACAGGCCGGGAGAGCGACGCAAAGAAAATAGAACAATATCTGGATTCACCTAAATGGATAATAAAAAATGCCGCCCTTAAAGCCCTTTACGACCTTTGCGCATCTTCGGCCCTTCCGGCGGTTATTGACCTTATGGAAAATATCCGCGGCGAGAGAACAGAAGGAATTCTTTTAAGAAAGTCCATTGAAGTCGTGGGAAAAACCGGAGCGCCGGGAAATGCCGGTCTGATAGTTTCGTTCCTTCCCGACGAAAGGTGCCGCTACGAAGCATTTAACGCATTGGGCACGATATGGCAAAGGCATACTTTCTCATACGATCTGGCGGGTATAACAAATGCGGGGGCAAGGCGTTTGGCCTGCTCGGTTCTTGGAGACTTGAAAATGTCTTTGGCCGCAAATGCCCTTGCGTCGTGCCTGAGAGACGAGTATCCCTCGGTATGCCGCGCGGCGGCGCTGGCCATTCGATCCATCGGCGGTCAAGAGGCTGTGAGATCAATGGAATTAGCCCGAAAAGAAACATCCGATTACTGGCTGAAAGAAATAGTTTAAGTAACTTTAGGCTGAAGGAGTAGCCGTGATAATAAAACAGGAAACATTCGGTGACGTTGAGCTTCTCAGGCTTGAGGGGAAAATGGATGTTAATTCCGCGCCCCAGCTTCTGGAAATATTAGACAGTCTCATTGCGTCAAATGTTAAAAGCATAGTCTTGGACATGGGGGAAATTGACTACGTTTCAAGTTACGGCCTGGGCGTTCTATCTTCAACCTTAAACAACCTGCACAAGAAAGGCGGGAACTTAAAACTGGCCTCAGTACAGGCGGAGGTGAAAACGCTGTTTGGCATAGTGGGCCTTTCGTCACGTTTTGAGATTTTCGATAATCACGAGGACGCTGTAAAAAGCTTCCCTTCTTCCTGCATTAAATGAAATAAAACAGGCATTTTGAAGGAGCGTAAGTAGTGGCATATAAAATGACGGAAGAGGAATTCAAGCTCCTTTCCGATTTTGTACGCGACTATGCCGGGCTTGTTTTTGCGGGGAGCCAGGAGGCCCTTTTCCATAAACGCGTAAAAACTAGAATAGACGCAAACCGGCTAAAGACGGCAAGGGAATACTACCTACTCCTTCGTTTCGACCGGAAAAAGGACGATGAGATCGAAGAGCTTATAAACCTTCTTACGGTAAACGAAACGTACTTCTTCCGTGAAAAGCCGCAAATGGAAGTATTCGCTAATGATATCCTGCCGGAACTGAAAGAAAGGAAAGGCGGAGAAATGCGTATGTGGTCCGCCGCTTGTTCCACGGGCGCCGAGCCGTTTACGTTTGCCATGCTTATTTACGAATCGGGCCTTTTCCTGAATGATATCGACAATATTGAAATAATCGGTACGGACATAAACAGTCGGTCGCTTCACTATGCGCGGAAAGGGATTTACTCGGAATCCGCGTTTCGAACCACCGACGACGGCATAAGAAAAAGACATTTTCGGGATTTGGGCGGGGGACAATGGGAAATAAAAAGCAACATGAAAAAAATGGTGAAGTATTCCAGGTTGAACATATTTAATCCCAAGCACATGATACTGATGCGCAACATGGATATTATTTTCTTCAGGAACGCGCTGATCTATTTCGATGAGCGGGGCAGAAGGGCTGTGGCGGAAATGCTTTACGATTGCCTGTCCCCGAAAGGATACCTGTTTGTCGGGCAAACGGAGAACCTGTTCAAGGTTGCAACCTTCTTTGAAATCGTACCGATGTCGGGCGTTCTTGTTTATCAAAAGCCGGCCGCCTGAATGGGATGAGAGCGTAAAAGGTAAATGCATAAAAAAGAAATTAAGGTTCTGGTTGTGGATGACTCGCCCTTCATGCGCAAGGTAATGGCAACCATATTGCGGCCGGCGGAGCATATCCGAATAACGGGTTTTGCCGGAAACGGCGCACAAGCTCTGGAAATGATCAAAAATGAAAGGCCGGACGTTATAACGCTCGATGTGGAAATGCCGGTAATGGACGGCCTTGAAACCCTTAGGCGGATAATGGAAGAAGAAAATCCCGTTCCCTGTCTTATGGTCAGCTCCCTTACAACGAGGGGTGCGGATATTACATTTGAAGCGCTCGAAGAAGGGGCGGTGGACTTTATTATAAAACCCTCTTCCATCATTGGGCTGGGAATGGATTTTCTCAAGAGGGAGTTGCTGGAAAAAATCGCCGCCGCTTCCAATTCGCATCCGTCCGTAAAGGTAAAAGCTGCGCGTAAAAGGGCTATTGCCGTGTTGCCGGCGATCAGGAAAAGAAATGTTGACGTGGTTCTTATCGGTATATCTACCGGAGGCCCGCAGGCCCTTGATGAAATTATTCCCCAGTTGCCCGTGGATTTTCCCGTGGCAATCGCCGTGGCCCAGCATATGCCACGGGGCTTTACGAAATCACTGGCCGAAAGGCTGAACGCGCGGAGCAATATAAAGGTTGAAGAAGCGAAGGAAGGCGATATAATCAAGGCTGGTCGAGTGCTTATAGGTCAAGCTGGAATACATTTGAAATTCAGGGAAAAATTCGGGAAAAAAGTGGCGCACCTGGATAGGAAACCCAAAGACGAAAACCATTTCCCGTGCGCCGACGTCATGTTTGAATCCGCGGCTAAGGAGTTCGGCGGCAATGTAATGGCGGTTGTAATGACTGGAATGGGAAAGGACGGAACAAGAGGGCTGACAGAACTTAAAAAACACGGGGCTTTTTCAATGGCCCAATCGGAAAAAACCTGTGCGGTATTCGGAATGCCGAAATCGGCAATTGAAGCCGGGGTTGTCGACAGGGTGGTTGATCTTGGAGAAATGGTAACGGCTATAATGGAAGAGATTTAGACGACGGCGTTAATTTGACTATAATTAGTATGAATTATGAACGATAAAAACGAAACTACGGTTCTGGTGGTTGACGACTCCCCCACGTTTAGGACAATGGTCAGCTTTGCCCTTAAAAGAGTGGCAAGTTTTGATAAGGAAATCCAGGCTGCGGACGGACTTGAAGCTCTGGATGCGCTTGCCAAAAACAGTGTGGATATCATCATCTGCGACGTTAATATGCCCAACATGAACGGCCTGGAATTCCTCAAGACCGTAAAGTCAGACGAAAACTTTAAATCCGTTCCCGTGATAATGCTGACAACGGAGGGAAAGGACAGTGACAGGGAAAAAGCGCGGAAGCTGGGAGCGGATGCGTACCTCAATAAACCGTTCAAGCCGAACATACTTAAAAAAGAAATCGACAGGCTTTTGACTGATTAATAAACGGGGGAAACATCCGCCGAACCAGTGCTTTTACATCGGTTTTGAGCCAAGAATAACCATAAAAAACAATTGACATGAGAGTGATATATATATAGGATTACTCTTTTGCCTAGTTAAGTTAGGGTGTTTGTTTTTCAGACATTTAATTAATTATTGGAGGAATTTTGTGCCGACTATCAACCAGTTGGTTCGTAAGGGCCGGAAGAAGATAAAGGCTAAGTCCAAAAGCCCCGCGATGGAGGCTTGCCCGCAAAAGCGGGGAGTGTGCGTTAGGGTTTACACCATTTCGCCCAAAAAGCCGAATTCGGCTCTAAGGAAGGTTGCGCGTGTCCGACTTACAAACGGGTTTGAGGTTACATCTTACATTCCCGGCGTGGGGCATAACCTTCAGGAGCACGCCATCGTCCTCATGCGTGGCGGTCGCGTAAAGGATCTCCCCGGCGTCCGTTACCACATTGTGCGTGGAACGCTCGATACCCAGGGAGTGGAAAACAGAAAACAGAGTCGTTCGAAATACGGCGCCAAACGTCCAAAAAGCTGATTTAGGTAACCTGAAATGTCTCGCAGAAGAAGAATAGTAAAACGCGAAGTCCTGCCGGATCCCGTATATGGAGAGGTGATTGTCACCCGTTGCATAAACGTGATCATGAAAAAAGGAAAAAAGAGTAACGCTGAAACTATTTTCTACACTGCCCTCGACATCATAAAGGAAAAAACGGGCAACGATCCCGTAACAGTATTCAAAAAGGCGATAAACAACATAAAGCCGGCGCTGGAAGTAAAATCAAGACGCGTGGGCGGCGCTACCTATCAGGTGCCCGTTGAAGTCCGTTCAACCCGCGCAGCGACGCTTGCCCTAAGGTGGCTGACCAACATAGCCAGGCAGAGAGGCGAAAAGGATTACCACAACAAGCTTGCCGCGGAAATCCTGGACGCTTTTAATAACACCGGCTCCGCAATAAAGAAAAAAGAAGATACACACAAAATGGCGGAGGCTAACAAGGCCTTTGCCCATTACCGCTGGTGATAAGGATTTGTCATGGCTAGAGAAGTACAGATTGAAAAGGTCAGGAATATCGGCATCATCGCGCATATCGACGCCGGCAAAACCACCACTACCGAAAGGATTCTTTTCTACACCGGGAAGACGCACAAAATCGGAGAAGTTCATGACGGCACGGCCATCATGGACTGGATGGAGCAGGAGCAGGAACGCGGCATAACCATTACCTCCGCCGCCACCACATGTTTCTGGCTTGGCCACAATATAAATATTATCGATACACCCGGCCACGTTGACTTCACCGCCGAAGTGGAGCGCTCGCTTCGCGTTCTGGACGGCGCCGTGGGCGTTTTCTGCGCGGTTGGCGGCGTGGAGCCGCAGTCCGAAACCGTATGGAGGCAGGGAGATAAGTACAGCGTACCCCGCATTGCTTTCGTGAACAAAATGGACAGAGTGGGAGCGGACTTTTACAATGTCCTTGAGCAGATAGCCGAACGCCTCGGCGCAAAGCCGTTGGCAATACAGATACCAATCGGCTCCGAGGAAAACTTCCTTGGATTCGTCGATCTGGTAAGAATGAAAGCCAGGGTATGGGCTAAGGACGACGAGCTCGGAGAAAAGTTCGAAGAAACCGATATCCCCGCTGAACTTAAGGACAAGGCCGACGAATACCGGGAAAAACTCCTGGAAGCCGTCTGTGAAGTCGATGAAGAAATGACGGAAAGGTATCTTGAAGGAAAGGTGGATTTTTCGGAGGAAGAAGTCATGGCGGCTATCAGGAAGGGAGCGATTGACATGAACTTCGTTCCGGTCATTTGCGGCGCCGCGTTCAAGAATAAAGGCGTACAGGCCCTGTTGGACGCTGTTGTAAATTATCTCCCGTCGCCGGGAGACATATCTTCGATAATAGGCCAGGAGGTGGATTCGGATAAGGAACTGACTAGAAAATCGTCCGACGACGAGCCGTTCTCCGCGCTTGCCTTCAAATTAATGACAGACCCCTTCATCGGCCATCTTACTTACATCAGGGTTTATTCCGGAATCCTTAAAGCGGGTTCTTACGTGCTTAACGCAGGAAAAGGTAGGCGGGAGCGCATAGGCAGAATTTTACGGATGCACGCCAATAAGAGGGAAGATGTAAAGGAAATACGCGCGGGCGATATAGCCGCCGTGGTAGGGCTAAAAAGCACCCTTACGGGCGATACGCTTTGCGATGAAAAACATGAAATAATACTAGAAAAAATGGTCTTCCCCGAACCCGTCATCTCCATTGCCATTGAGCCGAAAACAAAAGCCGAACAGGACAAACTGGGCGTTGCGCTCGAAAAGCTGTCACAGGAAGACCCCACGTTCCACGTAAGGGTGGATAGCGAGACAAACCAGACAATCATCTCCGGAATGGGTGAACTGCATCTGGACATACTGGTCGACAGAATGAAACGGGAGTTTCAGATAAACGCCAACGTCTCAAAACCACAGGTTGCTTACAGGGAAACTATAAAGGAAACGAGAAAGCAGGAAGGCAAGTTCGTGCGCCAGTCCGGCGGCCGCGGCCAATACGGCCATGTGAAGATAGAAATCGAACCGTTGCCGTCCGGAGGCGGATATGAATTCATTAACAAAATCGTCGGCGGCTCGATACCGAAGGAATATATACCCGCCGTCGATAAGGGAATGCGGGAGGCCTTGACCGGCGGCGTACTCGCGGGTTACCCCTTAATAGACATAAAAGTTACGCTTTACGACGGCTCCTTCCATGAAGTAGACTCTTCTGAAATGGCGTTTAAGATCGCGGGATCGATGGCGCTTAAAGAAGGGGTCAGAAAAGCTTCCCCTTGCCTGCTAGAACCGGTAATGGACCTTGAAGTCGTGGTGCCGGAGAGCTACATGGGCGACGTGATGGGCAACCTGTCGTCCAAAAGGGGAAAGATACAGGAAATGTACGACAGGGCAAAAGCGCGCGTTATACGCGCCGAAGCGCCGCTTGCGGAAATGTTTGGCTACGCTACCGACCTCAGGTCGATGACGCAGGGACGGGGCTCTTTTACGATGCAGTTTAAGAAATATGCTGAAGTGCCAAAGACCGTTGGCGAAGAAATAGTGGCCAAGTACAGTGGTGCCGATCAAAAAACAGTTGCTGTATAGGGAGGATTATCAGGATGGCGAAAGAGAAGTTTGACCGTAGTAAGCCTCACGTGAACGTTGGGACGATAGGCCACGTTGACCACGGCAAGACAACCCTTACGGCGGGAATTACCGAGGTTCTAT
>SDBV01006058.1_pt1 | contig 16880 bp, 9 predicted proteins | sample 2277081 | NCBI WGS metagenome assembly SDBV01 (sample SAMN10402039, study PRJNA504765) | marine sediment metagenome | isolation source: marine sediment core GS10_PC15, 223 cmbsf | place: Arctic Ocean: Southern Knipovich Ridge | collected 2010 | reverse complement strand
GGAATGCCCCGTGGTCCCGTTGCCGCCGGCAGGCCCGTTATTGCCGGTAGGTCCGTTGCCGCCGGCGGGCCCGTTGCCGCCGGCGGGGGGCGGCGGTTCGACCTGGGGGTCGGACAACGTGGCGTCGACGCGGAACTTGAGTTCGGGAGATCGGTCCAACAAGTCGAAGCACGTGCCCTCGATGTCGCGGCGGAAATTCGACCGAATCCAATCCAGAAAGAACCGATTCGGCGCGGCGACGGTCAACGTGGTTCCGTCGAAGTGGAGTCGGGTGGTGGGTCCGAACCAGAGTTCGAATCGCTGCTTACCCACCCGCTGGGCCAAGGCGGCACGCAGGGCCGATACGATTTCCATATCGTGGTTGGTCACTTCGAATCCGTCCCCGGCGCGCAGCTTCTTCCGACAAACCTCACCGTCATGGTTTAGTCGTGCTCACCCTGAAACCGCGCGGCACGAGAACCACGCGGGATGATCTGGGAAGAAGGACGCTGGCTTCGACGACACTCGCCGTCTTGGTCGCTTGGTTGTGTCACCCGATTAGCCCTGATTGTAGCGTTGCTGGCGCTGCTGTCAAACCTACCTGGCGCCGCGGCGAAAAAGATTTTTCCGTTTGATGAGTTTGGCCGCGGAATCTGCGGAAAAAACCGTGAAGTGCCGCGGCACAGGATTGCCGGAATTCTTTGTCTGCGGTGCGCGCCGCGTGGAAAAACTGTTCAGTGTCGCGCGCGTCAACCGCCGCCGCCGGGGGCCGGCTTCGTGGCAAGAATCGCGTAAACTCCGGGAAAAAGGGGGCCAATCAACGGCAGGGTGGATCGAGGCACGAGACGCGTCCTGCACTAGTAACCTCAAACATCGTTAAGTCTTTGACAAAGATTCTTGGCCAACGGGCCGTAACACATTGCTTGCACAGGTCTTAGGGTTCAGGTTATTAGGAGGTTAGGCTGCTAGGGTTGCCAGGACAAATCCAATTCCCTAATCCCTAATCCCCTAACCTCCTAATCCCCTTTGGTTGCGGCTACCGGCCGCGCCAGGTAGTGCGTTTTGGTCACGGGGATGAATCGAAAACCTTCAAGAAAATACTCCGCCGCTCCCACGCTCGAAACCCGACGGCCGCATAGGTGTCGATCGCCGGATGATTGGCGGCGTCAACCGCCAAGACCAGCCGCGACCGACCCGCCTGTCGGGTGAGCCATTGGGCATGCCGGGCAATCTCCATCCCCCAACCATGTCCCCGGTGTGCAGAAGCCACGCCCATGTAGACCAACTCCCAGTTGCCATGGTCCGGATGGTCGGCCAACAGCAGACAACCGGCATCCTGGCCCCGATGCCGCACAATCAACCACCGCTTCGGATCGAACACACCGGTGGTCCGATACCCGGCCAAGATGTCCTCGATCTCGCGAACCCCGTCGAGTTGTGGGCAATCGAGCGTCTCTCGGTAGGTGGCCTCGACGACATGGGCAAGACGTTTGTGATTGACCACGTCATACGGCTCGAACTGCAACGGACCTTGCGGCAGTTTAGTGGGGAATTGGTCTTCCTGGCTGAGCAGGTAAAGCAGGTCGGCCAGCGGTTCGTATCCATGCCGCCGCAACAGCGGCTCGTCGGGTCGCTGTTCGGGCTGTACTTGAATCTGGGCGAGGCGGATTTGACGTCGAGCGAGGAAATCGGACGTGGCGCGGAGGAGTCGGTCTGCGGTAGGGGCCGGTTCGTCGGTGAGAAGACGCGGCGTCCAGACCATGGCCGTCTTGCCAGGCTCGATCTTCGAGAGCACGGCCCCCACCAGCCGTCCCTCGCGAAACGCCCCCAGCAGCCCCTGCGACGAAAGTTCGCCGGTGGCCACGGCCGTCATCAGCGTCTGGACCTGCTGCCGGCGTAACTCCTCCGTCTGGTAGCTGAATACCAGTGCGAAGGCCTCGGCCCGCTGCGGAAGCAAAACGGGACTAATCTCAGGGGCATCGGCGGTGGCGCCATTCATCTCCAAGAGGATACACGAATCCTGCGAGGTTCGTTAGGTCGGATGGTCCACGGATGCAAATCGCGCTTTGCGCACCGTAGGCTGGGTCGAGCGACACGTCACCGGAAATCTCTGCCTATGATAGGCGATTGGACTTATCTATCGCGGTTTGAACTTCGAGAAGTCGAGCGAGGCCCACCTTTCTTGTCATTGAGCGTCCCGGGGAAGGTGGGCCTCGCTCGACGAAATGTGCTTCTGACGTTCTCTCCCGCGTAATGCAATCTGTCCACTGCCAGCCATCCTATTGGCCCTGCTCGACCCAGCCTACGATCGATTTGCAAAGCGCGATTTGCCCACCGGCTTGACAGGTCGGGCGCTTCGGTTATAATGCCGAAGTCGCCGTGCCGGCGGCGAAGGGGACCGTTGAAGGACAAGTTGTGAGAGTTCCAGCATGGCGTCTTTCCCACAGATCTTTCGCGTTCGACAGACGTTTGAAGCGCCCCGGGTGGATGACGTCTCCGGCAAGGTAGGTGCACAACTTGCCCGTCTTGCACTGGACGAAAAGGTCCGGCCGGGCCAGAGTGTGGCGATTACCGCCGGAAGTCGGGGGATCGCCAACATCGCCGCGATCGTTCGGGCGATCGCCGAACACTTTTCGGGATTGGGCGCCCGGCCGTTTGTGGTCCCGGCGATGGGCAGCCACGGCGGCGGCACGGCCGACGGACAGCGCCAGGTGCTCGAGTCCTACGGCATCACCGAGGAGTTTCTCGGCTGCCCGATCCGCGCCGGCATGGAAACGGTGGTCGTCTGCCAAACCGTCGAGGGCTTTGCGGTCCACTTCGACCGCTGCGCCTTCGAGGCCGATCACGTGGTGGTCTGCGGCCGCGTCAAGCCGCACACCTTCTTTTGCGGCGAGATCGAAAGCGGCCTGATGAAGATGATGCTGATCGGCCTGGGAAAGTGTGAAGGGGCAAAGGTCTACCATCGAGCGATCCAGGACTATACCTTCGACCAGATCATCCGCAGCGTGGCCGGCGAGGTGCTCGGTAGATGTCGCATCCTGGCCGGGGTGGCGATCGTGGAGAATGCCTGCGATCAGACCGCCCGCATCGAGGCCGTTCGGCCCGAAGAGTTCGAGGTCCGCGAGAAGCAACTGCTGATGCTGGCCAAGAAGTGGCTGGCGCGGTTGCCGTTTCGGCACGTCGACGTGTTGCTGATCGACCGGATCGGCAAGAACATCAGCGGAGTGGGTTTCGACGCCAACGTGGTGGGCCGAAAGTTCAACGACCACAAGGCCGCCGAAGACGAGTTTCCCAAGGTGAAGCGGATCGCCCTGCGGGCCTTGACCCCGCAAACCCACGGCAACGCCGTGGGCTTCGGCATAGCCGAGTTCTGCCGATCGCAACTGCTGCGGGAGACCGACTTCGAGGCCACGCGGCTCAACGCGGTGGTCTCGGGCCACATCAGCGCCGCCATGCCGCCGCTGGACTACGAAACCGACCGCGAGATGCTCGAAACGGCCCTGGGCACCATCGGCCTGACCGAGCCGCCGGAGGCGAAACTCCTCTGGATCGCCAACACGCTTCAGTTGACCGAATTGGAATGCTCGGCCGCTTATCTCGACGAGGCCCGGGCGCGCGATGACCTGGAGGTCCTCACCTCACTGCGCGAGATGCCGCTGGACGAGGCGGGGAATCTGCCCCAGGGCGTTTCCGGCTGGGTGGGCGACGCTACATCTTGAACTTGAAGGTGTGGCGGATGAATCGCCAGAGCCGCGTGCCCAACGGCATCCAGCGGGTATGGACCTTGGCCCGGCCGCGCAGCCCGAGCCGTAACAAATCGTTGGCCTTGTCGATTCGGTGGATCTGGGTGAGTTGGTAAGCGGGAGTTTCCCCGGTGGGTTGGACCTCGGTCGGCTGCGAAGCGTCGGCGTCCTCGTCGGGTTTGGGCCAGTGACCTCGGACGTCGACGAAATCTCCGTGCCGGTAGCCGCTGGGCAGCGACGCATCGGCCAGCAGTATCTTGCCGCCGAACTGGTCGGGCGTGGCGTCTTCGGGCTGGTAGCGAAGCTGCCAGGTGTCGCCGTCCGGGGAATGTTCCAGTTGTCCCCGCAACCAACGGTAATGCTTGTCGTCGTGGCCGTAGAATCCCAGCGGGGCACTGGCCTGATACGAGGGGCTTTGAGGCCGGTCCTGTCCCGTCTGCTCGTCGGCGATGCTGGGCACGTCTCCGCCGGATTTGGTGGAAAGGCGTTTTGGCGTGAATTCCATCTTGGAGGTGGCCACCAACACGACCGTCGTCTTCAGCGTGTCGTGGGGGAGTTGGTCGAGCTTGATTTCCACCTCGGGGTACTCTCCCGAGTCCACCATCTCGCGGACGAACTCGACGTCGGCCTGGTCGATCACCAGCACCGCCTCCAACAAATGGGGGTCACCCACCTGGCAGAAGAGCACCGGCCGGCCGTTGGCTTCCTGCAAGAAGCAACCCACGTTCTGCGGATCGAAGGGCGTGCCCGACCAGGTGGGGAGTTGGCCGCCGGCGTCATCGCGGCGGGGGATGGAATCGGGAGGCATGATGGTGCCGGTGATGGGGGCCCTCAGCCACAGCCCGTCGTAGTCTTTCTGCTTCTGGGCCAATTGCTCCTCGACGGTCGCCAAGGCCTCTTGGACCCGAGGGATTTCCGCCTTGGCCGACCGGTCGCGATAACTCCGGGCGACCAGACTCTTCAATTGAATCCGGTACTGGTCCCGCTCACCGGTCAACCGCGCGATCTCCAGGTCCAAGTCGACGTTGCTGAGCTTCGCGAGTTGCTGGGCCAGATTCCGCTTGACGGTCTCCAGCACGTTGGACATTTGGATTTCGTAGGGCCCGCCGTATCGGGCGAGGACTTCCCGGACGGTCCTTTGGGCTATCTGCTCCTCAATCTCCAACTGGATCAGCATCTGGTACAGCTTTGCCAGGAACGGTTCGTCCAGCAACCGACTTCCGCTCTCGTACAGTTCCGGCAGGATCGCCTTGGCCTGCCGCTCGAACTGCTTGGTGTAGTAGGCGTAGACAATCTCTCCGGGCTTCACGTCGACCGAAACCACTCGGCCGCCGTCGGGTACGGTGACGTAGACCGGCTCGGCGTCGCGGGCCTGGACCTCGAACGGGCACATCACGCTGTACGGCAAGGGGACGTAGACCACCGCCAGGATCAGCGCCGTCAGCACGCCCAGGCTGGTGTACATGTGGGGTTTTTTCACTTTATCGAGCCTCCCGGGCACGTAGAAGAATTTGCCTACCTTGTACAGCGGGACCACCACCAGCCCGTACACCGACATCATCACGATGCCGTGGCCGAGGATCTCCAGCCGATACGGTTTGAACACCTGAAACAAGAACCACATGATCGACGCCAGGATGAACCACCGATAGGCGGCCGCCGCCACCGAGTACAGGGCGAAGAAGATCTGGTTCCGCTGGGGCAAGAAGGGATCCTCCGGCGGTTCCAGACCCAGGCACAAATGGGCCAGTTTGCGGCTGAGGATCGTGGTCGCCTTCTGCCGCAGGTTGGGGATCTCGGCGACGTCGGCCAGCACGTAGTAGCCGTCGTAGCGCAGCAGCGGGTTGGCGTTGAAGATAATCGTACTGACCGAGGCCACGAACATCGCGTTGAGACATAGTTGGTTCAACAGCCCCGGCTCGCTGAACCACCACAGGAACGTGCAGATCGAGGCGATCCCCACCTCGACGAAGATGCCCGCCGCGCCGATCAGCGCCCGGTGCCATTTGTTCGGCAGCATCCACGAGTCGGACACGTTGCAATACAGGCAGGGCGTGAGCACCAGGATCATGATCCCGATTTCGTGACACTCGCCGCCGTAGTGTTTGCAGGAAAGTGCGTGCCCAAACTCGTGGCAGATCTTGATCAGCCCCAGCGTCACCGCCAGCAACAGCCCGTTTTGCCAGTTGAAAAACTGGTAGAAGCCGGGGAGTTTCGACTGAAAGACGTCGAATTCGACCATCACCAGCGTGGCCGCCGCCAGCGCCAACAGGAACCATGCCACGGCGACCGCCGGAGTGAAGATCCAACTCAGCTTGGGGTACATCCAGTTCAGCAGCCGCTCGGGATCGACGCCTTTGAAGCGGATGCAGAGGATGTTGCTCATCGCGCCGAGGATTTCCTTGCGTCGGCGTTCGTCGCGTCGTTTGCGTAGTTCTCGTCCCTGGCCGCCCACGCCGGCGATCACCAACCCGCTGCGGTGGAGCATGCCCAGGAACTGCTGCAACTCCTCCAGGGTGATCTTCTGCGGCGGGAAGTCGGCCTCGAAACGCTCCTTGATCTCATCCAGGCTGGTCCGCCCGTCGAGCATCTGCAGGATGGCGTATTCCTCTTCCTGAAACCGGAAGTAGTTCAGCCCCACCGGCTCCTTGACCACCCAGTAGCTCTTGCCCAGGTAGTGTTGCCGGCGCGCCGCAAGGTCCGGCCGCATCCGGATCGGCAGGCTGCGGGCGGAACTGGAAACCAGGCTGTCGGAGAGAGTGGCCATTATCTGAAGTGGATCGCCATCGTCACGGTCATTCCCGGCATCAACACCCACTCGTCGTGGATTTGGGTATTCTGCACCTCCGCCCAAACCGAATACTCGCCGCCCGCCTGGACGACGGGATCAACGGAAGTCACGCGGCCCTGAAAGGTCGCCTTCTGGTCGCGGGCCAACTCGACGGTGACCGTGACCGGCCGGTTCCTGACCTCGTGTCGATCGAAACGGGCTACATTGAGGAATCCCTCGATTCGCAGCTTGTCGATGCGGATCAGGTGCAACACCGGATCGCCCGGCTTGAGCCATTCGCCCTCGTGGCGGTAGAGCTCCCGGACGATGGCTTCGCCTTCCATCGGGCTGAGGATCTTGTAGCGTCTGAGGTTGTCGTCGGCCAGGTCGAGTTCGGCCTCGCTGACCTCGAGTTCCAGCGTGTCGATCCGCTCCTGCATTTCGGCCTGTTCGATTTCCAGCTCCGAGCGTTTCGCCGTTAGCCAGAGCCGTTTGACCTCCACCGGCGGCACCACTTTGGGCATGGTTTGGTTGGCCACCTCGGCCACGTGGTACTCGGCTTTGGCCACTTCGAAAGCGGCCCTGGAGTATCTGACCCCGATGTCGTTCTCGGCTTTCTCGTGGGCCACCGCCAGCCGGGCCTTCGCGGCGTTCTGTCGTATTTCGGCGGAGCGGTCGTCAAGCTGCCCCAGCAGGTCGCCCTGTTTCACGATTTGGTCTAGGGTCACGTGCAGCTTCAGCAGCGCGCCCCCCTCAATCGCCGTCACTTGCGCCGGCACCTGCGCTTCGTCGATCAGCGAAACCAAACACGGGTCTTCCAGCGTGACCGAAGCGGGCAGGCCCGCCACCGCCGGGGCGACCGGCTCCGCCGGCTCTGTCGTTCGCTGGGCGATCAACTGCACCGAGGGCGTTGAAGGATCTGGCGTGGCCGCCGGCCGCGACGGCGTCGGACGGTTCACAGCGGCCGGCATCGGCGACGGCGGCGCCCGATTCGGCGTGGCCGCCGCCAGGACGGAAGCCGAGTCGTCCTCCAGGAGGTCTTGCGAGGCGTCTTCCTGCGTCAAGTCGCCCGTTCTCTGGCCGCATGCCAAGGGGACGGCCAGCGCCAGCAGAGCGCCAAGCAGGATCAGGGGAACTTTCATCATCAACTTTCCTGTACTACTAATGGTCAAGACCGTGCAAAACTTCGCCAAGATTTCAGCCAAGTGGGAGAACAGCCGCTTGCGGCTTCGCACGGCCCCGGCCATCCGCGCCGAACGCACGGCCGTGCGAAGCCGCAAGCGGCAAGCTCGTCTAATCCCCAATCCCCAATCCCCAATCCCTAATCCCTAATCCCTACTAAAAGTACCGGAACAGGATCCGCGACTGGATGAACGCGATCAGATCGTGGAACCAGACGTAGCCGATCGAACGGCGGCCGCAGTACACGTTGGCGTTGACCGAGGCCCCCGGCAAGAGGTGCGGCAGTTCGTCCTTTTCGATGGCCACCTTGATCAGCACCGTGTTGCCCTCCTCGCCGCGGACTTCCGCGTTGTAGTGGATCTCCGTAATCCTGCCTTGGAGTTGGATGTTCGGATCGCTCGCCAGGATGTAGGTCACCTTCAGCCGGTCGTCCAGGCCGTCGTCGAGCAGATCGCGCAACCGGCTCCGTAGCTGCGGGTCCTCGACCACGTTAGCCGCCGCACGGAGTTCGGTCCGCGCCTGCCGATACGAAGCCGCCTGGATGACTTGCTCCAGCGGGGGCCGCAACGGGTCGTCTTCCGGCGTGTCCCCCAGCAGTTCCTTCAAGGTGTCGCGCAAGTCTTCAAGCAAGTCTTCACCCAACAACTCGCGAAGTTTCTCGCTCAATTGCGAGTCCGGAACCTTCTTCTTGGTCACTTCGCTCTCGATCTGCTCGTCCAGCAGACTCTCCGGCGGCTGGGCGGCCTCGCCCTCCAACGGCTGCTGCGGCACGTCGGGCGGGTGCTGTTGGAACTGCTCGCGCAACACGTCGCGCAGCTTGTCGCGGAGCTCGGCGTACAACGCCTGCCGGGCCCTTCCGATGTGCCCCATGCGGTCTTCCGGCATGTTCAGTTCCAACTGCCAAGGCCCCTCCGGATCGGCCACCTCCATCAACTCTTGACCCCGGCCGACCGACCGGCGGTTCAGCCGGTCGTAAACGTCCCAGGTAATGATCTGGCCGCTGAGGGGACTGAGCACGTCGAGTTGCCGCCGTTTCACCTCGTGCAGTATTTCCTGTTCCTTGAGGGTCAACACCTGCTGCCGGTAGACCGCCAGATCACCCCGCAGCGAGTTCTCGTCCTGTTGGCTATTCGCCTTATTCCCCAAAGCATGGAGCGTCTTGCTGATCTGCTCTTTCGTCTCGCGGAGCTTGCCCTTGACGTCGGTGATGGCGATTTCCAGGTCGGTGCTGCGGAGCTTCAACAGCGGGTCGCCCTCGGCGACCTCGTCGCGGTGACGGACCCACACCTTCACGATGTCCCCGTCGACGTGGGCGAACACGCTTAGCCGGTTCACCGGCTCCAGCGTGCCCTTGGAAGTCACCTCGAAGTCGGCCGGCCAGAACGTCAGCGTCAAAAGCACCATCAGCACCATGCCCGTGATCGCCAGCGTCTTCGGCAGCGTCCGCGCCCGCACGATCCAACGGGCCTTGCCGATGGCCCGCCAGACGGGCATCATAAACAGGTTTTGATGCTCCATGGCGTTGGCCAGCGCGATGGAGCTGTGCCGGCAAACCACTTCCACCCGCTGCACCATCGTCTGCGGCACCCGGCTGTCCTCGATCTGCTCGACGATCAAAGCGCCGATCGGCTCCGGCGCCACCTCGCGCTTGCGGGGATCGTCTTCCTCGGGAGGGTCGGGGCGCTTCAGCGGCAGCACGGCCACGTTCTTCGAGTGCGATTCGTCGACGTACTCCTGCACGGCGTCCTCGACCTGGGGGGGCATGTCGCGGGTGTCGCCGGCGTACCAGACCGCTTCGCCCGTGGCCACCACCGCCGTGGCCAGTTTCGCCAACAGTTGCACGGTGTTGGACCGCTTGTCGAAAATGTCCTGTCCGCTGACCGCTTCGATCTTGCACTTGTTGCCCTTGCGAATCGCCACGCTGACCCGGTCGCACTCGATCAGCCGCCGGCCCTCGTTGGCGATGGTGTAGGCGGTTTCTCGCGGGTCCAGCGAGGCATGCGCCGAGTGGGTGAAATCTTCCAATTGGGTCCAGAGGACCTGGCGGTCGGAGAAGTGCCGCAGTTGGTGGCTCTTGAGAAAGTCGCCGGCCAACTCGCACATCTGCATCAGGAACCGCAGGTACCCCTTCTGCGTGTTCACGCCCGCCTCGGCGCGCTGGAAGATCTCCAGCACGCCGAGCGTTTCCAGCTCGGTCTTCAACGGGCCCAGCACCAGCAGGTAGTCGGTCGGGTTGCCGGCCTGTTCCTCGCCCTCCTCGCCCCCACCGGAGTGCGGGGGCACCAGCATCCCTTCGCTGCCTTGAAGGCACTTGTACAGCAACCGGCCGTGCTGGGCCTGTCCCTCTTCATTCTCGCGGAGTTTGGTCTCTTGGATGTTGATCTGATATTGAAGCGCCAACCGGCCCTCTTCATTGGTCGTCCAAACTGCCCCGCCCATGGCCGCCAAGGCCGAGACGACCCGGGTGAGAAACTGGCCGTAGAACTCCTCGGGCGAAACGTCCTCCTTGGTCAACTGCGCAATCTCCGCCACCAGCGAGCGGATCTGCTGCTTGGTTTGTTCGATCAGTTGCGGGTCGAGAGAGGATTCAGTGCTCATGAGGGTGCCCAGGGAGCCGGAAAGTCGTGATCATGCCACCAGATCAATCTATAGGTGTAGCTGCTTTCCGCCCCATCTTCAAGGTTAGCTCAGGCTTGACACGCCTGCGGACGGATCTGAACCGCTTGGCAGCTTGTACAATCGGTATAATCGTCCTGCTCGGTGCCTGATTGGTTCCATGGTGCGGCAGGTTAGGGGTCATGGTCATGGCACGCGCGCCAGCTTCACGAACGGCCAATAGCACATGTGGGTGGTTTTATATGATACCCAAGAGTGTTCATTATTCATCGAATTGTGAACTCGTGATGTTGACATAATATACATATACGCATAAACTTGCATTAGGTCAAGGCTTTTTCCGAACTTGAGGTCGATTCTCGATGCGAGTGGATATCCGTGCCTTGCAGGCCGCACTAGACGCGCAAGATGTTTCCAAATCAGAACTTGCGCGACGCTCCGGGCTCTCCCGAGGCGCCATCTACGGTATTCTGGGTAATTTGGATAAGCGTGTTCGCCAGGACACCGTGCGAAAACTGGCCGAGGCCCTGAATGTCCCGCCACAACATCTCGTGCTTGGCGGGGTCTTGCGAAGCTACCTCGACTGGTTGACCGACCAACACGAAAGCCTCGATTTCCACGGCCTCGGGGTCGGGCAACTTCATGCCATGTCCTTGACGCAATTATACGTCCCGACGAGGGTCTTCAAGGACCAGCCACGCGAAGCCGATCCGTACGAACCGGGTCGCGACCCGGCCAAAACGGACAAGCCGCCCGTGGTGCCCGGCGAATCATGGGAATTTGAACAGGCCGTCCGACAGCACGATCGGATCGTGTTGCTGGGCGGCCCGGGCAGCGGAAAGACCACGCTGCTGCGGCATCTGGCCACCGCCTGTGCCCTCACCCAACAGGAAACCCCCGCAGCCTTCGGCTCGACTTTTTCACCGATCTTGGTGCGGATGGCCGAGTATGGCAAGGCCACCGAGCGAGAGGGCGAGTTGGACCCGCTGCAGTTTGTTGCCGCCCGTGTTCGAGAAGACCGCCGCGGCGATCCGGAAGAGTTCTTGCGCGAGAAACTCCGGCAAGGCAGTTGCCTCGTCCTGCTGGACGGTTTGGACGAGGTGACCCGGGCGGACCAAATGGCCGAGTTACAGCAGAGTTTGAAGCGTTTCGTGCAACGCTACCCGCAGAATCGTTTCGTGGTCACTGCGCGGCAGGTCGGCTTTGACGGTCGGCCTTGGGAGCAGCTCGGATTCACCACCTTCCACGTCGCCCCATGGCAGGGCGATCAGATACAACTGTTTATCAAAAAGTGGTACGCGGCCGCCGTTCGGGGAGCCTCGGGCCGGGCCCGGACCGACGCCGAGAAACACACCCGGCAACTGATCGACCTGATGTCGGGCAACCCGCGGGTTCGCGCCGTGGCCACCAATCCCTTGATGCTGACCATCCTGGCGGCGCTGCACCACGGCGGAGGAGTCCTCCCGCGCCGCCGGGCCGATCTGTACGCCAAGATCGCCGACACCCTGTTGGAAAGCTGGGAAGCGGCCAAGTTCTCCGCCCGACCCGGCGATCTGCTGCACGGCGCCGCCCTGGAAGGCCGCGAATACGGATGGTTGTTGGGTGAGTTGGCGTTGCAGATGCAGCGCGGCGGGCTGACCGTGGCTCCCCGCTGGTGGCTCGCCGACCTGGTGCAGAAGTTCCTCCACAGGCAACTCGGATTCGATCTTCAACACGCCAAAAATGAATACGATCGTGTGATCCGGTATCTTGGCGAGCGTTCCGGGCTGTTGGTCGAGCGCGGCCCGGGCATGTACGCGTTTTGGCATTTGACCTTCCAGGAGTACTTTGCCGCCCGGGCCGTGCTGCAAGAGGCGGCTACCCGATCGGCGCAAAGCCTGGTCGACGGCCTCCGGCCTTATTTCTTCCATCCGCGGTGGACGGAGACCATCCGGCTGGTGGCTTCCCAACTCACGCCGGTTCAGACCCCCGCCTTGTTGCGGGCCATCCTGGACGATCCCGATCCGGCCGGCCGGTTCCTTCATCGCGGTCCGCTGCTGGCGTTGAGTTGTCTGTCGGACGGGGCCGTGGCGGCCGACCACGAGCTGGTCGACGAGATCTTCTGTAGCGTGCTCGACCTGGGGAAATCACATTGGTTGGGCATCACCTTCGACGTGTTGGGTCTTCTGCAGGGCTTTGCCGGGACGCGACTGGCCCGACGGGCCCAGACGACGGTCGAGCAGCTTCTTGCGGCGGCCAAGGCCCAGCTTCCGATCCAGGACGTGATGCAACTGCGGATGGCCGGCGACGCTCCGTTCCGGCAGCAGGTGGCCAAGGCGATTGCCCAGCGCGGGCAGCCGCGGCCCCGGCTGGGGACCTCGCTGACCATCCACGGCGAAGACGGACCGGTCACGCACTTCTATCTGGATCCTCAATTGAAAACCAACCAGCCGAAGCAGTGGTACGCCGCCGCAGGCCAACTGCTCAAATCGGAGGCTACCAGTGAAAGGTTTCAACTGCTGCTGGTGGCGGAAATCGCGGCCGCGTTTCGGACCGCCCCCGAGCCGCTGGGAATCCTCATCGACGTGCTCGCCAACGGCGCCACGCCGAAAACGCGGGAACAATCCGCTCGCCGGCTGGCCGAAGTCGCCGCGGAACTGCCCGCGGTACGTGCCGCGCTGCTGGATCACTTTGAAAACGACGCCCACGATCGCGTGCGGCGGGCGTGCGGCTCGAGCCTGGTCGCGGTGGCCGGCGAGGACGAAGGGATCCGTGAGCGATTGGTCCATACGCTGCAATCCGGACAGTCCGCCATGGTGCGCTCCGGTGCGGCGCTCGGCCTGGCCAAGTCCGTGCGGATCGACCGCAGCGCCCGGCTGGCGGTGTACCGCGTGCTTTGTGACGAAGGCCAAGAGGAACTGTTGCGGATCGCCTGCGTGCTTGCCTTGGAGCCTTGTCTTGGCCGGGAGGCGGCCGTAACGGAGAAATCGATCGCCTTGCTTTCCGGCGGCCATGGGGCCTTGCTTCAGCAATACACCGCCGGGGCGTTGGCCCGCGCGTTGGTCCGGGGGACCATTCCATGGAACGACCGCGTAGTGGATCACGTCGGCCGGACGTTAATGCGGGCGCCGCGTCCCGGGAATCCCGAACTGGCGGCCTTACGAGAAATCGTCAGCGCACGCGAGGTTCGCTCGGGACTGAAGCCGCCTGCCGCATGAAAATGGGCCCCAAAACGACGATCCAATAGTCGGCCCAAGGCGTCGGGTGAAGTGCCCAGGGTGTTTGCACCTTGGCCCTCTTCTTCTGTCAAGATTCTCGGTTGTTCCGCTTAGCCGAGCGTGCACGAACGATCCCTGCGGAGAAAGGACGTAGGTTATGCTTCAGCCTAGCGCGGCGTAGCCGCAACCAACTTTGAGGACGTTTCCTCAATCCTGGAGACTAATGGCATATCGTCTTGCTTATCCGTGCATTTGCCTTCCGATCACTACGTCACTCCCCATTCATCAATACCACAAATCCCTCTTGCTTGAAGTGGCGGTCATTGGTCAGGATCTTGTTGACCGATTCGCGCCTCATGGCGTTCATCGAGATACAATCGGTGGGACTGTATTCCTTGTCAGCGCGTTGTTCGTATAGATGCATCCCATCCAGGAAGGAATCTCGCGATTGTGCAACGACCGTAACGTTTGGGTTGTCGAGAATCGCCCGCACCATTTTGACGGCCTGCCGCCGAACATGTTCTCCGCCGCGAGAAAGCAACGCCAAGAACTCGATCAGTACTTCGTCGGTCGTCAAAAGACGGACGCTTCCCAGTGATTCCTTGGCTCGCCGGGCGGGCTCCTTCCACTGATCTTTCGGTAGCACCCTGGCGACCCAGTAGACCGTATCCGCAAATACCGTGGTCATCGCTTGGGCGTCCCGTAGAGATAATGATCCAGGTTGTCGGTCAGGTCGCCAGGCAGATTCCCCCAATCCTCTTGGGGAACTTGACTCGCCAAGTCGTGCAAAACGTCCTCAATGGCTGGAGCCGCCGCATCATACGGTCGATCTCCCCGCGGCTGAAGTTGCAACTGCTGCACCTCGTTGACGCGCAGCAATTTGCCTTGCGGTGAGAAGTCGCCTCGTCCTCTCACGCGAAGTCGAAGCGTGCGGTGCTGGCGCAGCGCTTCGGTCACGTCGTTCTCCTGCTCGGGCGAAAACCTGACCGCCACGCCCGTCTTCTCGTCCAACCAGACATGGAAACGCCCTTGCCGAACGTCGGCTTCCAACACTTCGCCGGTGACGTCCACCTGATCTTGATGCGAAGCCTCGGCGAAACCGGCCAGGCGCCGGCGCGACAGCGGCGTCAGCCGGGCCGCTTGCTTTCCCGGCGGGATCAGTTCGATGGTCTCGTCTTCGGCCAAACCTTGGCCCCAGCGCTCGTATTCGGGGACCAACGATTTCGGGAAGTTCTCCGGCAGAGGTTCGTCCCGCTCGAGAGCTTCGAAGACCTGGTGGGCCACGGCAATCGCTTCGTTGACCTCCACGGGCTCCGATTGAAACAGTTCTTTTTGTTCAGGTTCCTCAAGGAACACTTCCAGCGGCGCAACCGCGCTTCCCTCTTCAATCTTGCGCAGGCACAACCGGGTGCGATCCAGGAATCCCTTCGGAACCCGCTCGCGGTCAGGATGGGCGGCACGCCACAGGGCCTTGGCCGTCTCGGCTACGATTTTTTGAAACTGGCTCAGTTCGCCCAGGGCCGTCAAGTCCAGGGCGTGATCCTCGAACCGTTGACCTCGAAAGGCCAGCCTTACCACCTCTTTCCATTGACCTCTCATCGCGGCACCTCAATCAGTCGCCACCTTCACCCTCTTTCCCTGTTATCCTATCATCGCCAACTTCGCGGGGCAAGGCTAGCCAATCCTAGAACCTCGTGCCGCCGGGGGCCTTCTTTAGCATATCGGATTGCTATCCGTGCATTTGTTTGCCGATCACTACTGACAACTGACCCTCTGACCCCATTCCGACCTGGGTGACCCCAGTGCCTTCAAGTTTCAAGTGGAGTGTATTCCGGCCCTCAAGCCCGAAGGTGCTTGTGGAAGAACTCTCGGGTTCGCTTCCACATCTCGTCGGACAGGACGTGGCCGGCTCCTTCCTCGATGTAGTAGCTGAAGTTCTCTTTGGCGTCGGCCTGGCGGTACGCCCGGGCGATCGTCTCGACCCCTTGGCGGACCTCGCGGATCGGACTGCCGCCGTCGTTCTGGCCGAAGTTCAGGTGCAGCGGCCGCGGTGCGATCAAGGCCGCCACGTCGGGCGTGTCGCCGTATGGCAATAGCCCCGGGATGAAGTTCGGGAAACAGTGCAACAGGTGGGTGCGGTGGATCGCGGCGTAGGTGGGCAAACAACAGTTTCCCACCAGGCACTTGATCCGCGGTTCCCAAGGCCCTACCAGCCAGGTGTGCGTCGATCCCATCGAATGGCCGTAACAGCCGATGCGGTCCTGCCGCACCTCCGCCCGAGAGCACAGGTAGTCGATCGCCCGGCGCATATCGAGGATGTTCTTCCAGGCCATGCACTTGCCGGCGACCAGGTATCGGAGAAACTCGAACCGCTCGAACTGCCCGGCCCGCAGGTGCTTGCTCTGGCGTTGTTCAAAGCACAAGGCGTCGGGGCAAAGGACCACGTAGCCTTGCCTGGCCAACGCGACGCCCGTATGGTGCATGGGGTTTCCCGCCACCCCGGCCGGCTCGCTCTTGCCGAGATGGTACTCGCCGTTGTGTTGATGCCAGAGGGCGACCGCCGGGGCCGGATGCTCCGCGTCGACGCCGTCGGGCACCAGCAGCATCGCCGGGATCGGGTCATCCGGCTCGGCTTCGTAGGTGAGCGATTCGATTCGATAACCGTCTTTGACGATCGTCTCGCGGAGCTTCGGCCGCAGCTCGGGCGAGTCGGGCCACGGTCCGCCCAGACACTGAAGCAACTTCTCGCGAAAACCGGCCGCCGTGTCCGGCTTCGCCCCATGCGCCGACGACGTGGCCGCCTCCGCCCCGGCGATCAGGGCCGCGCCGGCCGCCGATTGCGCCAAGAACGTACGCCGCCGGATGCCGGCCTTTTCAGATTCGTGTTCTTCTGGCATGGATAGCTCCGGTGGTAGGAGGGTCAAAAGAGGTGCCCGATGGGAATTGATGTATTGTACGTTAGCGCGTACCGGTAGCTCAACCGCCGAGCAGAAAAGGGGTCAGGGTTGCCGCCGCCGGCGGGTGATCAGCATCAGCAGGCCCAGCAAGCCGGTGCTCAGCAACATCACCAGGGTGCCCGGCTCAGGAACCCTGTACAACTGCGTAATCGCCGCCTCCTGGCCAAGCTGCTGGTACTTCATCCAAATGCTGGTCGCCTCTCCGGTCAGGCCGGCGAGGTTCAAATTCACCAGCGTGTCGTAGGGCTCCTTCGTGATGAAATTCCCAGCCGTCATCAACTCCTCGAAGGCCTCCAGAACGTCGCTGTCAACTTGGTTGTTGGTGGTGCTGAACGGAGGAAGCGCCCACAGCGGCTCGTTGACACCGGCGTCGAGTCTCAACGCGTCCGTACCGCGCAACTGCTCGCCGGCGTCATTGCCCACATAGACCGAGTAC
>SDBV01006057.1_pt1 | contig 16880 bp, 14 predicted proteins | sample 2277081 | NCBI WGS metagenome assembly SDBV01 (sample SAMN10402039, study PRJNA504765) | marine sediment metagenome | isolation source: marine sediment core GS10_PC15, 223 cmbsf | place: Arctic Ocean: Southern Knipovich Ridge | collected 2010 | reverse complement strand
TTTAAACCGTATTCGTGAATATATTTTGAACAATCCATTGCAATGGGATAATGACGAAAATAATCCTGTTAATTTTAATGATTTCAAATTGTAATTAACGATTTTCCGTTTCTTTCATTTCAATGACATCATGATGCAGTCTTCATTTTTGATCAAAGCACGATTTGATTATAACCAATAGCACTCTTCACTCTGAGGGGGGGGTGCTGATTTCCGAAGAACGGGAAAACCTAACCCCCGCAGAATTTCCCCCTGGCACATGAAAATGTGACACATTTTTGTGCAATGTAACACTTTATTCCCTCTGTAAATAATAATATCAATTCATCTAGTTCACCTAACTAGTTAATTGTAAACATAAAAATGAAAAATATCATTTTATGTCGTCGTTGGCATATTTCTTGTTATGTATTTAAGTAATAGTGCCGATAATAAAGAATGTTTATAAAGGGGGTAAAAATGAAAAAAATAACTACAGGAATTCTTGGAATTATTCCAGAAATATTTTTTGTTGGTATATTTGTTTTTTCAGTATTAATAATGATAGCTGATTAGCAGTTAAGCAAAATCAAAAACCTGAATCCGGCAGAAGTTGTCTACTGCCGGATTTTTTTTGACAAACTCACCGGAGTATTATTATTACCTATAATTAGTGTCTTTGCATGAACTTCCGTTTTTTTTGTCATGCCCGAAGTCAGTAATCGGGCATCCAGACCTTATTAAAAACCCTGGATTCCCGATTTTCATCCTTCGTAGTACTACGGAGAACGGGAAGGACTTCGGGAATGACGGACAAATAAACCGGGTTTTCACACAGACTCTAATCACCTTTTCTGTAAGAAAGGCTCAAGAACAGCAAGCCGTCTTTGTGCATGACGGCCCAGCTCTGTATCAGGCGCAACGACTAACTGGTTTTTGTATTCTATTACAGCAGATCTGATCTCTCTCCTGTTATCAAAACATATTCCAAGCATGCCATGGACTTCAGGGTGTCTCGGAACGGCCTGGGAAAAATTCCTCAGGTAAGGAATGGCTTTTGAGAATTGTTTAAGCTGATAGAAGCTTTTTCCCATTCCAAAGTGGGACTGGACATGCTTTGGATAAAGGCGGATGCTCTCTTTAAATTCATTGATTGCCTGATGGTAATCTTTCTCAAAAAAGTAAACAAGTCCATTTCCATAGACTGAGGGTTGATGCGCGGAGTCAATCGAAAGCGATTTCCGGAACGCTTCCTTTGCTTCACCGTAATATTTCTGTTGAAGTTTGATTAAACCGAGCAGACTGTAAAAAGAAGCCTGATGATTATTCAGGCTGATTGCTTCCATAAGGGTGCTCTCTGCCGCAGCGAATTTTTTTCCCTGATAGTAAAGTTTGGCTTTATCGTATTTGAAATAGACCTCATTTGTTTCCCGTATTGTTTTAGTTGCATTTTGAAAAGTTTCTCTGAATTTCCCGTCCCCTTGTATTTCGAAAGGCGGAAGCTGATTTATCATTGCCTGGATTTCACCGATTCTGACATCCTGCCTGGGATGAGTTGAGAGGATCCCGGACATGAAGCTCTCTTCACGGCGTGATTTGCCGAGCCTCTTGAGATAATTATCCGCTGATTCTCCCAGTACTTTATGGGCGGATATTGCTTCGTAAGGGTCATATCCAAACCTTGACATATATTTAACGCCCAGCCTGTCCGCCTGGATTTCCTGGGACCGGCTGTAGTTGAGAAGTAAAAGGCTGCTTCCAACCGCGCCCAGCTTGAGGAGTGTTTCGCCGCCGCCTTTACTCCCGAGGCTTGCAGCTCCTATGGCCAGGCCAAATTGCTGAAGCTGCATGCGTGAGAGTCTCTGGGCCGTATGTCTTGCCATGACATGACCGATTTCATGGCCCATAACAGCGGCAAACTGTGCCTCATTGTCCATTTCGCTGAGAAGCCCTCTTGTTATGGCCACATAACCGGGGAGGGCAAAGGCGTTCGGAACAGAGGTGTTCTGTATGTAGAATTTTACCGGCAGCTGAGGCCTTTCCGAATTACGCCATAATCTTTTTACAATTGATCCCAGGTATGACTCAAGGGCACTGTCATGATAATGTCCCCCGAAATCCCATGTTAATGAAGGCGCAGAATCTTTTCCAATTTGAAGCTCCTGTTTTTCGCTTACGAGCATTAGTTCGTTCCGGCCTGTAACAGGATTAACCGCACATGAGAAGAGGAATAGAAGCAGGACTGATATTAGACGTTTCATATTATTTGATAAAGACTTCATTGTTTTTTTCTATTCAGATTGATAATTATACATTGAACATTCTATAATATTCCGGGCTTACCTTCAATAACCGGATTTGTTAAAGTTTTTTTATAGCTACCGAACAAGATCGTTGAAAGAGTTGTTTCGGAGCGGGGTTATATCTGCTCGAAAAATCCTTGCCTGATATGATATAGTACATGTAAGTCATTCTAACATTGAGGATTTTCAATCAGATTAATAAAATATTATATATGAAATATATCATTGTTATTTTAACGTGTCTGTTAATCCCAATTTCAAGTATATGGGCTGAGGAGAAGAAAACTGCTCCTGCCGTCAAATTAGTACAAAATGCGCAAAGGCCGTCAAGAAGTGTCCCCCGGAGACAACCTGTGAAGAGAAACTTGCCGGTACCTGCCCAGGGTGGAAGTAATGTGCAGAATCCTCTGCCGGATGACCCCCCGGGTTTGCCGTCTAATGTGGGCCCTGACCAGATAAAGGCATTTTTCTCAAAACCTGAGGAGGAGAATTATATAATCCTTAATTTTGATAATGCTGATCTAAAGGACGTTATTAATACCATTGGTTCAATTACTAATGAGAACTTCATTATAAGTCCGGGAGTTGATGCCAGGATTACGATTCATTCCGCAAAGAAAATACCTGTCAGCGAGGTATTTAATGTATTTGAATCCGTACTCGAGGTCAACGGTATGGCCCTTGTCAGGTCCGGCCTGTTTTTCAAGATAGTACAGGGGACGACCGCGAAGCAAAAACCCATTGAGGTACGTAAAGGCAGCGAGCCAGGTACCATCACTTATGTGGACAGGCCTGTAACGCAGCTTGTTCCTGTTAAATATGTCCCCGTAACAGAAGTGAGCACAGTGCTTACACCGATGCTTTCACAGTTCGGGAGTATTATCCCGAACCCGAGAAACAGCCTTCTGATTATTAATGACCTTTCGTCCAACCTGATACGTCTGTTAAAGGTCCTGAAAGAGATTGACGTTAATGCATTCAAGAATACAAGGATGGCTTTTTTTAAACCCAGGTATTCCGATGTTACATCTCTTTCCAACGAACTCACGGAAGTCCTGAACGCACTGAATTTGACCAGGGAAGGCATTGCCCTGGTCCCGATTGACAGGATAAACAGTCTTGTAGTCTTCTCTGCCAGTACAACGCTTCTCAGGACAGTTGAGGGATGGCTGAAAAAGCTTGATGAAGAAGTAATAACAGGACAGAACGTATACGTATATCCTATCCAGAATGTCAAAGCGGAAAGTGTTGCGGATGTCCTGAAGGCCCTTTATGAGTCAGGAGACGGAAGAACATCAAGAAAAGTGACCCAGAAGAGCCAGCCTAAAAAGGGCAGGGCTGTTCCCAAGAGGCGTACTTCCCGTGCAAAGCAGCAGGCATCAACCGGCAGCAGGGTAGAGATTATTACATTTGAACCTACAAATTCACTCGTTATTCTCGCGCCGCCTGGAATATACAGAGAAATGATAGAGATGGTTAAAAAAATCGATGTTTATCCGAGAGAGGTATTAATAGAGGCTGTAATTGCTGAAGTAACTCTCACCGAATCTGATGAGTTCGGAATTCAATGGTCGGTCCTTCATAATTTAGAGATTGATGAGAGAGATTATAAAGGAGTTGGTTCGTCTCGTTCCGGATCAGAAGACTTTGCTTCCCTTCCTGCAGCAATCGCTTCAGCAACTGGAGCTATCCCCAGCTTTACTGCCGGGCCATCTGGTGGATTATCGTATTTTTTATATAGACCGGATCGGCTTGCAGTTCTTATACACGCCCTGGCGAGCAAGGGAAAAGTGAATATCCTGTCAAGTCCCCGGCTTCTTGTGAGAGACCAGGAGGAGGCAAGTATAGAAGTGGGTGAAGACGTGCCTACTGCAACGAGTACTACATCTACTACAACGACCGACACCTTGACGCAAAATATTGAATATAGGACAGTTGGTATCAAATTGAAAATCAAACCTACTATAAATGATGAGAAAACAGTGGTGCTCGACATTGAGCAGGAAGTATCTTCCAAGGGGGCGAACCAGCAGGTCGGCCAGTCGGGAAATGAATTCCCGTCATTTGCTACCACAAAAACCAAAACCTCTATTGTTATTCCTGATAAACAGGGAGTTGTCATTGGCGGGATAATGGAAGAAACGTTAACTAAAAGTCATCAGGGGATACCTTTCTTAAGAGCAATTCCACTGTTAGGCAAGCTTTTCAGGTATGACGTTGATTCATTGAGAAAAAAAGAACTGGTCATACTTATTACCCCTCATGTTATAACCAATAAAACAGAGGGGAGCAGGCTTACAAATGAGTTTATGGAAAAACTTAAAGAAGTGAAGGTTTTTTTTGGTGACAAAGAGGCCGGGGTCAAATGACTCTATTAAAAAATAATAGATCAGTTGTTCGAAGCAGATGAACCGTGAAGTTTTAAAAATAATTAAATCGGTTATTTTAGGAGATATTCTACTCGATTTAAATTTGCTTACTCCTGAAAAGATTGAGATAGCCTTAAAAGAACAAGCCTCTTCAAGCAAAGAAAATCGACGTCGTTTTGGAGAGATACTTATAAGTCTCGGATTTATATCTGAAGATGATCTGCTCCGTGCCTTAAGTTCTCAACTTAACCTTAAATATCTTAAGTTCTCGGAGTTCCCGAAATCAATTCCCGAAGGTTCTTATCCTACAGTAAAGTTCATGAAGCAGTATAAGTTTGTTCCCATTGGGGTGGAAGAGGGGGTTATAAAAATCGTGATGTTAGACCCCCTTAACGAACATGTAATGGATGCATTAATGAGTTTCACCGATATGCATATTGATATTTACCTGGGCAATGAAAAAGATATAACGGAAGCTATTGAACAGTATTTTGGAAGTAATGTCCAGATGACGAGCATTATGGAGGGAATGAGGGAAGAAGATGCTGAAGCGGACGGCGTTGAAATGCAGGAAGATGTTCATCACCTCAGGGACATGGCTTTTGAGGCGCCGATTGTAAAGCTGGTTAATATGCTGATTACCAGGGCTGTTGAAGGCAGGGCGAGTGATATTCATATGGAGCCGTTTGAAAACAACGTTAAGGTCCGGTACAGAATAGACGGCGCTTTGACTGAAATTGAATTACTGCCGAAACGTATTCAGTCTGCTGTTATTTCGAGGATTAAAATAATGTCCAGACTTAATATAGCGGAAAGAAGACTTCCGCAGGACGGCAGGATCAAGTTAAGGGTTTCAGGAAGAGATATTGATCTGAGGGTTTCGACCATTCCCACTATTTACGGGGAGAGTATAGTGATGAGGATCCTGGACAGGGGCACCGGACTTATCGTGCTTGACCACCTGGGTTTTCCTGAGTCTACCCTCGAAAAGTATGAGAAAGTCATTAATACCCCATACGGCATGTTCCTGGTCACAGGGCCTACCGGCAGTGGAAAGACCACTACCCTTTATGCATCACTAAACAAGATTAACTCTGTTGACAGAAAAATCATTACTGTAGAGGACCCGATTGAGTACCAGATAGACGGCATAAACCAGATACAGATAAAGCCCCAGATAGGTCTTACATTTGCGAATGGTTTAAGGCATATTGTCAGGCAGGACCCCGACGTTATAATGGTGGGAGAGATCAGGGACATAGAGACCGCCGAGATAGCGATCCATTCGGCGCTTACCGGACATCTGGTTTTCAGCACCCTGCATACCAATGATGCCTCCGGTGCGGTTACAAGGCTTCTGGATATGGGTATCGAAGGTTTCCTGGTATCCTCGTCATTGATAGGAGTTCTGGCCCAGCGGCTTGTCAGGGTAATCTGTTCGGCATGTAAGGAGCCCTTCAATCCACCGCAGGAAATTGTGGATAAAATGGAGCTTAATGAAGGCGGCATTACTATTTATCACGGTACGGGCTGTGAGGAATGCAGAGGCACAGGTTACCGTGGAAGGACAGGCATATTTGAGTTAATGACAGTGGATGGTGAGATAAGACAGCTGATAATCGAGAAGGCCAGCGCAGGGATTATCAGGAAAAAATCAGTTATGAAGGGGATGGAGGTCCTGAGGGATAGCGGCCTGCAAAAAGTGAAGCAGGGCGTAACAACTATTGAAGAAGTCTTAAGGGTTGCCCAGGAAGGTATGTAATGGATACCTATGATTATGAAGCTACAACCAGAGACGGTAATATTGTAAAAGGCACCATAGAAGTGGCAAGTGAGAGTATGGCGGTTGAACGTATCCAGGACATGGGGTACTTCCCGTTAAAAGTAAAGAAGGCGGTCGAGCATGAGAATCCTTTAGGCCGAATACTCTCGTCTTTTCAGGACAGGATTACAAATAAGGATTTAATGACCTTTACATATCAGCTCAGCGTGCTTCTTGATGCCGGCTTTCCCCTTGAAAGGTCGCTTACAATTCTCACCGAACTGACCGAGAAGAAAAAATTTCAGGAGCTTTTGAAAGAAATGATCTCTCATGTCAGGGGCGGAAAGTCTTTTTCAGATGCTCTGGCGCGGTTCCCTTCGGTCTTTCCTTTATTTTATGTGAATATGGTAAAAGCAGGGGAAGCAGGAGGGTTTATTGAAGATGTAATTTCAAGGATGGCGGTCTATCTTGAAAACTCACAGGGACTCAGGGACGATGTCCGCTCGGCGCTGGTTTATCCCATGGTCATTTTATCATTCAGCTGTATTGCTGTAATTGTACTGCTTACATTTGTAATACCGAATTTTGCGGAAATATTTACAGATATGGATGCTGAACTCCCCCTTTCCACTTCAATTTTGCTTTCCCTCAGTGACGTACTTATAGAATACTGGTGGCTTATATTGCTCTCAATTGCAGGGGCGGCGGCAGGTATCAGGAAATATATTTCGAGTGAGAGCGGCAGACAGTTCTGGGACAAGCTTAAATTCAGGCTCCCTGTATTCGGGAAGCTTTACAGGGAGGCGGCGGTTTCGCGTTTTGCCAGAACATTCGGTACCCTTCTTGACAGCGGAGTCCCTATTCTAAACGCACTGCAAATAGTAAAGGGCACCCTTGGAAATGAGAAAATATCAGAGATAATTGCCTCTGTAAGAGAGGCGGTAAGAAAAGGCAGGAGCATTTCCGAGCCTTTAAAGAATAGTGATATCTTTCCTCCTATTGCAGTTCATATGATAACTGTCGGTGAAGAATCAGGCAAACTTAATGAAATGCTTATCAAGGTTTCCGACCGTTTTGATATTGAAGTGAAAACGACCGTAAAACGCCTGCTGTCACTGCTCGAACCTGCCCTGATCATATTCATGGCAGTCATGATCGGCTTTATTGTGATGTCGATGTTTATGGCGATATTCAGTATGAATGAGATGGCTACTTTATAAAGGACCCTGGAATGAATTAATTATTGAGCACTGTTTTTATTATAATTAAGTTATTATAAATATATGAGTAGGAGACAAAAAATGAACAAGAAATTAAAACAAAAAAAGAAAACGGATCATGGTTTTACTCTGATCGAAATTATGGTTGTCATAATTATTATTGGTATACTGGCTGCATTTGTTGGCCCTAAGATGTTCAAAAATGTATCAACGGCAAAACTGACTGCAGCTTCTGCACAAATAGAAATGTTAGGGACTGCCCTTGATTCCTTTCGTCTTGATACTGGACGCTATCCTACTACCTCTGAAGGACTGGAGGCCCTTGTTACACCGGTGGCCGGAACTGAGGAATGGAACGGGCCCTATCTGAAAAAAAGGGATATCCCCCTTGATCCATGGAAGAGCCCTTACCGCTACGAGTCACCCGGCAATTTCGGAGATTATGATCTCTATTCTTACGGAAAAGATAAAGCAGAGGGCGGTGAAGGAGAGAACAGGGATATTGCCAGCTGGAAATCGCTTTAGCAGGAAAAGGGGATAATCTTAAGTTGATCCGACGCTTCGTTAATACCCGCTTATTTAATCAGAGGACGGCTAAAAAAGAATTGTCAGTCAGCACGGCCGGCTTTACTTTCCTGGAGATAATTATTGTAATGATTATAATGGGAATCGCCCTGGGTGTTGTCGGTATGGTTATAAGCAAAGACAGAGGAAGCCTGGAGGCCAAGACTTTCACAAAGGAGTTGTCAGCTGTTCTCAGACGTGCAAGAAGCAATGCAGTAACCGAAAAAAAGACGTACTGTTTTGTTATTAATAAAGAAGAAAGAGAGTTTAGATTATTTGCTGATAAAGTCAAAAATAAAGAGGATGACTGGGAGAGTGGGAAATTTAACCTTGTTATCAGCAAACCGATTCCCGAAGAACTTGAAATGATATTGCAGGGCGATGACTCTGATTTTCCTTTTATAGAATTTTTTCCGCAGGGGAACTCAACCGGCGGAGTTCTTGAGATTTCTAATGAAAAGGGTACGACATATTTTATTTCTGTAAATATGATAACCGGAAAGCTGGATGTGGAGAAGGCGGAGTGAGGAATTCAATGAAGATGTTTATTAAAAAAAATCTCATTAAAAGGTTTAATTCTCAAGCCGGGTTTACCCTTGTCGAGGTAGTAGTTGCCTCAATTATCGTAAGTATCAGCCTTGTAATGGTCATGCAGTTATTTTCAAGCGGGCTTAAATCAAGCAGGAAGACATGTGACTATACCAGGGCTGTTGTTCATGCAAAAGACAAAATGGAGGAACTGTCAATTAACCCGGTTCAGGGAGGCGGGGAATTTGAGGACGACTTTGAGTGGAGAACTGAAATCGAAACTCATAAAGAGCTTGAAGAAAGCACTATTAGCTTAATAAAATTAAAGGTAATTATATCATGGCCCAAGGCGGGTCAAAAACAAAGGTCAATAGAGCTGGTAAGTTTAAAGGCTGTGACCGATGAGGATGACTTGTAAAGACAGAAGGACAAAGGATGAGGGATTTTTTTTGTAATGGCAAAGGGTAAAGGACAAAGGTTAAATTCCCGAAAGGGATTTACAATTATTGAAATGATAGTTGCTATGACTCTTATGAGCCTTGTGGCTATGAGCATTGCTTATGGTTTTTACATTGGTACTGATGCATGGAAGAGAGGAGAGAGGGAAACAGGCGAGACCCAGAAGCTGCGTGTACTGTCGGGCCTGTTTTATCAGCAGCTCAAGTCAGCTTATCCGTATCAGATGGATATAGATGATGAAAAAGTTGTTTTTTTCGAAGGGGAATCTGATTCTATTACTTTTGTCACTACTTTGACGGATTCATCTTTTGGAGGTTTTAAGTGGGTAAGATATTCATTTGAAAATGGGACACTGCTGTATAAAGAAGGTCTGCTGCCGGACAAGGAGTGGGATGAAAAAACCGAAGGAAAAGAAAAAATTGTGGATACGGATTTAGGCAGTGTTGAGTTCTCATTTTATTCTGTTGATGAAGAGGAATGGAACGAATCATGGGATTTTGGTGAATATCTTCCGGGAGCAGTGAAAATCAGGATTTCATATTTTCAGCCGTTTACTATAAGCATCCCTGCGGGATTAAGGGAAAGCGAAGATAATAAAAATGAAGAGATTATATAGGAAGCATGAAGCAGCCATGAAGATTTTAATGAGTGAAGAAGGCGCAGTAGCGCTCATACTGGTGTTGTCGGTAATGGTGACTCTTATTGCGATTGTCGGGGAATTCTCTTACTCTATGAGGACTGAGATAAATATTACCAGGAATTTCAAAGAGGAAGAAGAGGCATACCAGCTGGCCATTGCAGGTATTGAATCCGCCAAAATGGAAATATTGTCGGCTGAAAATCCCGCTGAAATGTATATTAATGAAAACGGTATTTTGATATTTGGCAAGGGCGAAGATGAGGAGGGAGAGGAAGGGGAACCTGAAAGAAAAGAGAGCCTTGGAAGAGGAACATTTGAGTATATTATTACTGATGAGGACGGCAAACTTAGTCTGAACCATGCTACGATAGAACAGCTGAAAGATCTGTTTCTTGATTCAGGAGTGGATGTTACGGATGTTGATACAATTGTAGATTCGATTATGGACTGGAGAGACACAAATGAACTTCATATGCTGAACGGCGCTGAGGAAGATTATTACCGGTCGCTGGAGAAGCCTTACAGCTCTAAGGACGGGCCTTTTGATTCAGTAGAAGAGCTTTTGCTCGTCAAGGGCATGACCCCGGAAATTCTTTATGGTGAATCAAATAAATTTGCTGATGAAAAAGATGATGAAGACGATGAAGCCTACGAAGGTGTGGCAAAATATTTAACCGTTAAAGGAACAGGCAAGATCAATATAAATACGGCATCAAGAACTGTGCTTGAACTGGTAGTGGGAGAGGAGCAAGCGGATAATATACTTATTCAAAGGGAGAGCGGACCCTTAGCCAGCCCGATAAAAAACGGGAAGGTATCGTCCTCTTATTTTACGGTTGTTTCAACAGGATTCAGTGCGGACGGTTTAATTAAGCGGACCGTTAAATTGATCCTGCATAAAAAAGATAAAAATAACATGGAGACTGTTCACTGGAATGACAACTTTATCGGATAGATTATTCGGAAACTTTCTTGGAATTGAATTTAAAGAGGATTCCGTTGTCTTGACATATCTCAAAAACAGTATGTCCGGCCTGCAGCTGCTTTCTTCTTCAAGATTCCCTTTAAGGGATAATGACAGTGTTGTTGATGAGATAAAGGAATATATCGGCCAGCAGGGTCTGAATATAAACAGGGTATTTGTAAGTATACCGGATAAGTGGGCAATTACTAAATTTACCAATATCCCTTCAATGAAGGGTAAAGGCAAGGGCACGCTTGCCAATTTAATGAAGTTTGAAATAGAGCGCCATATCCCTTTTCAGATAGAAGATGTTGCATATGACTTTTTACTTGCGGATGAAAAGGATATGACATATTCTATAGTTTTTGTTGCTGTTCAAAACGAGAAAATAAATTTTATCAAGGAATTTCTTGATAAACTTGACCTGCAGGCTCATTCCATCACTATCTCATCTTTTGCTGTACTTAACACAATTGAACTCAATGGTATTACGGTGGGCGGCTGGCAGGATGTTATCGGGATTGTCCGGAAATCAGATTACCTTGGCAAAAAAGGTGAAACGAATATTTCTCTTTATGCGGACAAAATGAACGCAGGCCTGTCAATAATCGATAATGGTGTTTATACGCACTTGAAGTCTTTTTCATTAGGGACGTCCGGGCAGCTGGAAGATTTTTTTGATGAGATTGCCGGATATCTTGCCGGGATCCGTAATGAAGATTCAATAGATCATTTCAATAAATTAATATTGAATGGTGAAATATCTGCTATTGAAGAACGTCTTGATGAATTAAAGGAAAGACTCAAGGTGAATATTGTCAGTGTCGAGCAAATATCAAATTTTAAGGGCAGTATAAATGGAGTCGGTATTAACGGCCTTGCTTCATCAATAGGGGCATGCTTTACGGGGCTCGGGATTGGAGCGTTCAGGGTTAATCTGCTGCCTCACAAGATGGAATATGAAATCAAAAAGGTGGCCCCTCTGGCTACAAAAGTATTTCTGTTTTTAATTTTTCTTATGACTGTCGGAATATTTGCAGTGGATGCCGTGAAACAGAAAAATTTACTGGAAGAACTGGAAGAAGCAATAAGAAAAAATGATCCAGGGGTTAAAGTCATTCAGCAACTCACTAATGAGATCAAATTAATAGAGACCCGGAGTGATTTTTTGCATAGTATATCCGAAGATGAATTCACTCTTGAAATACTTGCGGAACTGACAAAAATTTTACCCAAAGAAGCATGGATTACGAATCTTGATTATAAGGGTACTGATTTGAAGAACAAGAAGCAGTCGGGCGGCGAGGTTATAATAAACGGTTTTGCGGCTTCATCATCAATTCTGATATCTATCCTGGAGGATTCGCCTTTTTTTGAAAAGGTAAAGTTTGTCGGAACTATAAAAAAGACAAAAAATAACGAGAAATTCAAGTTGAGCGCCAGGGTTGTGAAACCCGTCAGGAAGGGTGATAATATGAGTTCAGGAGAAGTGAAGAAATGAACCTGCCTTTCAATATAAACGAGAGAGAAAAGAATTTTCTTATTATAGGTGCGATAGCCGTGATTCTGGTGATATTCTATAATTTATTTTCATGGTACGGTGATGTTAAAGGAAATGTAAAAGAGGTCTCTGACATGAAGTGGTTCATGCTTAATAAACAGTTGAACAAATTGTCTCAAAAAAATGTCATAGAAAAAAGGGCGGAAACTATCGTAAGGGAACTCGCAATTCAGGAAAAGGCCTTTTTAAGCGGCAATAAAACCCCTGTTGCTGCGGCAGCATTACAGAAGTTTCTCAAGGATTCTGCATCTTCGCTGAAAATAGACGTGAAACTGGAGCGCACCTTGAGCCCGGTTGAGACCGAATTTTATCTTGGTATACCAGTGGAGATTGGATTTACCGCGTCTACCGGAGAGCTTAAGGACCTTCTTTACAGAATAAATAAATCTCCTCTATTGCTTACCATATCTGAAATGAAGATCAAGGTTACAAACATAAGAAATCCTGTTGATACATATACCACGCTGATTGTGACCGGATTTATAAAGAAGCCGGAAACAAAAGAGCAGGATGAAAAGAAGGCAAAAAATGCTGCGTAATTTCTTTTTTATAAATTTGTTTCTGATAATTATTATAGGGTTTTTAGGGTTCGAGCTCTTTAGCGCATTTGCATCTTATGTGGATATACCGCTGGAACCGGAAATGGTTACAGAGAATAAGGAGGACGTTAGAGTCAAGCATAAGGAGAAAGTTGTGAGTGAAGCTTTTTTGAAGATAATAACGGACCAGGACCTTTTCAGACCGTCCAGGTCGGCCCCATCAATAAAGAAAGAAAAAATAGAAAAAACTGCTGCCCCTAAAAACACGCCCAGGCTTTTCGGGACAATAATTCTGGGAGATAATAAGACTGCGATACTTGAGGACCCGGCAACAAAGACAACCAAGACTTACAGGGTAAATGAATCGGTTTCCGGTTTTGTCGTTTCAGAGATACTTGAAGACAAAGTTGTTCTCTTAAACGGCAGTGAAAAAGTTGAGGTGAGATTAAGGGATGACAAGGGTATAAAATCAAGAAAGAAGCCAAAGTATAAATCGAGGTCACGGCGTCAGACCCAGAAAAGCAGGGGTATATCCAGGAAGAAACCTAAACCAAGAAGACCGCCAAGACCACATTCTTCAAGGGGTCAAACCAATAATTCCCTGCCAAATCCTTCAGGAAACCTGCCTGCAGAAGTGGAGAATTTCATGGGTAAAGGCGGTATAGATCCGGGTAAGTAATTAGTACGATTCCGTAAGTCCGACAGGCTCTCAAGGCGTTTCAATTCCCAGTGACTTGATCTTTCTGTGGAGGTTGCTTCTTTCTATCTCAAGGTCTTCTGCTGTCTTTGAAACATTCCAGTTGTTTTCCTGCAGTTTCTTGAGTATAAAGTCTTTTTCAAAATGCTCTCTTGCATCCCTCAATGTTTTATAAGAAGCAAAATCGTTTTTTGCTCCCCTGTAAGGCTGGACTTCTTTTACATCAATAGTCTCAGACCGGTTCATAATCACAAAACGTTCAATTGTATTTTTCAGTTCCCTTACATTCCCGGGCCAATCATAATCTGTCAGAGCGCGAAGGGTAGTCTTGCTGATTTTCTTGGACTTCTGCCCATACTGCTGGGCAAGATTTTTCAGGAAATATCTGACCAGTAGGGGGATATCATATTTCCTCTCCCTTAAAGGGGAAACAGTAATTGGAATTACGTTAAGTCTGAAATAGAGGTCTTCTCTAAATTCTGATTTTTCTATTTCATCATGAAGGTCCTTGTTTGTTGCTGCGATTATTCTGACATCAACCTTTATTTTCTTGCTCCCGCCGACTCTCTGGAACTCCTGGGTTTCTATAACTCTTAACACTTTTGCCTGAGTGGTAAGGGACATATCGCCTATTTCATCAAGGAAAAGCGTACCTTCATCTGCCAGTTCAAACTTGCCTTTTTTGCTTTCAAATGCACCGGTAAAAGACCCTTTCTCATGACCGAACAACTCACTTTCAATAAGTTCATGGGGAATAGCGGCGCAATTTACTTCAACAAAGCTTTTATTTCTTCTGTCACTTTGAGTATGTAATGCCCTTGCGACCAACTCTTTGCCCGATCCGCTTTCGCCGTAAATAATGACACGGCTGACAGAGGCGGCTGCTTTCATTATGTCCTCTTTTAAATCCACTATCTTCTGGCTTTCTCCTACAAGCTCCCATTTTTCTGATATAGTGCTTTTCAGTTCAATATTTTCTTTTTCGAGAGTCTGTTTTTCGAGGGCCCGTTTGATCAGAATCAGGACTTTTTCAAGTGACAGGGGTTTTTCAAGAAAATCATAAGCCCCGAGTTTGAGAGCATGAACGGCTGTATCTATATTGCTGTGTCCGGAAATCATTATTACACATACATCATTGTTTTTCTCTCTGATTTTCTTTAACGTTTCGATGCCGTCCATGTCAGGCATCCATACGTCAAGCAGTACAATATCAGGGTCCGCCTCAGAGAATTTATTTAAAGCGCTCTCTCCGGATGATGCGCCTATTACCTCATAACCTTCATCTTCAAGAATACCGCTCAATGTTTCAAGTATACTTTCTTCATCATCAACAACAAGAATAGTCACTTTTTGAGTTTTAGGCATGTAATCTCCTCCAGAAAAATAATTCAATTATACATGATGGCTAAGCAAAAAGTCCGATCTACGGCGTTGCAGCAATTTTTCAGGAGCTCGGCATACCGCATGTATAGCCTCGCACCTGAAAAATCACTGCGCCTTGTATCTCGAACTTTTTGCTTAGCCATCTCATGACTACTGCGTTGCAGCAATTTTTCAGGCGCTCGGAAGGTTATATCCAGTTATTTTAATAACCCTTGGCCCCTCGACCCCTTGAAACTTTGACCCCTGTCTTTTTTATTTCTGTCCTATCGGAAGCTCAATGATAAACTGTGTGCCTTTGGGGCTGTTGTCCTGAACCCTTATATATCCCCTATGTTTTGATATTATGCTGTTGACTATCGCAAGGCCAAGGCCTGTGCCTTCCTTTTTAGTGGAGAAATACGGGAAGAAGAGTTTGTCCTTGTCTTCTTCCTTTATTCCTATTCCTTCATCAGTTACTTCTATTCTTATCATATCAATGACCGCATTGTAATATGCGTTAAGACGTATCTTGTTGGTCTTTGACTGAATAGCATTGTCTATAAGGTTAATAAGGGCCATTTTAATCTGTTTTTTATCGATCTCAATTTCAGGAATATCTGCATTAAAAGAAGTGAATAGTTCTATTTCTTTCAGGTTGCTGTAAAGCTCAACGACTTCTTCAATTATTGAAATTATATTGGTAGGCTCAAGATTAATTTTCGGCATTTTACCGAACCGTGAGAATTCATCAACAAGAGACCTGAGACTGTTGACTTCCTGTACTATTGTTTTGGTTGACCTGTTCAGGATTTCTTCGAAATCCTGTGATTTATCATTCCATTTTTTTAAGAGTCTTTCAGCCGATAATTTGATTGGTGTAAGAGGGTTCTTTATTTCATGGGCTATTCTTTTGGCGACCTCCTGCCAGGCGAGCGCTCTCTGGGCCATTATTATTTCGGTAAGGTTATCAAAGACCACAAGAGTACCAACAAAATTATTTGAAGAATCTTTTATAATGGTCATGTAGACCCTCAGGTCCATCGGCCTTCCGTTCATGTATATATGGAGTTCCTTTTCAACTGAGCCGAAGCCCTTTGCACTAAGTCGTTTGACCATTAATATAAGCTCTTCAGATTTGAGTTTTCCCAACAGATCTCTGTAACTCTTGTCTGCTATACCGGCACGCTCTATGTTAAGCATGGAGCATGCGGCATTATTAAAGGTACTTACTCTTCCGGATTTGTTGAAGAAAATAACTCCTGTATTTATACTTTCAAGAATTGATTCCATGCTCAGTCTTCTGCGGTCGGATTCCTTATATGAAATTTCGAGTGAACGTTTTCCTTCCTGTATATCATCAAGCATTTTATTGAAGGAATCGATAAGCAAACCAATTTCGTCATCCCTGTTGAGAATGATCCTGAAGTCCAGATTGCCGTGGGCAACGGTCTTTGTCGCCTCGGCAAGAGATTGAATCGGCACAGTTATGCCCTTGGCAATTCGGAGCGACACCCAGAGTGCAAGGAAAATGATAAGTAAAGATGCGATAGTAAGCATAAGGAAATACAGAAATCTGATAGGATTTTGCTGGACCTTGATCTGCAGGTAATCATTAAATGACTGTTGGATGGATTCCATTTTTTTCACAACATCCAGCTGGATTATTGTTTCAACAACGACGACCCCTGTAATCCGTTCTCCGTCCATGACCGGAGACACAGCCCTTACAACATCCCCCTTGTCTGTTGAGAATATATCCGTGCCGCTGGTGCCCCCGAATGCTTCCTTAATCAGCGTGGTGTTGTCCGGTTCTTTAATAAGGTAGCTGTTAAATCTACCGGTATCCGAATCTATCTTTGATTTTTGTTTGAGCAGGTTTAGATCTGATGCAAGAAGTAAAGCGAAGCTTTTGGCATTTTGCCTTTCCCTGAAA
>SDBV01006056.1_pt1 | contig 16881 bp, 9 predicted proteins | sample 2277081 | NCBI WGS metagenome assembly SDBV01 (sample SAMN10402039, study PRJNA504765) | marine sediment metagenome | isolation source: marine sediment core GS10_PC15, 223 cmbsf | place: Arctic Ocean: Southern Knipovich Ridge | collected 2010 | reverse complement strand
GAGCGAATTTGCCAGCTTACTTGGTTACAAACCAAAATCAATATCGTATATTCTATATAAAATTCCAAGCGAAAATAAATATTCAACATTTGAAATTCCTAAAAAAAATGGAGATATGCGTGTCATAAATGCTCCTGTTGAAAAAGTTAAACATCTTCAAAGGCGTTTAGCTAATTTACTGAATGAGTGTTTTGAGGAAATTTGCGAAAGTGAACATAAAAAATCGTTATCGCATGGCTTTAGGAAAAACCATTCTATTGTTACAAATGCGAAGAAACATAGAAATAAGCGACATGTTTTCAATGTTGATTTAAAGGATTTTTTTCCATCAATAAATTTTGGGCGAGTTCGTGGTTTTTTTATTAAAAATCGCCATTTCAACTTAGACCCAAAGGTTGCAACAGTAATCGCACAAATTGCTTGTCATAATAATGAATTACCCCAAGGCAGTCCATGTTCTCCAGTGATTTCAAATCTGATCGGCCATTTATTAGACATCCGAATGGTCAATCTAGCAAAGAAAACAAAATGTACATATTCTCGCTATGCAGATGATCTGACTTTTTCTACTAACCAAAAGGAATTTCCTCCAAAAATAGCAATTATGAAAAGTGAGTGCGATTGGTTTGTAGGTAAGGCATTAAAAAAAGAAATTGAAAAGGTCGGATTTCTAATAAATGACAAAAAAACATCAATGCAGTTTAAGACTTCGCGTCAAATGACAACTGGACTTATTGTAAATGAAAAAGTTAACATAAGAAAAGAGTACTATAAAAAAGCACGGTCTATGTGTTATAAACTGTTTAAGTCTGGTAATTTTTACATTGAAGGCGGCTTAACTCAGAATGACTCTGGATCAGATGACACAGAACTGGGAACATTGAACCAACTGGATGGGATTCTCAGCTTTATTTATCAAATCAAAAGGCCTCACGATTTTGCGAAACTAGGCAATAGGAGAAATGATCCAACAGCAGTCACTAAATTGTATAGGCAGTTTTTGTTTTATAAGCATTTTTTTATAAACGAAATTCCTTTAGTAATATGTGAAGGTAAGACAGATAATATATATTTAACATGCGCATTAAAACAATTAGCTGAGGGATACAATGAACTGGCGCAAAAGATCGATAATAAGATTTTTTTTAAGATTCGATTTTTAAATATGACAAAAAATATTAGAGATGTTTTTGCCATATCTACAGGCACATCCGGGCAGGAACATCTGATGGGTATTTATGGAGAGATCATCAAAACATTCAAAGGAAGAGGCAAATGTTGTCCTGTAATTATGCTTGTAGATAATGACGATGGATCTAAGGGAATTAAGAAAAAAATAGAAAATAGTAATGGCAAAAAATTAACTGGGGGATCATTTTGTCATTTTACAGAGAATTTGTATGTCTTATCTGTTCCTGAAAAAGGCAAAGAGATTGAGGATTTGTTTAACAGGAAAACTCTTGAAGAAAGGATTGATGGAAAGAAATTCAGTCGCGCAAAGGATATCAATACTAGAAAAGAATATGGAAAAAATGTTTTTGCTGAGAAAGTGGTAAAAGCAAAACAAAACGAAATTAATTTTAATGAATTCAAAGAAATATTTGATAATTTCAAGCTAATAATAGATGATTATAGTGGGAAGAAAGCAACCAAGAAAAAAACAACAGCGAATAAAGTAAAAAAGAAAACCGCAAAGAAAAAGGTGGTTGCTAAGAAGAAAAAATAAGCATTAAATTGAGATACGTTATGGATTGGCAAATCGTAATTGGAATGTCGAGTGTTGTTATAGCAATTTGTGCGATCGTTGTATCGATATGGTATGGCGTTCAAACTCGCAAACATAATAAACTTTCATGCAAACCACATCTAATTACTTGGACGCATAGCGAAAACGACCAAGCCTATTATTATGTAGAGGTAATCAATAATGGCTTAGGGCCGGCACTTATAGAGAAATTTACACTGAAAGTTGATGGCGAAGTAATGCCTGGCGAAAGAACCGAGCCAATTGATAACGCCCTAAAAAAGCTTTTTCATGGTCTTAATTATCAATCCTACCGAGCTTTTCTTGGAAAAGGCCATGCAATGGCCGCACAAGAGAAACGTAAGATCATAGAAATTAAGTTTAGCCGGCCTGTACCCAAGCCTGAATTTGTAGAAGAAACTTTTAACCGTGGCGATATTGAAATAGCATATAAGTCATTCTATGGCGAATCCTTTCTCTTGTCTACCGAAGAAGAAAGGGCTATGCAGTCGTAGTTGTTAGAGAAGCGTGCCGAGTGCTGATTTAAACTTGTCCCCGATGTGAAATCGGGATGTCCCTTCGGTCCACTTCTTGTTGCGTTGCTAATCCGCGAAGTAAAAGCGTGAACCACCGCAATAAATTGTGGGGGCTAACCGTGGAATTTTTCTTATTAAATAGGTCCTTCGGCTTCGCTCAGGATGACATGATTAATTTGTTGCGTTAAGCAAGTTGTAATTGTAGTAATGTAGATAATAGGTTTTAGATATTAGATATTATTAACAGCAACCCCGGCAGCGGAACATGGGATGTTCCGAGATATTAGGTTTTAGGGATTAGATAGTAGCTGTGGAGCCTTTCGATTATTTCATTGACGAAAGCGGAACCACTATTCTGAATCCGACGTTATAGACCTTTCTCCAGGCGGGGTAGTATAATCTGTATCCTGAACGACATCGTTTTGGTCTGTCGTACCATGAACCGCCTCGGACGACAACTTTGGTTGTCGGGCCTATGGTATTTCTTCCATCGTTTTCCTGGTATGGGTATGGCTTATAGGCTGTGCGTGTCCATTCCCAGACATTTCCATGCATGTCGTAAAGGCCCCATGTATTTGGCGAAAAAGTTCCCACTTTGCTGGTTACGAGGAAGTTATCATTAAAGCGGCTGTCCCTTGGAACGAGGTCGGGAGGATACTGATTCCTTACGTCATATACCAGGTCCCTTATCGTCCAGTCGGCCATGTTTGCATACGATGTAAAGTCGGTATCAAGGTCGCCATAATAAAAGGGCGTATCGGTCCCGGCTCTGCATGCATACTCCCATTGTGCTTCGGTAGGCAACTGGACCATGGCGCCGGTTTTGGCAGTGAGCCATTTACAAAATTGGGAAACCTGCAACTGTGAAATCCTTACAACCGGTTGCGCGGGGGCATTAAGGTTCCATCCGATGTCCCATTCGTTGAACTGCCATGAACCCTTATTCTCAAACCGGCTGTCATGGGCGGGGTCGAACCTGGAGAACTGGTCGTTTGTTATTTCATATTTGCTTATCCAGAAGGGCCTGTCGATGTCAACTACACATCTGGGTTTTTCATCAATGTGGCCAAGGGGGTCACCTATGATAAATTTGCCTGCGGGTATATAGACCATCTCTATTCTTAGACCGTTGTCTGTGCGGATAACCGTCTCGGTTAACCCGTTCGAGGTTTTGTGTTGTAGTGATCCGGCATATTCGGGGGTCATTGGCCAGTTGGTAATACCTTCGGTTCTATCGGCGGGAACCTTGACAGGGGCAGGTATGACGGGGGTTGGTTTTTTCGCAACTGAGTCTATCTTTGTTTCGGGGTCCTCTACTATGCAGGCATATTTTTCTCTGAGCTGTGCCCTTCTTTTATAATCTTTTTCGATCTTGCGTGTTCCAACAACTTCCTGCCATGTTCCGTGACACTGCCCGTTAAAGTCTATCCATGCAGCCAGTCTTTCGACGGCTTCGGCGTCAAGCTTTACACCATAGTGGCCCTTGTTGAGCATCTGCATAAATTCCATATTATCCGCGTGAAATTCGCCTGGGGGCAAAAGATTAAGATCGCTCTCTAGCCCGCCAACCCTTATTCTGCTTCTTAATTCTATGTAAGATGGCTGGAACACACCGCCGTACTCGGCGAGGAGCTTGTCGGTGTTGTCAGCAGCAATAACGGTTTTTTCGGGGATACCGTTTTTATATACAACGTACTTGCCCTGGTCCGCCCTTAGATCGGGAACGTCTTTAGGTGAATCGGAGTTGTGACAGCTTATACAATATTTATCAAGTACGGGCTGTACATCCCTTTTAAAGCTTAAGCCTCTTGGCGGGCCATACCATTGCTTTATGTCCTGCGGGGGTTTCGAAACCGCTATTGTCCTTTTGTTTGGCGTGGCCATGTTAAGATTTTCATGACAGCCTACACAAGATACTATCTCGCCGGGCATAGCGGTCATCCAGCTTCTCATGAGCTGAACGGCCTTGCCGTCTGCATCGAGCGGCTGAACTGCCAAAGGCATATTTGCAGGTGCGGTGAAGAATACGGAGCCGTCGTGCTCAACATCAACGGTGCCTATTATCCTCTTGGGTTCCCACGGGCCGTCAGCGCCAACCCTGTGATTGATGCCTGCGACGGTCCTGTATGCAAAATGAAAAGTTAAAACTCTTAGCTTTTTAACGGTACCGCGTGGAACTCCTTTCAGGCCGGGACCTGAATATATATCCTGGACATAGAACATCGCGTCTTTTCCAGGAATGACCATGTTGGGTATAACAGGCGGCTTGGCGGTTTTCCTAAAGGGTATCGGCTCAAGCAATGCATAGTCCTGTGCCTCTTTTATCAGAACCATATTATCAAAAGTATCTACAAGGTAAATTCCCCACATGTCCTCCGGTGTGGGCCTGCATGCTACTATGATATAATCCTCACTTAGAGGGTAAGGATGCACGAACTTTGGCCAGACGTCACTTGTGAGCATGTCTTTTATCAACGGCTTAACTTTTTTGTTCCGGCCGGGTATCTGCTGAACAACGCCCCGATCGGAAGCCCTTGCCTTGGCAGGGTCGAATATATAAAGCTCGCCTATCCTTCCAACGTGATGTCCTGTGACAATTCCTGCAACTTTTGTGGGATGACCGGGGATCGGCTTTGCGTAATATATACCGTTGGGCCAGTATCCCCCGCTTCCGTAAAAAGCCCTCTGGCCGGTACCGTCGGGATTCATAGTGAATAAAAATCTGGCCCAGACGTGAGGTATGTCGATGTACTCCCATCTTAGGTACATTAGCCTGCCGTCATTGGTTACTGTCGGACAGAAATTATGATCCTGCTCGAAACATAACTGCCTGATATTGGTGCCGTCCCTGTTCATCAAGTAGATCATTCCGACATTTACGCCTGCGTTACATGGAACACCCTGGAAACATGCGGTAGAGACATACGCGATCTTGCCGTTTGGAAGATAACAGCCATCAATACTGTGGACATCGCTCTGAGTGCCTGTTATCTGGTTAAGCTCCATTGTCCGCATGTCGATCTCAAATAACTGCCACATTCGGTTTTTTAGGGGCTTTGAAAACATAAGCTTATCCGCATCAAAATCAAGATCCATATCAGTTACAAGCTCAGTGTTGTCCGGAGCATAAACCGTCTTAAGCCGACCACCGGGAGCAATAGGGGAAAGTATACATATCTCATTGTCCCAGTCGAAGATGTTATCCATCGTATGCAGCTGCCATGAGCTTTGCTGCGGCAAACCCAGGTGCCTGCCGATGCTCTTTTCGGAAGTCGAGAAGAGGTAAGGGTTTTCCGAAGGCTTTCTCTTGATCAATATCAATTCGTTGAAATCAAGGAGTGGATTTGCTAAAAGGGCCTTTTGCTGGAAAGCTATCAATTGCTCTGCAAATTTATTGGCCTTTTTTATAGCTTGCTCCGTGGCGCTTTTAAGCTTTTTTAATACCTGCTGCTTTTGCCTTTCAAAAACTTCTGCCTGCTGTAAAAAGCTGTCACTATCCGGATATTTGTTGCCGAATTTTTCTGAAAGGTCATTAACCGCTAATTTAAGCGCTTCTATGTTAACCTTATCAAGGTTGATGTTTGCCGATCTTATCGCACAGCCTTTAACATAAAGATCGAACCATTTCGGATCGGAGCTGTAAGTGTTTTTCTCAACAAGTTTAGTATATTCAAGGCTTATTACCCGGCCAAGATCGTCAAGTTCATCTATAAGATGTCCGATCATCCTTTTTTCTATTTCAACGGAATCCGTTGCTTCAAGCCATTTTATCACATCCTTTTCACCTGTATCCCAAAGCATCCTTGCGGACATAAAAGGGAAATCTTTTTGGACCTGTTTCCATACCTGTTCTACAGCACCCTTTTTCAAGGCAGAAGAGTAATTGCTCCGAACCGCAAGCATTGTTTGCTGCCAGTTATCTTTTTTTTCGTAGATATCCGAGCTAAGGCAGAACCCTTGCGAACTGAAAAAAATGAACAAACAGAGAACTGCCGCTCCCCTTGTTTTAAGCATTCCCGAAAGGCGCATTTTTAATCCTCCTAATATTGCTGTCATTGACTCCATAAAATGCAACATATCTCCTTGTCGTTTCTGATATACATACGATTTCCGACCAGGGCCGGATGTGACCAGACCTCATTATCTTCAAACAGCGTCAGTTTTCCGCTTGGTGTGTAGCGATCTGCGCTAGCGTCGATCAATATGAGTTGGCCATTAATAGTTGTGATCAGCAGGCGGTTATTGCCGGCTATCATTGTTAGATAATCGTAAAAACCATCATCCTCGCCGACCCATCGCTGCTTTAGGCCGTGATCAATGTCAAGGCAAAAGAGATCGCCGCCGGCACATCCGAAAAGAAAGCCTTTAAACGCAACTGGTGTAAGGCAGTCGGGAGTAAGATCCATATTGACGGCGATAGGTTCGGGAGCGATAGTGCCATCGTCGTTAAACGCATATAAACGTGTTCCGTTATTTTCACTTGTCAAAAGCAACTTGCCATCTACATCGAGGGGGGTAGGTACATTAAAGTCGCCCTCAAGAGGGGGAATGAGTTTCCACAAGCGTTTTCCGGTATTAATGTCCCAACCACCGGCGGAAACAGAATCATATCCGACGATCTGTCTGACGTTTCCAAAAGTTCCGACAATAAAAGACGCAAATGCCGGAGACTGGCCGGGGCATTTCCAAACGGTTTTTCCGGTTCGATAGTCCAGCGCGGCAAGAGAAGCATCTTTTGAACCGGGATTGACAATTAGTTTATCGTCCACTATCAGCGGGCTGGAGCATACGCCCCACATCGAAAGTTCGGCGCCGTACTCTTTTACAATGTTTCTTTTCCAGATGATCTTGCCGGTGTGTAAGTTTGCACAATGCAGATCGCCAAAGGCACCGAGCAGATAGACGTTGTCTTTATAAATAAGCGGATTGGCGCGCGGAGCGTTGCTATATTCCATTTCACCCTGCGCTGAATATGTAAGATCCCAGATCTCTCGACCGGTATCTGCATCGAGACATCTAAAAATATCCATTTGGCCGGCTTTGTCCTTATCGGCTACGATAACATATTTCCGTGTAGCTGCTATTCCCGAAAGGCCCAAGCCGCTGAGTTGATGTCTCCAGAGAAACTTTGGTTCTTTCGGAAGCTTTTCCGGGACATCGGAACTAATTCCATCTCTGTTGGGCCCTCGCCAGCCGGGCCAGCTAGTGGAAGATCCGGGAACCGGTTTGTTGACCTTTTGTCCGGCTGTCCTGATAAAACCATTGCCCGATTCCATCCGTTTGAGCAATTTCTTATCGTTCCTGACCGCAAGCAATGCTTTAACAATTGCCTCTTGACTATCCGGTGGTAACGAATCGGCTGTGAAGACGGTTATAAAATCAATTTCCCCCGTTTTCCCGACTACTTTAAGCCGGCCTTTGTCAATAGTATCGCATCCTTCCAGCAGTGCCAAAGCGTAGCTGGAGATTATTGCGGCATCGGCATCTTTTTCGATAACGGCAAGGGCTGAGGAGTTGCATGTCGAAGCTCTCGATATTTCTTTTGGTATGGAAACACCCTCAACCTTCAGCGCTGCTATTGCGGCGGTGCTCTTTTCAGTTTCCCACTGAGGGCCGAATATGATCTTATAACCATCCAGGTCGGCGATCTTTTGAGCCTTGTCATTTCCCCGAACGACAAAGAGCCCTGTCATTTTTGTACTGCCGTTCTTTTCGGTAAGTGCCGCAATTGGATGGACAGAAATCCCTGTTTGCATCGTGTCGTATTCAACGACGGATCTTTTTCCGATAATTACATCGATCCGGCCGGGGTTTACCCGAAGAATTTCGCTTAGAGCCTCGCCGTATCTTATCCAGACCTTTCGAGAAAGTCGCTTCTCGAGAAACTTGCCGAGGTCATCATACTTTCGCTGGGCATAACCTTCAACGCAATCGCACGCCAGCCGATCGGAAAGAGGGTCCATGACTACAATGTTAAGGGATGCTCCGGTTTCAACATCGATGGGTTTTGACTTTTCACAACCGCCCAGAATAAAAACTGCTGCGAGCAATGAAAAAAGATGATACTTTATTAATGCCATTGTCACTCACTTTACCTCGCCTTTATTCTTGCTTACCATAACCCTTATCAGGTTATCTCTATAATCAAGGACATATACACGCGATTCGTCCTTGTTTGCAGCGACAGTGATATTGCTGCATGAAGCCGCAAGTCGACCGGCTTGTTTGAAACGTGCAACTCCAACATAACCGACAACGTCTAAGAATTGGCCATCAAGTGAGTAACGCTTAACTCTGCCAAGTCCTGATTCGGCGGTATATAACAGGCCCTTCGGAGTGCAATAAAGGTTCATCGGATTACAACAACTTCCGAAGCCCTCTACATTGACACGGTCGCGCTCGCCCCATTTCGAAAGTTTTTTTCCGGTTGCGTCAAACTCGACTACTCGATGCCGTGCGTTTTCCGCGACATAAAGTGAATCTTTCCATGCGACCATATCAAGCCGTTGGCAGCAGCCTCGCAAATCTTCGGCTATAATAACAGGCTTTGTCAAATCACGATCGAATCTGACAATTTTTGAGCGAGAGCGAAGCGATCCTCCTGTTCCAAAAGCAACAAACAGATTTTCCCCCATAACCGTGATCCCCGATGATTTGGAGTCAGGGAATCCCGTTGTTTCAGCATCGATCTGCTTGATCAGTTTTCCGCTTTTATCGAAGTTTGCAACCACGCCGGCTCCAGCGGCAAAGACCTCACCGTCCGGGCAGGAATGTATTGCATGTGGTGAAAACTTAAGTTTCCACGTATCGAGTATTTTACCGGTTGGGTCTATCACCTTTATTTCATTGCTCTTAGCGTCGCAGGCTAAGATGTTATCTTCAGGTGTAAGAGCAAATGTAGTAAGATTGCCAAATTTCAGTCCCTCGTTTTTGCCGAGAGGATCGACTTCAATGTGTGTTCCCAACGTTGTATCTGCACTTTCTAATTCCGGTACCAGTACAATGTGCGGTTTTTCTTTTTCGGCCGCACCGGCGGGGCAGATCGTTATCGATAACACACACAAAAACAGTAATAAATTCCAAGTTCTCAAACCCATTTTCCACTCCTTTCAACACGAATGATCATATCAAACTAACTTTGAATTGTCAAATGTTTTGTTCTCATTTTATGGACCAAAACAAAGGAAAAATTGCTGACACAATGGATCACTGTTAGCGGCGCATGTGGATTAATGAAGAGTCGTGCAGAACCTTACCTTGGTTTTACATGTTTGGATGTAATTGTCGGTAAAAAAAATCCCGGACAGGAGTAACCCGCCCGGGATATATGTGAATTAACAGTTTTGTTAACTGTTAAAATCTTCAAACTTGCTATCATCCAAAGGGATAGCATCTTCGGTCTTAGTTACAGTAGGTGCCTTTACTGTAGCAGGAGCCTTTGTTGCAGCAGGAGCCTTTGCAGGCTTGCTCTTAGGTTCTCCGCCGGCTATACTATGGAACACATTGTCAGTATGGCTAAGCTTTTTAACAACTGAGCCAAACTTTGACGAATGGCTCTGTGTTGAAACAGAACCGTCTGTCGTTCCACCAATCAGTGTTGACAGTTGCTGAACGATCCCATCCATAGTTTCGGCTTGAGCACTGAGCTCTTCTGAAGCGGAGGCACTTTCTTCTGCATTAGCAGCGTTTGCCTGGGTGACCTTATCCATCTGGTTAACGGCTGTGTTAACCTGCTCGATACCCTGTGCCTGCTCCTGCGAAGCAGCGGCGATCTCACCGACTAATTCACTGGTCTTGCCGATACCTTCTACGATAGTGCCAAGGGTCTTGCCGACCTCTTCCGCGATGTCCACGCCGTTCTTGGAGTTCTTTACAGAATCCTCGATCAGCTCGGATGTGTTCTTCGCGGCTTCTGCACTTCTCATAGCAAGGTTACGAACCTCTTCTGCTACTACTGCGAATCCCTTACCGGCCTCGCCTGCACGAGCTGCTTCGACAGCAGCGTTCAATGCTAACAGGTTTGTCTGGAAAGCGATCTCATCGATAACCTTGATGATCTTAGCTGTCTCATCGGATGACTTCTGGATGTCCTGAATAGCTTCATTCATTCTGGTCATTGCATCGTTACCGCTATCGGCAGCTTTGCGTGCTTCTGCTGCAAGCGTATTAGCCTGCTGAGCATTATCAGCATTCTGCTTGGTCATGCTGGCCATCTCTTCAAGAGAGCTTGATGTCTCTTCAAGACCTGCGGCCTGCTCGGTAGCACCTTCTGCCAGTGACTGTGATGCACCGGAAACCTGACCGGCTGCACTGGTTACCTGAGCGGCACCATCGGTAAGACCGGCAATGATCTTGTTGATCGGTACTGTGATCGAACGTGTTATAAATATTGCTAAAGCTACGATAGCTGCAATAGATATGACCGAAACAGTCGCCATCATAGCAACGATCGCGTTACGTGCTGCAAAAGCCTCGGACTCATCTATCTCAGCAATAAGTGCCCACGTTGTATCACCAACCTCAACTGGTGTATAAGCACTTAATACAGGGTTGCCGTTATAATCTATGATTATCTGGGCATCTGTATTGCCTGACAGAGCATCGCTGGCAGCATCTGTATCGACACCATTTTTAGCAACGTTACCAGCAAATGACGCCTTTACGGAGTGACCGGTTGGGTCAAGGAATGAATCACTTCTCATTAGTTTGTCCTGACCAACCAGGTATGTCTCGCCAGTTTCGCCCATGCCTGCTCGCGTCTGCATGATGCCATTGATAGCATCAAGTGAAAGCTGCAAAGCAACAATGATTTCGACATCGCCATTATGAGTGACCGGCTGAGCAATAAATGCACATGGCTCATTGTTACTTGGTGCATAAGGTGAAAAATCAGCTAGACCGAATTGCTTGTTGTTTAAAACATCTCTTACCAACCCGCCAAGGTTTGAACTGCTGAATTTGCCATTGACAAGGTTAGTTTGATAGTCTGATTCACGACAAACAGTATAGAAGCAATAGCCGTCAGGGTTGATCAGAAACAGATCATAATAGCCATACTGCTCGATATACTTGGCATAAAACTCATTGCCTTGGTCATCGACCGGGCTAAATGCTTCTGCAACATCCATCTCTGCCAGGATCGCCCACTTAAGCCCTGCAATTTCCAAAGGTGAATAAGAACTTAGTACAGGGTTGCCGGTATAATCCAGGAGCACATCGGCACCGCTTTTACCAGAGAGTGCTTCGTTAGCTGCTTCTGTATCACAGCCGTTTTTGGCAACTGTTCCGGCAAATGAAGCCTTTACTGAATGGCCCTCGGGATCGAGGAATGAATCGCTGCGCATGAGCTTATCAGAACCGACCAGGTATACTTCACCGGTCTTGCCCATGCCGGTTCTTTCCTGCATGATACCATTGATAGCATCCAAAGAAAGCTGTAAAGCAACTACACCGACTGTTACGCCATCTTTTTTAATGGGAGCACCTACAAAAGCACATGGCTCATTGTTACTTGGTGCATACGGTTCAAAATCCTGAACTGATACACCTTTGAGGGAATTTCTGAAACAATGTGCTAATGGGCTGTCACTAAGTTTTCCTTCAACAATATTTTCACCAAGATCTGACTCTTTAGCGACAGTATAAATAACGTCACCGTCACTATGGATCAAAAATAGATCATAGTATCCATATTCATTGTTGTACTGGACAAGCCAGTCTGCATACTGTTTTTCAGCAGCAATCCATTGCTCTCCGCCTGTCTTGGCACCTTCAGTGTCAAATGCTTCATTGAAAGCCTCAAGAGCAGCAAGTACTGTTGCGTTACCACTTAGTACAGATACATCGCCAAGACGTTCGCCAAAGTAACCTTCGATCTGATTCTTTTTGATCGTCTGAACTGCACCAAGTTTGCTAAAGGCTTCATCTCTAAGAGTGTTTACCGTTTCCATGAGAACGCCCATATCACCTTGACGTTCGGCGAAGAAGTTTTCGATCTGGGTTTTCTTGACATCACGCATGCCGACAAGAGTGTTGTAGCTTTGCTTCTCAAGGGCGGCGCTTGATTTGTTCAATGCCAGCAATCCAATAACACATGCCGGCAATACGCCTACTGCCAGAAATGCAACCAGCAGTTTTGTTGATAATTTCATTTTCTTCATTTTAGTCTCCAATAAATTCTATTTCCATTTTGTGATTTTTAGTTTACATACTTCCCAATCCGGAAAGGTCTTCCCCGCCTAATACCTTGTCGATATCCAGCAGGATTTTGACGTCTTCCCCTATTTTGCCCATGCCGCTGATGAAATCGGTGTCGACAGTCGAGCCAAACTGAGGTGCGTCCTCGATCTGGTCTTCCGCGATATCAAGAACTTCCTGAACGTGATCGACAACGATACCGGTCTGGAACGCTCTGTCTCCTTGTGTGATCTCAACAACGATGATACATGTTTGCTCGGTTAATTTTGCTTCTTCCATCCCGAACTTCAAACGAAGATCGACGACCGGGATAACCTGGCCGCGAAGATTGATAACTCCCTTTACAAACATCGGCGTCTGAGGGACGTTGGTTATCTCCATATACCCGATGATCTCGCGGACCTTAAGTATCTCCAGCCCGTACTCTTCGTTTGCAAGGGCAAAGGTAAGATACTTACCTTCTTTTTGAAGTGCCGCATTTTTAACAGCAGCATTTGCTGTCTCTACCTGCGGACTCTCTGTCTTTGCATCCATAGAATGCTCCTTACAAAAATTCACATTAACATTACGTTTAACTCACATTTTGCAGCTTTAGTCGTCAGCACCTGACAGGGTATTTTAACAACGACTTTCTCACACGAGAACTGCGATAGCCTTTATTCGTACCTTTACATGATGGATATAACGACTTTTTTTCAGATGGGTAAAAATCCTGGCGTTTCTAGGGGTATTTCCTGACAAACCCCCTCCAAGTGCCTGAACTGCCAATTTGGTAAAGGTCTTTCTTTGAAGCATTTAATGTTTTGAAACAATTCAACGCCGAATGGTCCGATAAACTCAAAAGATTTCCTAACTGCTTTGTAACAAAGAACTAAAGCAATGTAATGACCCCATTAAAAAAGCCGCTACGGGTTACCCCGCAACGGCTGGTGTATCTATATATATAGCAAACTGTTGCTATTACATTGCTTTTGCTATCTCGATCTTGGCGTCTATTGCAGCTTGTTCGATACATTTTTCCCAGTTATCGCCAAACTGCTCTTTGTATTCGTCTTTCTCATAAGCATATATGATAGAACGAGATGCGTTGATAAGAGCCCCAAGCCCATCGTCGTTGCAGAATCTGAGGCAATCCTGTGCGGTTGCTCCTTGTGAACCATATCCGGGGACGAGGAACCATACGTTTGGGAATTTTTTGCGAAGTATCTTGGTCGCTTCCGGTGCCGTGCCGCCGACGACCATGCCTACGTTGCTGTATCCTTCTGCACCCAGGCGTTTCGGCTGGGCCGCTATGAGGCCGACCTGATCTGCCAATACCTCGTACATTTTCCGGCCGGTGGCGTCTGCGAAGTCCTGTATCTCAGCGGCGCTTGGGTTGGAAGATCTGACCCAGACGAATACGCCCTTGCCCTGATCGTTGGCCACATCTGCGAACGGCAGTATTCCGTCGGTGCCAGCGAACCCGTTTATCGTTATAGCGTCAGGGGTTATGATGTCTTCCATGTCAGCAAATTCCGGGTTTTCAAGGTGTGCCTTTGCATAGCTTGCGGCGGTATGTCCGATGTCTCCGCGTTTTACGTCGCCGATGGTCTCAACGCCGAGGGCGTCTGCTTCGCAGATAAGTGAATAGTATGTCTCAACGCCTTCCCATAGGTACTTCTCGAAGTATGCGATGTTTATCTTTACGGCAGGGACGAGGGGGGCTACGATGCGGATGACCTTTGTGCTAAAGTCAAAAATAGCGTCGACTGCGGCGCCAATATCGTTTTCATCGTTCATTGCACGATGCTCGCGTATTTGTACCGGCAGCCGGCTGTATACCGGATCAATGCCTACTACCAACGGCGTGCTCTTGGCCTTGACTGCCTGGCACAACCTGTCACCAAAATTACTTGCCACAAAAAACTCCTTTCGATATTAATCTTTTAAAAAACGATAAGGCGACTATAATAGCAATACTTTCGTCGAACGGCAAAACAATTCGGATTATTTTATGCAAACTGATAAACAAAATAATAACACACAACCAGACCAACCGCAAACTGGCGGTAAGATAAAGTGGGCCCAAAATAAATACGAGGTGATATTGGCGATAGCGCTGGTAGTTATTTTGCTGCTGGTTCTGTTTACCGTAAAGCCGGGCAGGTATAAACCGTTCAGGGCCGAGGGCACGGATCTTGTTTCTCCGTATCTGACGCATAAACTTGCACCGGAGTTTGTCAACAATGTTCAGCTCGATGAGCCGTTCGATATGGTGATCGAGCAGGACGGGATCAACGATATTGTTTCGCGGATAGGTTGGTTTGACGATTCGGGGAAAGTTACTGTCTCTGCGCCGTCGATCGTGTTTCGGCAGGACGTGTTTTATATCATGGCGACGGTGAAAGTTACCGGTGTTCCTACGGTGGTGACGATAATCGCCTCGCCGGCGGTTGATAATGGGATGATAGTTTTTAATCTGCGGAAAGTAAAGTTCGGTTCGATGCCGATGACGGTTGTGGCTAAAAGGATCGTGCGAAAGATGATCGACGAGCAAATGGCAGACGTTGCTGCCGGCGATACGCAAAAACGATTCTGGAAAGCCTTGCTGGATAACGAACCGTTCGATCCGTCATTTACGGTTTATGACACGCAAATAAAAATAACAAACGCAAAAATAGAAAAACGGAAACTGACAATAACGATTCTTCCCGTACCGGAAAAATAATGAATAGAGATTTTTTTAAAGACAAGGATGTTTTGGTTATGGGGCTTGGCCGGTTTGGCGGGGGGGTTGACTGTGCCAGGTTTGCGTGTGATAACGGGGCTCGGGTAACCGTTACCGACCTGGCTGATGAAGATGCACTTATAACAGCATTGGAAAACCTTGAAGGGTACGACATTCAATATGTGCTTGGCGAGCATCGTGAGAGCGATTTTGAAAATAACGATATCATTATAGTAAACCCTGCGGTTAAGCCGGGCAACAAGTTCGTCACCATCGCCGAGGCAGCAGGTAAATTTATCACCTCGCAGATCGAACTGTTCTTTGCGTTTTGCCCGTGCAGGATCGCAGCTATCACCGGTGCTAACGGCAAAAGCACCACCACAGCGCTGACGCATCATATTCTAAGCAATGTCAAAGGTGGGGGGTATGGCAAAGTATGGCTCGGCGGTAACATCGGCAATCGTCCATTGCTGGGGTTACTCGACGAGATCGGCGAAGATGACATCGTGGTGCTTGAAGTCAGCAGCTTTCAGACCGAACAGCTTGCCCGCAGCGGTATAAGCAGCTATGCGGCTTTGATAACCAATCTTACGCCAAACCATCTGGATTGGCATGGGAGCTTTGAGGAATACTGCGGGGCCAAGGAAAATCTGTTCTCTATGCAGACGCCTGACGAAAGCGATCCGTGCGTTTCGATATTTAACGCAGAGGACGAGATCACGGCAGGGTGGTTTGAAAAGTATCACAGCCAGAAGGGCAGGCGGTGCGTTAAGTTCGCCACAGCCGACGTTAGCGACGGGCTTAAAGAACATTTTACGCTTGCAGGTAAGATGAACCTGTCGAACCTGGCAGGGGCGGTTAGGGTCGCCGCCAGCTTTGGCCTGGAGGGCGATGCTATCGCAGAGTCGCTGGATGGTTTTGAGGGGCTGCCGTGCCGGCTTGAGCTTGTGCGGGAGCTTGGCGGGGTGCGGTGGTATAACGATTCGATATCGACTACGCCGGTAAGCACCATCGCTGCGATAGAGGCTTTCGACGAGCCTAAGATACTTATCGCCGGCGGTTATGACAAGGGGCTGGGATTCGATGAACTTGGCAAGGCTATCGCGAGAGAAGTTAAAGCAGTAATTTTGATCGGGGCAACCGCAGAGCAAATAGAAATCGCCATCGGTGAATGTCCTGATGTCAAATGTGCAATAGAAAGGGGCTGGTCGATGGCTAGTGCCGTTGAGCTTGCCCAAAAACACGCTCAAAATGGGGATGTTGTCCTGATGAGCCCTGCATGTGCCAGCTATGACATGTTTGCCAACTTCCGGCAAAGGGCCGATGTGTTTATTGACTACGTCAATAAATTAGTTCATAGTTCATAGTTCGTAGTCGGGAGTTCGGAGTAAAATCCTAAGCACTAAATCCGAAATCCTAAACAATCACTAATAACCAATATCAAATGACTAAAACGGTTCTGACTGCGTCAGAATTGGGTTTAAGATTTTCGATATTAGAATTTTATATTAGAGCGTTGCGTAATTATGGGACGGGGGTAAGAGTTTTTTTTGAAATTATGATTTTTGTGTTATAGTTTACAAAGAAGCTCGATAGAGCCTTAGACTGCGAAAATCATCGATACCAGTCGTTTTGCGGTGGTTTTTCGGACGAGTTGTATTTACGCGCGGTTAAGCGGGGCTCTTATTCAGTCGATA
>SDBV01006055.1_pt1 | contig 16881 bp, 10 predicted proteins | sample 2277081 | NCBI WGS metagenome assembly SDBV01 (sample SAMN10402039, study PRJNA504765) | marine sediment metagenome | isolation source: marine sediment core GS10_PC15, 223 cmbsf | place: Arctic Ocean: Southern Knipovich Ridge | collected 2010 | reverse complement strand
CAAAATATAACGATGAAGTAATTATAAGTGAAATCTCAAAAAAACAAAGAAAAATATTCGAGGCATTCAAAATTGATCTTGAAGAAATTCATCGTTATTAACTCCGTACCGATTTTAGGTTGTAGCCATCCGTCTGAAAGAGGCGAAAAATGCTTCGCAAAGCATTGGTGCTAAATTTTACAAACCACTTGTACCCGATCTGGGCATTTTTTATAACGAAGAACTGATAGCAAAATTGAGCTCGGTGATGCGTGATGTGGCACCTGATATTCTCTTAATACCATCGCCTCAGGACTATATGGAAGACCATACCAATGCCTACCGGTTGGCAATAACCGCAGTTTTTACCCGCGGTATGCTGAATTTTCCTGTAAATCCTCCACGAGCAATTGTCAACAATGACGTTGCAGTATATCATGCACAACCTCATGGTAACAGAGATGCACTGAACCATATGGTTTACCCGGATATTTATATTGATACAAATGAGGTATTGGAAGAGAAAACCAACATGCTGGCGGAGCACAGGAGCCAGAAAGAATGGCTCGATCGCAGCCAGGGTTTTGATGCCTATTTAGATACCATGAAGGAATACGGACGAGAATTGGGTAAAATGTCGAAACAGTGGGAGTATGCCGAAGGATGGAGACAGCATAATCCGCTTGGCTTATGCGCAACTGACGCTAATCCACTGGCTGATCTGCTTCCCAAATATTATTTTAACCGCAAATCTGAAAATTAAATGAGCGAAAAAGTAAAAGTAATTGTCATAGGCTGTGGTAATATGGGCTCTTCGCATGCAAGAGCGTATCATAAATTGGCCGGATTTGAATTGGTTGGTCTGGTTGACATGAATCCTGAAATTCGAAACCAGCTTTCAGAGGAACTGGGAGGGGTCGACCAGTTCGATGATTTCGATACCGCTTTGATGACGACAAAACCTGATGCTGTGTCAGTTTGTACATATCCCGGAACACATGCAGAATTGACATTGAAGGCGCTTGAAGCAGGCGCCCATGTTTTCTGTGAAAAACCCCTGGCTCCGAATATTGAGGATGCTCAATCCATGGTTGATGCTGCTAAAAAGCATGGGAAAAAGTTGGTTATAGGATACATTTTGCGTGTACACCCATCATGGGAAAAATTTATAGAGATTGCCCGGGGGCTTGGCAAACCTCTGGTAATGCGTATGAATCTAAACCAACAGAGCAGTGGAAAAACCTGGCATACACTTCGGAGAATTATGGAAAGCATGTCACCAATTGTAGATTGCGGGGTACATTATGTTGACATAATGTGTCAGATGACCCGGTCAAAACCGGTATCAGTAAGTGCTATTGGCGCAAGGCTTACAGATGAGATTGATAAGGAGATGTATAATTATGGTCAGCTTCAGGTGAGGTTTGAAGATGGTTCTGTAGGTTGGTACGAGGCTGGCTGGGGTCCCATGATGAGCGAAGTGGCCTTTTTTGTAAAAGATGTAATCGGACCTAAGGGTTGTGTAAATATTATGGATGCGGAACAAGGGTCCGAAAAGGGATCGGATGATGTCGATTCCCACACAAAAACAAACAGGCTGAGGATTCATTATTCTGAAAAGGATGAAAATGATGAATTTACCAGGCCTGATGAAATCATCAATATGGAGGATGAGCCGGATCACCAGGAACTCTGTGATCTGGAACAGGAGTTTTTCCTCAATGCCATAAACGAAGATGTGGATCTTACAGATCATCTGGAAGATGCCGTGAACAGTTTAAAAATTGTACTGGCCGCTGATGAGTCATTCAGAACCGGGAAAACCATCGATCTGTAATTATAAAACGAACATGATCTTTTTTAAACGGTTGAACACAATTATCAAAATTCTTACCCTTATACTTCTTGCCAGCGCCTGCGTGATGAATTCCCAAATGAATATCACCAATTTGAGATGTGAGCAGAAAGTCGATCCATTAGGTCTTGATATCCGGAAGCCCCGCTTGAGTTGGGTGTTGGAATCAAATCATCGCGGAGCTAAACAGACAGCTTACCAGATACTGGTTTCATCGAGTTTAAAAAAACTGAATGCCAATACAGGAGATATCTGGGATACAAAAAAAAATATTGTCCAATCAAACCATTCAAATCGAATACGAAGGAGAGAAACTCACAAGTGAAATGAACTATTTCTGGAAAGTCCGGGTTTGGGATGAACATGGAATTGAATCTGATTGGTCTGAAGCTTCTTCCTGGGAAATGGGATTAATCAATCAAAGTGACTGGAGTGCTGAATGGATAAATGATGGAGGAAAAGTTGCGGAAACTACAGAAGAGTTTTATGCGGAAAATCCGGCACCTCTTTTCAGGCGTGATTTTACCGTTGACAAGAAAATCAAAAAGGCAAGATTGTATATAACAGGTCTGGGATATTACGAAGCGACAATTAATGGTGTACGGGTTGGCGATCATCTGCTGGATCCCGGCTGGACAAATTACAGTAAACGTGTATTATACAGCACTTACAATGTCACCGGCTTAATTAAGAATGGGGGTAATAGTATCGGGGTCATGTTGGGGAATGGATGGTACAATCCTTTACCAATGAAAATGTGGGGAAACCTCAATTTGCGTGAACATCTCACCATTGGCAATCCACAATTTATTGCCCGGCTCAACATCGAACTTACTGATGGGACAACAATAACAATTGTTTCCGATAAGGATTGGAAAACACATGAAGGTCCAATCCTTCGCAACAATATTTTTCTCGGTGAAATTTATGATGCCCGCAAAGAGATTGATGGTTGGGACTCTTTCGGGTTTGATGATGGTGATTGGATCTCAGCCAAAATTTCTACGGAAAAACCTGGGAAACTTCAGGCTCAAAATCAACCACCCATAAAAATTACGGGAAAGCTCAGTCCGGTAAAGTTAACCGAACCGAAACCAGGGATTTATATTTTTGATTTGGGCCAGAACTTTGCAGGTTGGGTTACATTAAAAGTCGAAGCCTCTGCCGGAACCCGGATAAAACTCAGGTATGGAGAGTTACTATACGCAGACGGAACACTTAATGGTTTGACCAGCGTTGCCGGACAAATAAAAGGCAAAAACCCGGATGGCACATTAAGAGGAGGTGATTTTTCGCCGGATACAGCCTGGCAAAGTGATCTCTATATTACCAATGGCAACGGTGTTGAAACTTACACACCACGATTTACATTTCACAGTTTTCGTTATGTGGAAGTTACCGGTTATCCCGGAAAGCCACCGATCGATGCAATCGAAGGATTTCGTTTAAGCAGTGACATCCAGCAGACAGGCTCATTTGAATGCTCCAACAAGCTGTTTAATGAACTTCAAAAGATCACCGAATGGACTTTTCTGAGCAATGTGTTCAGTGTTCAATCCGATTGCCCCCACCGAGAAAGGTTTGGTTATGGTGGAGATATTGCGGTAACCTCCGATGCATTCATCTATAATTTTGACATGTCCGGATTTTATGCAAAAGTTGTTCGTGATTTCCAGGATGCAGCACACCCAAATGGGATGTTAACAGATACGGCTCCTTTTGTGGGAATTGATTATTGTGGTATTGGCTGGGCACTTGCTCACCCTTTATTGTTATTGGAGTTGTACCAATACTATGGAGATGTTTCACTGATTGAAGAGCAGTACGAAACTGCCCGCAAGTGGTTCGAACTGGTGATTTCAGAAAATGATTTGATCATCACACATGGACTCAGCGATCATGAAAGCCTTGCCCCTGTCCCTTCACCTGAAATGGTTACTCCCCTATATTACAAGAGTGCCGTTATGATGTCACAATTAGCAGAGATTATCGACCGAAAAGAAGATGCGGCGAAATATGAAAATTTAGCAAAGCGGATCAAAACAGCATACCTCGAAAAATTTCTTGAAGAGGGAAGTGGCAGGTTCGCACCATATACACAGGGGAGTCAGTCATTTGCTTTATATACGGGCTTAACACCGAAAAATGAAACTGAGAATGCGGTTTCTGAACTTATAAATAATTTAGAGGATCATGGTGGGCATCTGACCACTGGAATATATGGAACCAAGTATTCCCTGGATGTCCTCTCTAAGTACGGCCATGCAGAAATTGCCGGCAGGATGGTAAGTCAGGAGAGTTTTCCCGGATGGGGAAATATGCTGAAAAGTGGAGCTACAACGTTGTGGGAACACTGGGAATTCAGTGATAATACTTATTCGCACAACCATCCCATGTTTGGCTCTGTGAGTGAATGGTTTTACAGATGGGTTGCTGGTATTCAGGCAGATCCATCTGCAGTGGGATTTGATAGAATCGTCATACAACCGCAGATTATCTCAGATGTCAATTGGGTCAGGGCTCATTATAATTCAGTTCACGGAAAAATTATCAGTGAATGGAACCGGGATGAAAACTCATTCAATTTAAATATTACCATTCCGGTAAATACAACAGCTACAGTTTATATACCTGCCGGGGATATCACCGGAATAAAGGAAGGAGGAGCTGATATTTCAGGGGTCAAAGATGTTGAGTTTGTGAAAATGGAAAATGGCCATGCTGTTTTCAGGATTGGTTCCGGGTTTTATTCGTTTCAGTCACAATTAAAATAAGTTCAATATGAAATGTAATTCAGTTTTTTGTAGGGGTGGTTATACGGATATCATGCAGCATTCATCACCGGGCAAACAAATCTGGATGGTCTTACAGGCTTTTTCGTGGGAATTATTGGAAAATCCCCTTCCGGAACATTTAAATCATGAGATGTTCCCCACATACAAACACTCCCGCATCATGGCCTGGGACGCTATTTTACATGGTGCAAAGGGTATATTGTACTGGGGATATAAGGTGTTAAAGTCACTCTTCTGGACTTCCATACTGGGTGTAACGAAAGAGATTGCTGCTCTCGAACCTTTTTTAATCGGAAATGAATTAAAAGACAGAATAACAATTGAGCCAATCCAATTTACCTCGTCTGTACCATCACGCATTGCTTCTACACTCAGAAAATATAATGATGACTATTTACTGGTGGTTTTGCAGGAAGATTTGAGCCAGGCAATTAATGTCTCAGGATTGGACTTTCTGGAAGGAAAGATTCTTTATGAGTTGACCACCGATCGGAGTTATTTGGTAAAGAATGGAGGGATCAGGGTGTGGTTCGGAAAAGAACCGCATGTATTGTGCACATCACGCAAATATGATGTCGTACATGAGTCACAATTCCCACTTAATTGGGATAATGAAGATAATTTTCCCTTAAATGAAACAGGCATAAGCAATGATTGAATATAAAAAACGGAACCTGCTTCTGGCATTAGTGATCGGTGCGACTTTCATGTTTCATGAAGTGGAAACATCCGGTCAGGATCACACCCTGACAGGCCGTAGATTTCAGGGTATCCCAAGCCTGGCCATCAGCCCTGAGGGAAGGCTTTGGGCAACATGGTATGCAGGAATAACTCCGGGTGAAGATAAAAATAACTATGTGGTCATTGCCACTAGTGGGGACAGCGGCAAAACATGGACGGAAAACCTGATCATCGATCCAGATGACGAAGGCCCGGTTCGTGCATTTGATCCTGAGTTATGGGTGGACCCGGAGGGAAGGCTCTGGTCATTCTGGGCTCAGACAATCGGTCATGACGGCACGATTGCCAGTGTTTGGGCCAGGATCAATGAAGATCCTGACAGCGACCGTTCCAACTGGTCACCGCCCAGACGTCTCACCGGCGGGATTATGATGTGCAAACCAACCGTTCTCTCTTCCGGCGAATGGATCTTGCCCGCATCCACCTGGCGTGATACTGACAACAGCGCCAGGGTGGTGATTTCCACAGACAAAGGTCAGACCTTCAGCCTTCGGGGCGCATGCAATGTGCCGGTGGAAGTCCGGAACTACGACGAGCACATGATCGTTGAGAGAAAAGACAGGTCATTGTGGATGCTGGTGCGCACCTCATATGGCATTGGAGAGAGTATCTCAAAGGATCGGGGGGAAACGTGGAGTACCCTGGAACCTTCCTCCATCCAGCACCCTTCCGCCCGTTTCTTTATCAGGCGGCTTCAATCAGGGAACCTGCTGCTTGTCAAACATGGTCCGATTGGTAAAAGAACAGGGCGCTCTCATCTGACTGCATATTTGTCAGAAGACGATGGTTTTACGTGGTCGGGCGGACTGTTGCTCGATGAGAGAAGCGGCGTCTCGTATCCGGATGGACAGCAGGGACCGGACGGAACCATCCATATCATCTACGACTATTCCCGCACGGGAGCCGGAGAAATCCTGATGGCCACCTTCACTGAAGAGGATGTGGTTGCAGGCAATCCGGCATCATCTGCTGTTTCATTGCGAATGGTTGTGAGCAAGTATAAAGAAAATAACAAGGAATTATAAAACCAAAAAAGATAATAATTATGTCCAAAATTAAAAGTAAAACAAACATGATCATAGTGACTGGGATGATGTTACTATTCATCTTTAGTAATTCAATAGCACAGATTAATTTGAATAATACGGAACTACATGATTCAAAAATCTTTACTAAAAATCCGATTCAGGTAATTCAATCATTGTATTTAGACCCGGAAGGGATGCCTTCCCATGATCTGTTCTTAAAAACCCATGGATTGTATCCCATCAATTCAACCATACAATCTGTACCATATTTCACAGCCAGTTTTTTAAAGGATGATGTTCTGAAAAAGAATGGAGAATTTAAGCTTGGCAAATCTGCAGCGTTATTAAATCCGGATTTTCATGTGGAGACCATCACAAAATATACATCACCCAATGTAGCAGTTCCTGTATGGGATGGCAGGGTTTACCAGGATAAGAATGATCTGATCCTTGGTGGATATTCTTCAGAATTTAATGAAAGGCCGGTAGGCATAATTAACGACAAAGGCCTTTTTAATTCGCAATTGGAGGGAGTAAATGCTGAAGAATTCCCAATACTGCAGATCCCTGCCGGACAAATGATTTTCGACCCTTTTGAATGGAGACTCCTTAGAAAAACAGAGAGCAGAGGTGAAACCATTCAGAAAAGTATAACCAGTTTTCTTCCCATCAAAATTTACGGACAACAGGGCGAATTGTTAAACAACATCAGTTTTGAATTAGAAAGCCTTCCTGCAGGCCCATCAATGGTTCTTTACGGAATTATTGACGGTAAAAAAATTGAAGTTGCAACCTGCAGTCTCATAAATTCAGATATAGTTAACAGGAAAGAAGCTTATCAGCCGGAATTGATTGAGGGAAGCAGTCAGCCCGGAAATGGTGAGGTAATTACGTTGACATTTCAGGGAAAATATTCTGATCATATTTCTCATCATGGTTCTGAACATTATTTAAATAATGAATCTGAGAAATTAAATGTAAAATACAAATCAACACCCGATAGAATTGAAATTGACGGATATTTTCAAGACTGGCGGAATATAGACGGAGTGTCAGATATTCAGGGTGATCATGTCTCTTATCTGTATTCAAATCCTGATACAGATCTTTTAGAATTCAAGGTATCAAATGATGATAAATACCTGTACCTGTATTCCAGGGTTGCAGGTGCGCATGGCAGAACAGGAGAAAAGGGAAGATACTACTGGTATGTGTATATAGATGTTGATAGGGATGCTTCCACAGGTTACCCTCCAACCAGGGATGATAATTGTTATTTAGGAATTTTCATCGGTGATGATTGTGAAGCTCAATTTGAGTTTGTGGGCAATCGATTTATAAAAACATTTTTTGGGTTTACAGGCATTGGAGCAGAAAAAGAGGCTCTGAGTGGAGAGCTGAAACTGGGTCCCTCTTTTTACTCACCAAAAGGAAGAAATGGAAAGGAAAGAGAGAGTTATAAAATAGAATATGTAAACCGGAATGGTTCACGCTTTATCACACACGATTATACTGAAGGAACATCAGAGGATATAATCATTGCGCTCTCTCCCGATGGTTCAGAAGTTGAAGTAAAAGTCGAACTGGCAGGGTTTCTTAAGGATTCTTCGGGCAAGATGTTAATGCATCGTGGCAAAAAAATTGATATTGCCGTTGGTGTTGAAGGTTCCAGCGACCATTATGGATCGGATGATTGGGGGGCAGATTCAAGCCCTGTTATTTATGGCTATTTAATAAAATAATAGGATATCATGAAAACCTACTTCAAAGCAACTGGTGTACTTGTGTTCTTTTCTCTTCTTATTTCATCTTCCACCCGGGCTCAGGACTCTTTCAGCACGGTTCGCCGGTTATGGAATCCCGTTCCTGACAATATTTACCTCCAGGAGATCGGGCAAAAAATCCCATTGGATAAGCCAGCCACATCCATCGCACTCTTCAATAATCAGTGTTATGTTGTTGTTGAGGGAAATATCCACATGCTCTCTGGTGAGACTGTTCATCCTGTAATGTCGTCACCGGTCGATGTTAAAAGGATCATATCCCTGAACGGGACGCTCTGGGCCCTTTCATCAAATGGAATCTACAGCCTGGAAGAGAATAAATGGCAAAAAAATGATGATAAGGAATTTATGGATATCTGTATTCATCTGGGTGTGTTGCATGCAGCCACCAGGGATGAGGTGTACCGGCTTGAGGATGATAAATTCGTCGACATTAAGCCGGAAACCGGATACCTTTCAAGCGATATAACCATGCTCATGGAAGATGGCAGCCAGGTGCTGGCCGATCCCGTTCAGATAGGACCCATTGACCGGATCGCTTCTTACAGTGGCACAATCTATGTACTCGGACCAGGCGGTAGAATGGCCCTGTTTGATGGCAAAATAGTGAATAAGGATTTTGTGGATTGGGGGACCCTCCCGTCACCAAACACCACCGATATGCTTAGTTATGGAAGCCGCCTGTTTATCAGTACCAACCGTGGTTTAGGGGTCTTAAGGGGTGCTGCCTTAACTACACTCAAAGGAAAAGACGGACTGCCTTTTGAGGAGACCACCTGCCTTGAAGCAGGCTTTGAAAATGACATCTGGATAGGGACTACCAGGGGGGCCATTCGCATGCTGAAAGATGACTGGCACTATTTTGGAGCCGATCACTGGCTGCCTGGTGACAATGTCAATGACATAGCCGTTGGAAACAAAGTTGTCTATATCGCCACCGATCATGGAATTGGTGTGATTCGTTATGAACCTTATACCCTTCGGAAAAAAGCAGACTATTATGAAAGGCACATTGAGGATTGGGGCCACAAGCGACTTGGATTTATACATACCATATACAAAAAAGGTGATCAGTGGATCAGGGAAGTAAGCGATAATGATGGCGGACATACAGCACCCTACCTGGCAGCTATGTCGTACAAGTATGCTGTAACCGGAGATATTACTGCCCGTCATGAAGCTGTGGAATCATTCAAAGCGATGTTGTGGCTGGAGGAGGTCACCACTGTAGATGGTTTTGTAGCACGCTCCATCTGGTCAACCACAGCAGATGCAGATACCCGGGGAAGGCATGGCTCGGGCGGACTACCGGCAAAATGGTACCCCACAAAAGATGGCAAATGGTACTGGAAAGGAGATACTTCAAGCGATGAGATAATTGCACATTTTTATTCTGTCTCTCTGTTTCATGACCTGGTCGCAGAAGGAGAAGAGAAGGAGATGGCGAAAAAACATCTTGCCAAAATAGCCTCCTTTATAATGAAGAATGGCTTCATGCTGATCGATATGGACGGCAAGCCTACACGATGGGGCCGTTGGGATGCAAAGTATTTGCTCAGTCCATATGGATATTCCGACAAAGGTTTAAATGGTCTTGAAGCAATGACATTTATGCAAACAGCTTATGCTTTAACAGGAGATAAAGAATTTGAAGATGGATTTCAACAACTGCTGGATTGGGGATACCAGAACTATATCGTCCGCTTGAAAAACACTTTCCCTCCTACCAATGTGGCACCATGGGATGATAATTTAGCATATAGAAGTTATTACACAGTATTGCGCTATACCGGGGATCCTGTGTTGAGGTCCATGTACCTCCGCAGTCTGGCACGCACTTTTGAAGTAAAAAGACTGGAACACATTGCCTGGTTTAATTTTGCTTATGGAGCTTTAACAGGCAATGATTGTGAAGCAGAAGAGGGGGTAAAACATTTGCGTGAATGGACCCTGGATTGTGTGGAGCATAATTACCGGAACTCATTCAGAGACGATCTGATCCCGGAGCCGGGTTATGTTCCCTACGAAGGAGGCACCAGGGCCATATCACCCCGCGAGACCAGTGTAAAACGAGGCAGCCGCAATGCCCTGGGATATGACGGGGGAGCCGGTAGCAGAAGGGTCATGGAACCAACCGGATTTTTGCGTGATTACTGGATGGGACGGTATCATGGGATCATTGAAGCACCTGCCACTGATGAGAAAGATCTGATCTCAGTAAACCGAAAGGATCAAGAGGAATTTGGCGCAAAACCCTATGACGGACCGGACAGGCCAAAAATGTATTAATAAGAGATATAATGCAGACAATCGGGAAGATCATATTGGGTTTTACAACATTTGCTGTTTTAACCACAGTATTGTTTAATTGTGATCCTCTTTCAAAAGAAAAAGAACCGGTAGATTATGTGGATCCGTTGCTTGGCACTTCCAGTTCCCGGTGGATGCTGTTCCCCGGTCCATGTTTACCTTTCGGTATGGTGAAGTTAAGCCCGGATAATACAGATGAAGGTCAGTACAAACTTGGTGCGGGTTATGAGTATAAAATCAATAGTATTTCCGGGTTCGGTCATGTACATTCCTGGATGATGGCAAGTTTTATAACCATGCCAACAACAGGAGAAGTTAAGATATTGGCAGGAACACAAGAGAATCCGGATTCAGGGTATCGCTCCAGAATAAACAATGAAAATACGAAGGCTTCTGCCGGATATTATTCAGCTATTTTAGAAGATTACGATATAAAAGCGGAACTAACAGCAACAACCCGCTGTGGATTTCAGCGATATACATTTCCGAAAGAAGCAAGTGGCCAGATACTTTTCGATTTTAAGATAACAGAGGAAGAACCATCGACAATTATTGATGCTGCGATAACAAAAGTAAGCGATACAGAGATTGAGGGATATGTTAAGCGTGAAGCTGGAGAATGGAATGAATATACAGTTCATTTTGTGGCTCGTTTCAATCGTCCGTTTACCTCCATGGGAGGATGGCAGGGGACAACTATTTTGAATAATACGAACGATATAAAAGTTACAGAAGATTTAGATGTAGGAGCCTTCTTAAAATTTAATTTAAATGATGATCAAACTGTTTTAATGCAGACTGCTATTTCTTATGTGAGTATAGAACAGGCAAGGCTTAATCTCAACACTGAAATGGATGCGTTTGATTGGAGCTTTGATGATGCACACAATAATGCCAGAAATATATGGAATGAACTTTTGGGGAAAATCAAAGTCGAAGGAGGTACAGAAACCGATAAGTTGAAGTTTTACACTGGTCTGTATCGTACCTATAGTTCCAAGACTATATTTAGTGATGTAAACGGAAAATATGTTGATGCATGTGAAAATATTCAACAAGTAGATAGTCATGACTTTTCTGTATATGGTGCTGATGCCTTCTGGGGTTCTTTCTGGAACCTGAATCAGGTATGGAGTTTAGTAAGTCCGGATAAATCAGAAGAATGGGTAAAATCATTATTAGAATTATATGATAAAAATGGGTGGCTGCACGATGCTCCTGGCGGACTGGAATATTCAAGTATTATGGTAGCCGCTCATCAAATACCTTTTATCGTGAATGCCTGGCAAAAAGGGATTCGGGGCTTTGATGGGGAAAAGGCATTTAAAGCAATGAAAGAGATTCAAATGAATCCTGGTCAACCTCATGAGTGTGGAGGCTATGTCGGTAACCGGAATTTACAGACATACATGGATATAGGATATGTTCCTGCCAATGAAGGCCCGGTTTCAAACACCCTTGAATATGCCTACGATGACTGGTGCGTAGCTCAAATGGCCAAATCCCTGGGGAAAATGGACGATTATAAATACTTCATGCAACGGGGACAAAATTACCGCAATGTTTTCGATCCTTCCACGCGCTATATCAGACCTAAGTATTCTGGTGGACCCTGGCTCGAAGAATTTACTACCATAAAAGGAGCGGGAGACTCAGGACATAGTTTTGGTTTTGGATCAAAAGATTATGTTGAAGCCAATGCATGGCAATTCAGTTGGTTTGTTCCTCACGACCTGAAAGGATTGATTGATTTAATGGGTGTTGATGAATTTAATTCGAGATTAGAAATAGGGTTTGAGAACTCTCGTCCATATTTTGCCACTGATTTTGTAAACATTGGAAACCAGCCTAATATGGAGGCACCATGGCTTTTCAATTATTCAGGAAAACCATGGCTTACGCAGTATTGGGTACGTGAAGTTTTGGATAATTATTACGGTACAGATCCAGTTGACGGATATCATGGAGATGAAGATCAGGGGCAGATGGGAGCCTGGTATGTCATGAGTGCAATGGGCCTTTTTCAGATGGATGGAGGCGCAGCGGTCGAACCCGTTTATGAATTATCGGGGCCAATTTTTGAAAAGATTACTATTCAACTTGATCAGGATTACTTTGAGGGAAATGAATTCGTCATTGAAGCAAAGAACTCCTCTTCCAAGAACAGGTATATACAATCGGTTACCTTAAACGGTGAGGAACTGAATAAATTCTGGTTCAGGCATTCCGAACTGGTAAAGGGAGGCAAACTCATTTTGCTTATGGGACCCGAACCAAATAAAGAATGGGCTTCGACCAGTGAGCATCCCCAGGTAATGGATATTGACGCAATCGTAACAACACCATATATCATTGATACAGACAGATTCTTCGCTAAAGAAAGTGTAGTTAAACTAATAAGCGATACTGAAGGAGCAGACATTTATTATACACTCGATGCCACCGAACCTGGTAAAAATTCTCAATTATATAAGGAGCCTTTTGTAGTAGATAAAACCACAACTGTTAGAATGATCGCCTGTAAAGGGAAACAAAAAAGTTTGTCCTCGCAGAGTATCATTAAAAGAGCAGGTGAGATAAAAATAGTTGCTATGAATGAAGTTGAGTCAGGTCTCACCTACAAATACACCCATGGTATTTACCGGATGGTGAATGATTTTCTGGATGTATCTCCCGTAAAAGCAGGGTTTGTACCCCATTTCACCATTGAACCAAGAGAAAAAGATCAATTCTTCTCTTTCGATTATGAGGGTTATATAAATATTCCGGAAGAGGGAGAGTACACATTCTATCTTGCTACCAACGATGGGGGACGATTGTACATTGACGATCATATGCTGATCAATAATGACGGCCTGCATCCCATGGTGGAAGTGAATAAAGCTGTTTCGTTAACGGCAGGACTTCATCCAATCTCTGTAAAATACTTTCAGGAAGGGGGAAGAAACGGTTTGCAGGTTTCGTGGGAAGGACCGGGAATTAAAAAACAGGAAATTCCTGCAACCGTATTGTTTCATTAAAAAGAAATAGAATTGTATAAATAATTATAACGTGTATTTAATTACTCATTTTATACTATATTTGTATATTATATTACACGTTATGAAAAAGAGAACGGTTTTACTACCAAGGCAAAAAAGAATACTTAAGGAGCTTGGTGAGAATTTAAAGCTTGCTAGATTAAGACGAAAGCTAAGTGCCGACCAGGTTTCTGAAAGAGCCAATATTGCCCGTAAAACACTATGGGCAATTGAAAATGGCACATCTACTGTAAGCATGGGTGCATATCTTCAAGTTCTTTTAGTCCTTGGATTGGAAAAAGATTTAGGTAATGTAGCCAAGGATGATGCCCTAGGCAGAAAGCTTCAGGATTCTAATCTCACTGTAAAAGAAAGAGCTCCTAAAAGAATTAAAACAAAATAGTCTTATGACACAGAATCATAACCAAAAACGAATAATTGTTTATGCTCATTGGTCAGAATTAGATGAACCATTTAGATTAGGCGTATTAAATGTTAGTGTCACCAGGGGTAAAGAGGTCTTTAACTTTGAATATAGCGAGGATTGGTTGCAGTCGGGAATAGCTCAAGTCTTAGATCCGGAACTGGGCTTGTATTCAGGCCCTCAGTATCTGCATGATGAGAAAGCAAATTTCGGATTATTTTTAGATTCTTCACCCGACAGATGGGGACGAATGCTGATGAGAAGACGAGAAGCTGCAATTGCAAGGAAAGAAGGCAGGAAGCCTAAGGCTCTTTATGAATCTGATTATTTATTAGGGGTTTTTGATGGAAGTAGAATGGGCGCATTGAGATTCAAAACAGATCCTAGTGGTGGTTTTCTGGATCATAATAGCAGAACGGCATCTCCTCCCTGGACAACACTAAGAGATTTGGAATACGCAAGTTTACAATTAGAAAAAGAAGATATCTCGGAAGATCCGGAATACCTTACTTGGTTGAATATGTTAATAGCTCCTGGGTCGACTCTGGGTGGAGCACGGCCCAAGTCTAGTGTATTATATTCTGACAAAAAACTATGGATAGCAAAATTCCCTAGTTCAAAGGATTTAAATAATATTGGAGCATGGGAGATGATTACACATCGATTGGCCAAAAATGCGGGATTAGATGTTGCCGAATCAAAAGTTCAGAAGTTTTCCAGTCACCACCATACTTTTTTAACTAAGCGGTTTGATAGAACTTCAAATGGAAAAAGAATTCATTTTGCTTCAGCTCTAACCATGCTAGGTTATAAGGATGGCACAGATTATAGCGATGGGGCAAGCTATTTGGAACTGGTAGAGTTTCTAATTCAACATGGCGCTCGAGTAAACAAAGATCTTGAAGAATTATGGAGAAGAATTGTTTTTTATATATGTGTCTCTAATACAGATGATCACCTTCGGAATCATGGTTTTATTTTAAATAACGATGGCTGGATCCTTTCTCCAGCTTTTGATATGAATCCAGTTGAAACCGGATCCGGGTTAAGTATAAATATTTCAGAGGATGATAATTCACTTGATATTGATCTTGCACTAGAAGTAGCAGAATATTTTAGGTTGACAGTATCCAGGTCAGAAGAAATATTAAACCAAGTACGGCAATCTGTACAACAATGGAGAGAAATCTCAAAAGAATATGGTATTTCTACTTTGGAACAGGATATAATGTCAAAAGCATTTTCAAGAGCATTATAGTATTAATTAACTATACTTTTCATTAATCAATCTTCATTTATTGTGTGAGTAAATCCTCGATAAAAAAAACCTAAATGAAAGCAAAAAATCTATTGATCGGAGGGCTGTTCCTGATTGCAGCTCAAATATTCATGCAAGCCTGCTCGGGTAATCAACAAGCACAATCAGACAAGAACCAAATTGAAACGCTTATCGAGTCCATGACCCTCGAAGAGAAAATTGGCATGATCGTTGGCGATGGAAAATTTTTACCCGCCGTTGATCTCACAGCAGAAGAAAATGCAGACGTTTTTATTGCTAACCGGAATTCAAAATTGCTAATTCCACGTCTTTCTATAAGGACAACAGCACTTACCGACGGGCCCTCCGGTATAAACAAAAGTCCTGCTCCTGAAGGAGCCACAGAGTATACATACACTACCGCTTTCCCTACCTCTACTTGTTTGGCAGCTACCTGGAATACCGGGTTGGTGGAAAACGTGGGTAAAGCTTTTGGAAACGAGGTATTGGAATACGACTATGATCTCATACTCATGCCGGCGTTAAACCTGCATCGAAATCCCAAATGCGGTCGTAATTTCGAGTATTACTCTGAAGATCCATTACTTACAGGGAAGTTAACCGCTTCGATGGTCAATGGATTGCAGTCTAATGGTATAGGCGCCACCTTAAAACATTTTTTGGCTAATAATCAGGAGACTAATAGAAGAAAATACAATGCAGTTGTCAGCCAAAGAGCTTTGCGGGAAATTTATTTACGTGGATTTGAAATAGCAGTTAAAGAAAGTAAACCCAGGACAATAATGACATCATATAATAAGCTTAATGGTTTCTATACCCCGGAAATACCAGAATTGTTACAAGATATTGTTCGAAAAGAATGGGGATTTGAAGGACTGTATATGACCGATTTTGATATGCATTATGGAGATGCGGTAGCCCAGGTGAGAGCCGGAATAAATATGATAATGAGTGGTAGCAGGGGTGAATATAATGAACTGAAAACTGCATTGAAAAACAAAACTCTTGACGAAAGCACACTTGATGAGAATTTGGTTTATAATATAAAACTCAAACTCAGTTCACCCAGTATGAAGGGTTATATCCCATCTCTAAAACCAGACCTGGAAGCTCATGCAAAAATCGTCAGAGAGGCAGCCGGAGAAGGAATGGTGCTATTAAAAAATGAAAATAATACGCTCCCATTGCATAAGAAAGAAACGGTTGCTGTTTTTGGTAAAATATCATACTATCTTATTGCCGCCGGCACGGGAAGCGGCGGTATTCGAAGTAATAAATATGCTATATCTGTGAATGAAGGTCTTAAAGCTGCTGGCTTTAAGGTATTGAAAGAAATGGAGAATAATTATACCGGTTTTATTGAAAAAACAAAGAGAGAGAATCTGGTTCCTCCCTATTTTGATAATCCTAAAATGCGGGCTGATAATGGGATAAAAGATGATCAGGCTCCTCCACATTTCAAAAAGAGATTAGTAGCATTTAGTAAAGAACAACCACTATCCAGAGTAGATATTGACAAGTATGAATCCAAATCTGACGTGGCTGTGATTACACTTGGCAGAAGTGGTGGCGAAAACTATGAAAATGGATATCTTCCCATAACTCAAATAGAACTTGATCTTGTACGCGATGTGTGTGATGTTTACCATGCTGCAGGGAAAAAAGT
>SDBV01006054.1_pt1 | contig 16883 bp, 29 predicted proteins | sample 2277081 | NCBI WGS metagenome assembly SDBV01 (sample SAMN10402039, study PRJNA504765) | marine sediment metagenome | isolation source: marine sediment core GS10_PC15, 223 cmbsf | place: Arctic Ocean: Southern Knipovich Ridge | collected 2010 | reverse complement strand
CCCGCAGCCGCGACAGTCCGCCTTCACCGTGACCATCTTGAACCCGTGCTCCGGGTCAGCGGGCAGACCGGGCGCGGTTTTCATTTGGCCTCCGCCCTGGGTGTCAAGGAGAGCGGGAACACCTGCCCTAATTCCGGTGCTGCCACCTCCCCTGCTGTGCGCCCATCAGGTAACGCCAAGTAAGAAAAGAAGGCTACCTGGTTCCCCAGCACTGAGGCGGTCATAGCTTTGGCCTTGATGTCGTGGTAGAGCAGGGTAGCCGCTTGCCGCCGTGCATCTATGTCCTTGCCCCTGAGAGTTGGGAGCACAGGCCAGACTACTTTGTAGTGTTGCCCACTGAGCGAGAAGGCCATCATATAGGCTGCCCTTTCACCAGCGGAGCCGTATCCCTCAGCCTCCACCAGCCCCCCTATATTCTGGATAACCTTCTTGGTCTTATCCATCCAAACATCCGGCGAACTGGTGCTCGTCTTCCAGTAGTGGCCTATATCCTCAGCATATGGCAAGAGCACTTTACTCCCCCACCCCCTCCAACACCTTGGCCTCGGCCTGCCCTATGGATGGTTCCTTCGGTGATTGCCAGTAGGCTCGTAGCCTCCTCCTCTGGATGCTCCAAGACAAAGGCGGCCTCGCCTCCTTCCACCACTCCTCCGAATAGAAGGCCAGGAATTGGAGCAGTGGGCAGCTTTCACGCTTCATAGAGCCGATACCCCCTCCAGCGCCTTGGCCTCTGCCTTTATGTCGGCGCACTCAATAGCGAACGAACCGCAGAACGTCTCGTCATCGCAGTCTATCTTACCGAACCGAGTCCCCTTGCAGTCCCGGCACAGCCACTCTCGCACCAGTTGCTTTACCTCCGCTACTTCTATCATTTCTCCCCCTTCTCATGGAATAGTTCTTTCCAAGCCAGCCCGTCGCTAACCGGATTTTTACACAGGGGAAACGGGTGCCGCCACATGGGAAGGGAATAAGGGTTGGCCTGCCGCTGCTCATAGGCTGCCCCGCAGGTCCGGCAATGGAAAGGCGAGTAGGTCATGGCTTCACCTTGGGATGCAGCAGCAGGTCGTCAGTCATCACCACATCCCTTCTATTCATAAAGTTATGAAGCATCCCGTAAGCCACATCCAGTGAAAACTTGGGCTGAAAGCCCCAACAATCCCCACCGTCTACGGCCACACTCTCAGCCATGTCGGTAAAACCATCTGCCCTCTCATATAGACGATGCCAACACTCATAATAGCCGCCCTCTTCACAGCCCATCTTCTGATAATTACCATGGCGGCAGAAGCTACACATCGTAGCCGCATAGCCATCCCATACCATTATCCCATTGCTGGGGTAAGGCACCTTGCACAGGGCATAGTATGGTGCCCGCTGCTCCTTGTTCATTTGGCAGCTTCCCCCTCCGTGGCGACTTCAAGAGCTCTTACAACCCTGGCCCGTTCATCTATGAGTTCGTTGCGGTACTCGGTTGTGGACATGTCTCCACTGCCAGCCTTGAGAACCCGTAGGGCGTTACGGTGGAGGGCGATATGGACCCTATTGCTAACTGCGGTGCTTTCCCGAATTCCCTCAGAGCGGCCTATAGCGTGGCCTGATTGCCAGTCCCGGTGTCTCTGGTTGGGGCCATGCCCCCTCCATTCGGAAGGGAGGTGTGGGTTTTTCATTCGGCTCCTCCCAAAAGAGAGAGAGCAGTGTCCCATGCTTCGTAAACCACTTGGCTACTCGGCTTGCTCTTTGTCTCTTGCCTACTTCCAGGAGTGATGCAAGAAATGAAGTGTCCCTTATGGTACATTCCCACGAGTGTCTGCAAAGCATCCCTCAGCCTCTTGATTTCGGGGTCACGGCTGGCGCTGCCCTGACGGTAGCCCTCAGCGTAGCCCATCCGGTAGGTTGGTTCCTGCATCCATTCAACCTTTCCTTGGGAGGATTGAGGGGTCATTTCGGCACCTCCAACTTGGCAAGGGCGGCATTTAACATATCCAACTCTGGGTGTTCGCCTTTCCCAGGGAAACTGTAAGACAGTATCTTCCACTGCTCCCGCAGGAGGTCCGCCGCCTTCTGGCAAGCCTCCACCAACTCTTTGACCACCCCCTGCTCCAAGGCCTCGGTAGAGATTCCAGCGCAGGCGTTCACGGCGGCCACGATACGGAAAGCGTTAGCCTCTTCCATAACAGCAGCGATGACCTCGCCAACCTCATCGGGTTCGCCTTCCCAAATCGTATAATCCCCCAGTTCGTTTGGGCCCGCAATCCACGGCTCCGGTGACCATTTAACCTTTTCGCTCATTGCAACTCCTACATGAGACAACTATATTTGATGCCGTGTGTTTCCCACCATCTACCCTACTCACAACGTGGTCAAACCCCCGTGGGTCAAAGGGGCTAAACCGGGGACGCAAGACAAGCCGTCCGCAGTAGTGGCAACAAGCGGCTGCCTGATTAAAGATTGCCACCAGTTGCTCCCTGGTAACATCCCCTGCCAAAAGCCAACGTAGTCTCCGTTGCCGGGCTTCGTAGTCACGGGTCGCAGACCGTTTAAGCCTACGCTTCGCATTGTATTGCTCAGGATGTTCCCGCCGAGCCTTCTTATCCATTCGCCGCTTAAGCTCCCGGGCTTTCTCAGGATTGCGCTCTCGCCACCGCTTAGTACTACGGGAGTCACAGGGTAGGCAGTGGAGGCGTGAGCCTTCGGTAAACTCACCCTTCCAACCACAAGTCTTACATTCATATAACATACACCTATTATAACACAATGCACGGTGTCTGTTGCTCCGGTGTCCATTTAGCCACGCTTCACCTCCGTTGGGGTCGAGAAGTATCTCTTTGCGCAGTTCGCACTGTGCTGGATCTCAAGCAGCCAGCGCTCAACGAAGGTATCTCCCTTGCCGCCCGTCTCAGCTATCAGCGGTGCCACCTTATCCAGGATGTCCTGGAGCTGGGCGGCCATCTCGGATTCGGTCATGGCTTCACCTCAAACGCTCCGCAGTCCGGGAGGGGGTGGGGTTCTCTCCTACCGTTTGGCTGTAGCCAGTAGCAGCCCCCATAATTATTCCACCACTTACAGCCGGAGCACTGCCCCTCCGCTATGGCCTTCTCCTCGGGGGATAGGGTGATGGCGGTCATGGCTTTACCTCTATCAACTGGGAGTGCTCTTTATACTCGGCGCACTGACGGGTTAGAGACCCAGCCCCATCATGGCGAGCTACAGGTGCATTCCCGAAGCCTATCACGACCTCTGTATCACAGCCACGGCAGGCCCACAAGTCAGCATCCCATACTTGGTAGGGGCCGATAGCCGCGTAGTCCAGGACACCGACCCCATTCTTCTTGGGATACATCTCCCTGGAACATTTAGCGCAGACTGGTTTATGGTTCATGCCGCTCTCTCCACTATGGCCCCGGCTTCTTCTTCCAGGCGCTTCGTGGCCAGCCATGTTCTGATTTCCTCCTCAGTGATGCTCCACCGCTCACCCCAGGTTGACACGTAGTCCCTCTTGAATCTCTGATAATAGTGGAGGGCATCAAACGGGTCACCGGTAGCGTGTAGGAGAATGGCCAGACTCAGTTGGCTCGGTCCGCTCCCGAGATAGCCCCACTCAAAACCCGTGGGTGAGTGGTTGGACAGCAGTAGAGAAGGCCCGGGGTCCAGGACGGTCGGCTTACCGTTGCTTCCCTCCCCTCCGAGCTGAAACATAACCACGGGGCCCTTTGCGGTGCGCACCCCTCTGAATTCAATCATGCTAACCTCATCTCCCTGATAGCATCCGCAGCGGTGTCCAACATTATTGCCCAAACTGCCAGGTAGGAGAAATATACAGCTTCAACCAAGTGTCCATCCACAATCTCCATGCCCTCAATTTCTTTCAAGGCTGCCTCTAATGTTGGGGCACGATAGTGGTCGTATCGGCGCAGGAACTCATCCTTTGTCATGATCCTAACCTCCTTTATTCCTTCACCGTCCAGCGCCTCGTATGGCAACTTGGGCACCGGGGCGGCAGCCCATCTGCCCTGCTTATCCAGACATGATTACACTTCATACAGGTGCAAATGGCCCTCGTTGGTCTCTGAGTTGTGATGCGTTTCATGGTTACTATCTTACCACTTTTTCAGCGACTGTCAAGAGGGGCAAAATAGCAGCCGCCCGGCAGCAGCAAGGGGGAGGAGCCGCTAACCGGGCGACTTAGAAAGGAGGTGAGAGTGGGCTACGTAGACAAAGTTCTCCAGTTAAAAGTCCCAAGGTAATGGCGCGCCCGGACATCCAGGGCCAGTTGCGCAACGATGGCCTCCGTCACCGGGCCGCCGTCTTCATCTTCACCGGGGATAGTATTGCAGCTATGGAGCAGGATTTCAACGTACCGTCTCTCGGGGTAGGTGTGGACAAGGATTGCGCTCTCCTCGATGAATAGTACCGCCGATGGTGCTCCATCGGGCCAATGGGCATACAGTTCCACATGAACCTTGCCCACCGGCTTCATGCCAATCAGGGCGCATAGTTCCGGCAGCCATTTCTCCAGGGCCTCGGAGCCTTGGAGCACTTCGAGGTTGCGATGAGCAACGCCACCCAAAACAAGGATGGCCACCTATCAGGCTCCATAGCTATTTCGGAAAGACGATGGCTTTAAGGCTGTAGCCGGCCGCACCACCAATACCCACCATGGATAGCCCGAACATAGTGCCGTTCACCCCTTTAAGCAGGGCGACCGTTTCCAAGATGACGATGCCAGCAATAGCAGCAATGGATACCCACATGCTACGCCGCCGCTTTTCTTTCTGCTCACTCATTGTGCTAACTCCTTATCCTATTAGATGATGCCGCGGGCCTCTCAGTACGCTCACTCATTGATGTACCCCTTTCCTTACGGTGTCTCTATGGATGGTTTGGTGGTCTTGTACCGCAGTTCCACCAACTGTATTACTATATCGTCCACCTCGGACGTATCGGTTTCGAGGTTGAGAGCGAAGGACAACACATCCAAGACATCAATCACGTTGTCGATGGCGTCGAAGTCAATGGTGAAGGCAGCCTTGAACTGCTTATACCGTGCCGATGCACCAACGACGGTGGCCACCTCCACCGTCTGCGTCTTGATAACGGTGTCCCCCTCCCCCTTATACCTTATCACCAACTTCAGGTCTACCGTATCCCCCGCACTACCGCCGGAGTTGTCTACATTTACTTCAAACCAGATATTTGTACGCAGGTCGCTCACCGCATCCCACTCCGCCTCAACGTGTGCCTCAAAGTATAGGGTCTCACCAGCGGCGTTAAGTTGCCACCCGCCCAGGGTGTTGCTGTCGGGAACAATCCTTGTGGCTCCAGAGGCGCCGGGGTCCAAGGATGTGGCGAACAGGTCATGTTCATGGTCCCAGACGGAAGAGCCTGCTCTGATGGTGCCTGTACCTGTGAGATTCTGACCGTTCCAGTCAAAGGCTTCACTTGCTTGGCCGGTAACAACAGTCTTTCGCTCCACTCCGTTGGCATCTATGTAATGATAGTCAACGCCCTCTATCCAGATGTATCCCTTACGGGCGGCGAGGGCTTCCCCGAAGAACCACAGTGTAGCATTGCTGACAGCCTCATCGTTAATAGCCACAATGGGCTGTACAGATGCGGGCAGGATACAACTGCTGGGGAACCTCTGCCACAGGCCAGCGTAGGTGCTGGGCCAGTTGCCAGGGCGCAGGATGTTCGGGTCAAGTAAGGCTTCACCACCCAAGGTGCCACTTTCTATTTTCTTGTAGTAAACACCCTCGTCTCCGCCCTGGGCTTGTGCAGGCTCGGCCTGCTGGTAGATAATCCACACATCATCGGCATCATCCAAGACTATGATGACGCACCCCATGTTTTGGTTGGGTGCGTCTGGGTGAACTTTCACCTGGGTATCTGTGCCCCACGACCCGCTTGTGCGTTTCCGATACCGCACTTGCCAGTCACCGGTGCCACCGTAGAGGTCGCCTGTCCAGGTTACATGGAGGTCATCGGAGGAGTCCATTGCTATGGACAAGAAGTTCTTGGTACTTGCGCCGTTGCTGTGGAATAGGCTGCTTACATTCTCCGCTGCACTCCAAGAACCACCCGTGCGCTCCCGCATTGTGACCTTGCTGCCCGAACCGCCTGTAAATATCCAGAAAACACACCAAGGCTTGTTACTTGAGTCAACCGTAATATCCACTGGACCATAACCGTCAGCATCCACCGTCTCGGCAGACCCCCACGAGCCAGTTGTGCCAGAACGATATTTTACCTCAGTGCTCTCCTCCCAAGCTATGTGGAAGGTGTCCCCGCCATCTATACAAGCGGCGATGTTGTTGAGTGTACCCCCAGAAGTGTGAATCGTCTCAGCGGCAGACCACGAGCCACCAGAACGGGTAGAATATAGGATTGTATCTGTGCCCGTGGTGTTCCCCCATATGGCGTGAGGGACGCCGGAGGAGTCTATCATTATGAATTGGGCGGCGGCGCCCTGACTTGCCGCAGCACTCACCCGTTCCTCAGTCCAACTCGCCCCCACATCATCGCTGTAGGCCGCATAGACATAAGCGTTTGTAGCGTCTCGGTATATCACCCAGAGGCGACCCCCGCTTTCCCGTGCCATAGAACGGTGCGATGCCTTCCGCCCCGTAGAAACCAGGAAGACTTCTACATCTACGGTGTTAACCTGTACTCTTGAAGCCATCAGTCAAACATATCCGTTCCTACTGGAATCCGTAGCCGCCGCTTGACCCACAGGGAATCCATAACAGTCCTGAGCCTCATAGACGCCCTGGAGGACTCCCCGGTGGACAGACGCCTCTCCAAGTCCTGGGCGTACTCAAAGACCTTACGGAGTACATCCGCCTGAACCGCCACCTGTTCGCTAAGTTCAACAATGGCTTTGGCCTGTGCCCTGAGCACCCGGTCACTCGATGCCACGGAACAACTCCCTCTCTGCCTCTATCTGGGCCCGCAGCCCTGGGCCTACATGGGCCAGTAGTTCCTTCCTTGTTAGTGGGCGTCGAGGGGCAAGTAGAGCGTAGGTCCAATACGGGTTAACCTGAGAACTTCCGAAACCTATCTCCATTTTCCAGGACCCGGACTTCCACCGGCGCCGGATTTGGCCGACACTGCCCAGCCGGGTGTCACCCTGGCGGTCATCGGTTATCTTCACCCAGTCATGCACCTCCTGTGCGGGGAGCATCGGCACCACCCCACCGCCAGAGCTGCTGAAACGCTTGAAGTTCTGGAGGACAGCCTTGGCAAGATAGTCTGCCTGCTCCTGGGAGGTAATCACGGCATAGTCCATATACCTCTTGTGGAGCAAGTCGCTGAAGTCCGTGTCCTCCGCCACACCTATGTACTGGGTGCCGCCCGCGGCAGGGTCGGTCCTGATTGTCACGTAGTTGGGCATCACCACGCGCTTCTTATTGACCTTGGAGAAGAAGGTGTGCTCCCCGCTGGCAAGGGAATACTCGTACTCGGGGGCTATCGCCGTCCAGGTCACCTGGTCGTCCACCACCGTGTTCCCCGCAACGGTGGGGAAAGTGGGTTCGGATGCCCCCGATTTCTGGTCGCCCGCCACGGAGGTGGCCTTATAGGTAAAGTTGTTATTCGGGGTCGTGGGCTGCACGTAGTCGTTGAGCTCGTACTTGGTGTCTGCTACCCAGGTGTCATGGCTGTGGATGGGGACAAGAAAATGGAGGGCTGTGTCATTCTCACCCCTTGTGACACTCTTGGTCCAGCCCATGAGTTCCCGCACCTTTGCCAGCCGGTTATCTTTGAGGTTGACCTCGAATAGCTCGGCGGGTGCAAAGGAGTCCATGAGCTGGTCCTCGCTGTCAAAGGTGGTGGTGAAGCTCGTTGGCCAACCCACGAAGGCCGGGGGCAGCACTCCACCAACGATTGATTGGATGAGCCGCTTCACCGTCCAGATGCTCTCGCTGCTCTGCCAATAGTAGCCCTGTGCAAAATCATACGCCAGCAGGTTGGGTATGCCCCAGAGCGTCAGGACGGTCAGTAGTTTCCCCTGCGATGAGTGGTCCTGTTTATCAATCACCCACAGGGGGGCACATTTTGCTCCGGTGACATTATCCGCTCCACTGGCATCCACCATACCCCAGGTCAAGAAAGCCTTGTAGCCCGAGAGGTCTACCGTGAGGGCCTTGTCCCGGTTGTGGAGGACCACCGTTGCTATCTGACTGAACTCCTCCTCCACATGCTCTATCTCAATTATCCTGTTCTCTGTAGCAGTGCCGTAGCCCGCCTTATAGGTCGCATCAGAGGCCCCAGACTTGGTTAGGGCAATGCTGACACGGGGAGTGGCACTCCTTGCCTTTTGGGCAGTTACCATGGCCGCATCACTTGACCTCAATGGCTACTCCCGCGAGTAAGAATGAGAGACTTTGGGCTTTGACTGACGGGTGAGTTTGCGCCGCACCTGCCGAAGACGCCGGTAGCCCCCACCCTCAAAGATGGCGTCCACCCCTGGCCCACCCAAGGCAACTTCGTTGAAGAACTTGGGGGCCTTGTTCACCAGCAGGTTGGCCGCGACCAGTTCGGCGAAGTCATCCTCCTGATGGGGCAGTAGGCTGGACTTCACAAAGGTAAAGGTCGTTGCTGTCCCCGGCACCTTGGCCTCAAAGCCCGGATAGAAGGTAACAAGAGCGGTATTGGAAGCGATGGTGGCCGAGACCACCACCATATAGAGTGACCGGTGGTTCTCCACGTAGAACTCTTCGCCTATCTCAATGGTGCCCGCAGCCTGCATGGATGATCCACTCAGGGTCGTTGCCCCCACGTCCGCCGAGGCTGCTATATTCCCCGCCAGGTCGGTGAGTTGCGACAGGACGTGGGGCTTGTTGAACCGCACCAGCACGTCCACATTGGGGGACCGGGCGATGGTGGAGCCAGCGTTGCTGTCCCTGACGGCCCCGTCCTCTATCTCAAGCTCCAGGACTTCATTCCCCAGGATCTTCCAGTTCCGTCTCTGGCCGATGGGGTACTCCACGGAGTCAATGCCCACATAGTCCACCACATCCCCGATGAAGATTTGCCTCTTGTTCCAGCACCTCTTGTTGTAAATGCGGTACTGGTCGGCCTCGGAGAAGATGTCGGCACTGATGCCTATTTGAGCCGTGGAGGAGAAGGAGAGCACCACGGCACGCTTATCGTCAGTGATGTCGTGGACCACCTTCTCCTGGGTGGCATCCTCAGCCAGGAACTGGCCCTTGTTGGTGTCCACCAGGTTGTCCGAGGAGGCGGTGGAGGCTGTGCCGTTGCGAGACTCAATCTTGAACACCACGGGCACGAGATGTTCAGCGCCACGATAGCTGGGGAGATCTTTCAGGCTCTCCTCGAACTGACGGTCAATCTCCGCCACGCTGAAATCAGCGGTGCTACTCGTGGCTATCTTGTCTCTGACCAGGGTGGTCATGGCGGCATAGGTACGAGCCATCGCCTATTTGCCCTTCCTGCCCTTGTGGGGGTGCTTCTTATCTCGCATCTAACCCTCCTCCATTAGAGCCTCGGCCCACGCTCTAACCTGTGCCCGGCGATTCGTGGGCACGTCCCCTGTGACCTCAAAGCCCTGCTTGGTTAGTCTGCCAATGTCCACCTCAACACCTTCGGGGCCAGAAGTGACTCGCACGGTCTCAGGAGGCACCCCCAAGATAGTGGCCACCTGCACTGCCATGGGGACTACTGCTACTGCCTGTCTATCAATCTTCATTTAAAACTCTCCCCCTACAGCTACACTCGTAACCTCAACGTTCTCACTCCCTGTATCCGCCGCCCCTGACCTGTCCACGCTGAGGAAGACGTTGATGTTGTTGTCCGAATCTCCAGTAGGAATATCGGTTGTTGAGGACTGCGTGGCCTTCAGCACCCCGTTGACGTAGAGCCTTGTCGCCACACCAGGGTCGTGCTCAATCAATATGCGGACGGGGTCACCAATCACAAGGTTCACTCCAGCGGATACCCGCTCCTCAGAACCATCAGAGCCAAAAGTCACAAGGCCGATATCCGCAGCACTGGACAGGAGACCGAGGCCGTCCTCGCCCAGGGCTTCTATATTGGACGACGCCGAGAGCAGCATCCGTACCGTGGTTGCTGCAAGGGTAGCGCCAGACTTCCACTCTATACGGAACTCGAAGAACATCTTCTTAGACCAATCAATCTTGAAAGTGCCCGCTGTGCTGGGGAAGGCTTTCACATTCCTACGCTTACCCGCTGTAGAGGCGTGGGTGCCCCCCAGGTCAACTGACATTGTGTCTACATCATCAAAGGTTGTCCCACTACCACTCACCACCGCTGAAGAACTTAGAGAACCCAGCCAAGTATCCTTGAACCCCTCCCTGCTTAGTGCCCGCCAGAACTCAAAGGTGTTGATGAAGGCACGGCCCCCCATGTTTCTACCATCTATTACCTTCACCCCGTTTTCATAAAGGGCCATGATTCCGCCTCCTTATGCGAAGACCGTCTGGTATATCACAGTTACTCCGAAATCGTCATCCTGGGAGTTTGTGTGGAGGAAATCCAACTCATCATCTGCTGGGAATATCTCCAAACCCTCAAAGGTGTTGTAGAGCGAGGTCAGGCTGTTTGCCCCCATGTCGTTTGAGAAGATGACGGTATCGTAAAGGACACCCTGTCCGGCATCCTTGGTTATCGTGAAGTCTTCCCCCGCATTTGGCACTGCGGTGACATGAACATCAAGGGAGAGCAACCGGAACGGTGTCTTGGGGGCCAGTGTCCCCGTGAGGTCTCCCGAGGCAGTTGTGTAGAACCTTCTGCCTATACGGCCCGAGCCGCCGCTGTCCGGTTTGAGCGGTATGACCTGGCCGTTTATCTTGATGTCGGCCACCCAGGCGTCATCGAATGTCCCGGATGCTTGCCACCCGTACTCAAAGGATATCCGGTATATCCTCCATTTCTTGAACAGGTCATCGGTCTGGAACTGCGCCCAGGTGTAATCGGTGCCTGCGGTCAGGAGTGTCCCGTCCGTGCCCTCTCCATAGAAGAAGAACTGCGTGGTATCCACGTTGAGCTCGTGGGCGTTCCAACCAGCCGCCTTCTCCAGGCCAGCGGCTTGACCTCTTTGGGTAATCTCAGCCCGCTTGTCGTTATCAGCCGGGTCATGGACCCAGACAACCATGTTGATGCCGAAGGACTCGGAGTTGGTGAAGTAGTAGGTCCACAGGGCAGCGGTGAGGTCTTCCAGTGGCATCTCATCCACTGGGATGAAGATGGCGGCAAAGTCGTCATTACTCTGCACACCCCCGTAGAGGTTGGCCAGCCAGCCCGTGGGACTCTTCTGGAAGTAGGGCGATAGTTCCCCCCTCGACCAAACGGCATCGCTATTCCTGACCGCAATCAGGGAGGGTTCCCCGAAAGGCCCTTCGGCCTTGAGCGGGTAGAAATGCCCGTCCTTGCCCTTGCCGTAGGCTATCCGCCCGGTAATAAGGGCCAGGTCCTTTCTTCCCATAGGTGTTGGTGCTGCCATGATGCCTCCTTACTTGCCCCTGTAATCAACCAGCCTATCGCCGGACTCAGCGATGGCTTCCTTTATGGCCCTGGCTCTCTGCCCCCTGGGCTGGCTGAGAGCAAGGTCAGCGTAGCCCTGTATCCGGGCCTGCATGTCGTTGCGGGGGCCTTTCTTCTTAGCCACCCGCTCTTTCTCTTTCTCTATGGCCCCCTGAGCAACGTAGTCCACCTCGACCTGCTCCAGGGCACCGCCGCTGGGTATATAGAGGCTCATGCCCCCCGTCTCTTTGTGCGATACCACCCGGCCAGGAGACTCGGAGCCATATTCAAGGCGTTCTCTGGCAACGAACCGGATGGCAGGCAACGCAATCAGCCTGTGCCCGGCTCGGCCACACTCGGGGCAATGGCCAGGTTCGGCATACCTCGCCATCGGCCTGAACTCCTCGAAAGGCCCGTGGAAGTCGCAGACGTGCGGATACAGGGGCATCAGGTCTTAACCGCCTCCGTAGCCTTCTCCACGCCCTGGTGCCCATTGTCGGAGACTACAGGGGCCTCTCCAGCGTTTTGTGGCACCTCCTCCGCATTCAGTTTGAGTTCCCACACATCCACGGAGGGGTTCATCTCCAACGAATACTTGCCGGGGTCCACCTTGAGCTCGGCCATGGCCTTCACCACCATTGGCTCAATCCCAGCCTCGGCCTCCCGGACCAGTTGCTGGAGCATCTGTATCCTATTGACCTGTGTGCCCAACTCTGCCTTGGTCTCATGGCTGAGGACATTCCTTACGTCCATCTTGCTCCCCTCTATAAATTGATTCCAGAGACCCCACCTCTTGTAGAAGATGCGGCCATTCTCCTGATTCTTTCTTGCGGCCTCCATCGAATTGGAGCCCCTGGTAGCCCTCGGTTTGTGTACCCCGGCCCCCTGGCCGCAGTAGACTATCTTCCAGCCCTTGCTCTTGAGGATGAAGTTATTGTCTATGTCATCCCAGCCCACATGGCCGTTGTAGATGTCTTCAGGCAGGTTTCCCTCTATGGCCCGGCGCCGGTGCATGGCAAAGGCCCACTGGACGCACTCGGCCTCCCGTATGTCGCAGCACCAGTGGCCGGGCATATCCCGCCCGTAGTCGGTGGGCAGGTTCCCCACGAACACAAGACCCGCACTCTCAATCAGGCCGCTGGGGAAAAGGCACTTGAAACCGATGCTGCCGATTAGCGGGTCGGCCTCCATCAGGCGTAGCGCCGTAGCCTCCCACCCCGGCACCACGGTCATGGAGTTCATGCAGGTCACAGTTATGTCGGTCTTGGAGTACTTCAGCCCCACATTGAAAAAGGTGTTGCCGCACTTCCAATCGGGTTGATTGTTGCGACAGTAGGTGATGTTATTGTAGCGCCCTTGAAGACCACGGATGTAGGATTCCGTCATCCCGTAGTCATCTGCCGGGGCGGCGTTTAGAAAAACCAGGTGGAATGGTGCCTGTGTAAAGTTGTAGATAGCCTCGATGCATTCAATGCTAAGACCCACCTTACCGTGAGCAGGAACCAGAATATCCATCGTCGCTTTTTCTATTCTTGCGGGAAAGACATCTACATCGTAATGCCTATCGTGTATCTGGGGATTGGGGGGGGCCACCGGAGCAGCCCCCCCGTTCACTATTATATTCATGTTCCCCTTTTTGTTATTAAGGCAACTGGAGACTCGTTGCCTACCGGACGTTTTTAGATGTTCCAGTCCACCAGCGTATGCACGGAGGCAGTGTTGGCCACATGCACCTGTCCCAGTTGCTTCTCGAGATTCGGTGTGGCGGTGGCAGCAGCCACCGCTGCCTGGAAAGCACCTGCAACCCCCGTGTTTGCCAATACCTGTGAGCCGATAACCGCCAGTGTGGCTGCACTCTGGAAGCCAGGCCCGAGTCCCTTGCCCTGAATCCAGCAGTAGAAGCCCGCACTGACAGCCACGACAGGCACACCGACAATCGGCCCGGTGTAGACCGTATCTGCGGTCTTCGTCAGCAAATCGAAGTAGGGGTTGCGCCGCAGGGTTATCCGGGACGTGGCGTCCAGTGCCACAATCAGCCCGTCGGTGTCCTGCAAACCAACGGTGCAGCTTGCGCCGGTGGCTGCGGAGTTGTTGGTCTTGACCTTGTAGTGCAGCCCCTCTCCCGTGCCATCCCGAACGAGCATCTCGCCATCAGCGTAGTAGGCGGCTCCGATAGCCGTGGAGCCTCCAGGTTTAACTATCAGACTGGTGGCCCCAATTGCTGTCACCGTGCCCGCCATCTGGTCGGCGGTGCCGCACCCGTGGTCAGCGATTGCAGAACCCGCCATTACGAGTTTGCCCGCCACCAGTGCAGCGGCTGTCTGTGCGCAGGAGTGGCGGAACTCCCTACCGTCAGGGAGCACCATCTTCTGCCCGAGAGGTAGCCCACCTATCTTGGTTGACTGCGCTACCTTCTCGTCACCATAGCGACCGTATATCACATTAGGGAAAGCCATTATGGGCTACCTCCTTTTTGTAGCTTGCTTTCAGTTTTTCCATGCTGGAACTGTCCTTCTCCCAAACCAGCCGCCTTTGGTCTCTTGGTCTCATTCAGTTCGGCGCGCATCTTGGCGAGTTCTGCGGCCTGTGCATCGTTTTGTTCCCGCAGGTCTGTGTTCTCTGCGGCGAGGTGTACCTGCTCGGCAGGCACCTCATCATCTCCGGGAGGAGTCAGCCGGAAGCCCTTGGCAAGGTACTGGGCCCGCGACAGGACATCGGACGGTAGCAGACTGGTTTGTCTCCAGCCTATGATTCCGTTTTCCTCATCGAAGTTGGGCCGCCAGTAGACACTCCGTTCCCGCTTCTTTAGCGGAATCTTTACAATGTCCCCGGCCCGGCTCTGGGCTAAGACCTCTATTGCCATTAGTTTCTGCTCCTCCCGTTGACGAATATCAGTTTTGGTGACCACTACGCCACCGGTGCAGCGCCCTCATTGAGCATAACCCGGCCGTAGGCGCCGTCTTCCTCCGCCATGAGGTAGTCGGCCACGATGCCGATTTCCCAGCCCCGGAGGGAGTTGTCGTACTCCAGCCAGTTCTCCGGTTCCCATCCCACCAGGTACAGGAAAGCCAGCGGCGAAAACAGGGCGCCGTTGGTGGAGTTGCCGAAGGTGATATTCCCATCGGCGAAGATATTGACTCCGTAGAGCTTCTCCTGGCCCCTCCAGTACTCCCGAAGCAAAGGCAGGGACAGGGAATCCGGGAATGTCAGGGTGGCTGAGGGAACGGTGAGCTGGTCCAGGATGCCGTTCAGGGAATGAGGGTGGTGGACCATCACGTATGGCTGCGGGACAGGCTCGGACTGGCCCAGCATCTGGGCGATGGCCGCAGCCATATGGCCCAGCGTCAGGACAGACCCACCGGCACCCACTGTGGTGTCCAGGCCGGAGAAAAGACCGACACCATCGGTGTCAATCTTCCGCCCCATCATGTTGCCGACGATTCTCCCCGCCGCCACGAAGGCATCTTCCTTGAGCTGGTTGGCCAGCTTCTTGGTGACGATGACCTTGCAGCCCGCCTCATCCGTGGAATGAACGGTGCCGCTGATGGTGATTGCGGTCTCGGTGGTCATGTCAATGCCGTCGGTCAGGTCCTGGGCCGCACCCCCGGAGGCGAACTTGGGGATGTACTTGCTCTTCTCGCCGGGTTCCAGTCGCATCTTATTAAAGACGTTCGTGGTTACGGCGATTCGCTCATAGGTGTACCGGGCTGTAGCCACCATTGCAATCTGACCATTGGTCAGGTCGGCCGCTGCGGTAGGCATTGGTTACTCCTTCTTCAGGGCTGCATCCCCAGAGCCTTCATCTTCTCAGCGTATCGCTCTGCGTTGATGTTCCCTGACGCATAGTCCTTTCGCACATCCATAACGGACTGCGAGAAACCACCCTTGCTCCGGTTGGAGTCCGGCGGGCGGGTTTCGGGGGTCTCCTGAGATACTTTGGGCAGGGTCTTGGCAGCTTCCTCTATGGACTCAACCGTCCCGTCCGTGAACCTGGCCATACGCACCAACTGCCTCGGGTCAACCTTGAGACGGGTTGCAACCCCTTCGGCGATAGTCGCCTTGGCTGCTTCCGCGTCCTTGGTGTCTGACTCGGCGAGCTTGGTCTTGGCCTCGCTCAGTTCCGTTTTGGCTGCCTCCAGTTCGGAAGTTAATTGTCTGGACTTCTGTCTGCTGCGGATGGCACTGAGGGCATCGTTGTCATCCCCAGCGGCCGCAATCTCAGCCTCTTCCTGCTCCTTCTGCTGGCGATCCAAACGCGCCATTGCAGCAGTCGCTCTCTCGAACGATCTGTCGGCCTCTGCCTTCAGCCGCCCCACATCCACCTTACCTGCCGACTTTGCATCCAGCACTGCCTTTTCGTACTGGGCCTGGCTGTAGGTTACCGGTGGAGTTTCCTTCTCCTCAGTAGCGAGTGCTACGTCGCCCTGAGCTTCGGGTCCGTCCGGGTCCATGCTTGCCTCCTTAATTGAGTGCAATAAAAAAGCCCGCTCAGGATACCAGTTTCCCAAGCGGGCCTTTTTATTTAATTGCTTTTATTCTACCACCGATTCCGGTGGTGTCAAATCGGTTGCTTGATTCTCCAGCCCAGCATTGCCTCCACTTGCTTGACTGCTTGGCCCCCAAACCTGCCCTCCAACATGGTCAGGTAGGCGGGGTTGGTGAAGTATTCCTTGAAAGCCCTCTGTCGGAACGGGGAGATATTCTTGAACTGGCCGTAGTCCTCCCAGTCCTCACTCTTCTGCTGAAGGTCGGCGTACCAGCGGGAGCCGGGGTATGGCTTGGCATCGTAGACGTTTACCCACTCAAACAGGTGCTTCCGGGCGAACTCCATGCTGGCCCGGTCATCTTCCTCAGTGGTGCCCGGCAGGCCAAACATGAAGTTGGCGATGATGCTGATGCCCGCCTCTCGGGTCATGCGGATTACATCTTCCGCCCGGTTGGAGAACTTGGGGTCGGTCACACTCTCAAAGCCATAAGCCAACCAGTTGATGCCACCCCACTTCATCGCTAAGAGCATCATCGGCGTCACGGTATCCAACCGGGCGTAGGCCCATATATTGAGGTCGTATCGATCCAAACCAGCACATATTGACACCACTCTGTCCTCGTTCAAGGCGAACATCTCGTCCCAGATTTTGATGTTCCTGACCCCATACCTCGTAACCAGGGTGTGGACTTCCTCAAGAACATCCTGGATTGGCCGATATTGGACTTGCCTGTCGCCATAAAGCGCATGGATGTTACAGTAGTAGCAATCGAAGGGGCAACCGAGGCTGGTGTAGATGGAGGCGTAGGGGGAGCGGGGTGACCCGTCCAAGCAGTGCCAGTTGTGGGCGCGATAGGACTTCATGAGCAACTTACCCCAGGGCATATCGGGGAATCCC
>SDBV01006053.1_pt1 | contig 16883 bp, 11 predicted proteins | sample 2277081 | NCBI WGS metagenome assembly SDBV01 (sample SAMN10402039, study PRJNA504765) | marine sediment metagenome | isolation source: marine sediment core GS10_PC15, 223 cmbsf | place: Arctic Ocean: Southern Knipovich Ridge | collected 2010 | reverse complement strand
TGTTCTTTGCCGCAACAATGCCGAGCCAGATAAAACGCCTGACAAAAAAATACTTAAAGAATCCTGTTACTATCGAGCTGAATATCACCCAGGTTGCGCCGCAAAGTCTATCCCACCACTTCCTACAGGCCAAAGGACACAACAAATTTCCCGCATTATTAAAATGCCTCAAGGATACGAAACCTGTCCAGACAATAATTTTTTGTAATTCCCGAAGAAATTGCACGAACCTGTACGACCACTTAAAAAACGAAATTGATTCCGTCGATTTTCTACACGGAGGCATAGAGCAATCCAGACGGTCGTCTATTTTTTATCGATTCAAAAGCAAGCGGATCAAAACAATCGTCGCAACCGACATTGCAAGCAGGGGCCTGGATTTCAGCCACGTCACACACGTCATAAATTACGATTTCCCGCTAAACCCCCAGGCCTACACACATCGCTCCGGCCGAACCGCCAGAATGGGAAGAAAAGGGACCGCTGTCACTTTCTTTAGTAACCATGATTTGCAGACATTAAAAGAAGTCATAGAAACTAACAATATCAAACCCATCTGGCTAACTGCAGACCCCCAACTGGACAAAATCAAAAAACAAAAAAACACTTACCGCAAAAAATCAAAAAACACTCACCGAAAATTCCGTCCCCGCCGAAAATAATTGGTGACAATATATTTGGCTATTGCTATGCAGTTGCTAAACACAACACCAATAGAGTTGTATTGCAATCCAAATTTCATAGCGGCCTATAGGGGAATCCCTGATACAAAAGTCAGGGTTCTCCCAATTGACATGTTTGAGAATTTGACGATAATACGATTAGTACAATTGCTCTATTCGGTTCGTTATTCTCGGCATTAAATTGTATAGTTGAAGGATGACTTATGGCAAAAGGAAGAAATGTACTAACTACAGGCGATGTAGCAAAAATCTGTAACGTTGCCCATAAAACGGTTTCGAAATGGTTCGATGCGGGCCAGTTGAAGGGCTACCGCATTCCGGGCAGCAGGGACAGGCGAATACCGGTCGGCGATCTTGTTAGTTTTATGGAAGTCAACAAGATGCCAATGACATCGCCGTTAATCGCAGAATTCGTAAATAATTCAGATCAGGCAGAGGGCATTGTCCCGGCACCTGCGCAAGAGTAATTTCGATTGCCGGCTGTTTGCCGCCTTATCAAAAGCTGCCTTATTTAGGCCAATCTAATTTTATCATCAGTTTCGGTTTCTTGCCGCCAATACCAAAAGCCCGGCTAAATGGCTTGAAGTGCACCGAGGCCTTGATTATAATCCACAGAGTAGAATTTGCAGCCGGTCATTAGCGGGAACAGTAAAATGGAAAAAAGAAGGGCAGCTTTCGTTCATTCACCAGACCTGGAGAAATATCAATACCCGCCCCAGAGTCCATTTGACGTGAGCCGGGCAGGGAAGATGCGCAAGGTCGCCGATTCGGTGGGCCTGCTGTCTGGTGATAACGTAGCCGAAATCGCACCGGCGCCGGCTGAAAGGCTTGCACTGAAAAAATTTCACTCAGCCCGGTACCTGCACACCTTAAAAAGGGCAGCCGAAGGTAAGTTCGATGCTGAGGCGTTGTACATGGGAATAGGGACGCCGGACTGCCCGGTTTTCGATGATATGTATGACTATTCCGCTCATGCCTGCGGGGCTACGCTTAAAGGTGTAGAGCTTTTGATTTCAAACGCAGCAGATGTTGCGTTCAATCCGTCGGGCGGTCTTCACCACGCAGGGCCGGAAAGGGCGTCCGGTTTTTGCTATCTCAATGATGTGGCGTTGGGATGTATGGTGCTGGCTGAGCATGGAAAAAGGGTTTTGTATCTTGATGTGGATGTTCATCATGGTGACGGCGTTCAAAATGCGTTTTACGGCCGAAACGATGTGATGACCATATCGTTTCACGAGAGCCCAAAAACGCTGTTTCCCGGTACGGGTTTCGAATATGAAATCGGCACCGGAGTCGGCAAAGGCTACAGCGTAAATGTTCCATTACCAATCGGGACTTATGACCAGGCCTATCTGAAAGCTTATAAAGCTTTGGCTGAGCCGTTAATTGCTGCTTTTGGTCCTGATGTGATTGTTTTTGAATTAGGGGCCGACGCGCTTGCCGATGACCCACTTGCGAATCTGGAATTAACTAACAATACTTATGTCGAAATCATCAATTCCTTATTAAGTTTTAATAGGCCGATACTTATGACCGGCGGGGGCGGCTACCATCTCGGCAATACAGTACGGGCGTGGGCGCTTGGCTGGAGCGTGCTGTGCGGTGCTGAAAGTCCGCAAAGTGCAGAGATCGTGGGGCTGGGTGGTGTTATGCTTGAAAAAGGTGGGCTAAAGGATAGAGAGCAGGTAATAAGCAGCCGGCAGCGAGATGTGGTTATGCCGGCGATAGATGCTACAATAGAAGCTGTTAAAGCAAATGTCTTTGGCCTGCATACGTTCAAATGATTAGTGATTAATGATTAATGATTATGTATCGAATTTTGCTCTGGCAAAATGAAAGAGTGATTTAAAAATCAATCATAGGCGGCAGGCCCTTGGCCTGAGAGAGTAGAACAGTAGAGCAGTTGACAGTAGAGCATGGAATTTTTCCTGTTTTACGCCTGAAACAAAAAATACAATTCTTAAAAATCAATCATAGGCGCTAGTTTTGTCAAAAATTCGGGTGAGTTTTTGGGGGTGATGATTGTTTTTCGGCGGTAATCGGGGATTTGTGTCAATCAAATGCGCAAGTGTTAAGATGGGTAAGGCAAAAAGCGTAAAAAAACAGAAGAAATCAGAGAAAATCGGTGGGTTTTTAAAGGAAAATCGGAAGAAATTGGGTGTTTTTGGAAGTTTTTAAAAAGCGAACTTGCGCGTTTGAAGCGAAATCGGGGTTTATGGGGGTAAAAAGCGGGGGGAAGAAAAAACGGTGGGGTATATTGCCTAAACTAACAGGGAGGAAAAGGTAAAAAGTAAAAGTGAAAAAGTAAAAGCGAAAATGGTTTTGAACATCCGGTTGTTATGGACCCAGCGTCTGCAATTGGCTGGGTAAGTTCAAAAATGTGGTATTATCCGTCATTCTGAAACGGTTATTAGCCTGGTTTCTCCCTTGTCGAGTTCGACATTTACGGTTCCCTCAAATAAAGGAGACTGTATTTTATAGGAAAGATGGCCTTTTCTATCCTGGTATAAGCGGTACTTTATTTCATATATTCCTTCGGGCAGTTTAATTGCGATCAGATGCTGGGCTGCATATTCTTCTGGTAATAGCCAAACTGTATGCTCTTCATCTTCACCATAAGGACCAATCATTGGCACTAATTCATTGGTATTGATGTTTGTGACCCGACAGCGAAGATATACAGTATCAGCAGCTATTCTCTTTTTCAGCGCTTCTGACATTTCAAAATTAACTATCGCAGCAGGTTCCACAGGCACAGTCATTTTGTGGATTTCTCCACCACCTAAATTTACCCACTCTGATTTAGTTGTTAAATAACCTGGTGTCTGGACCCATACTACATATTTACCTTCTGGCAGGTTGGTATATTCGACTGTTCCTCTCTCGTCTGTGATCATGGGGGATTTGCTATCTTCGGGAACAAACCTTTTCGAACGAAAACCAGCCTCCAGATCATTCTTTATGGCAAAGTTAGCATTTGGAATCGCAAATAGTGTTTCTGCATCAATAACATGAATTTGAAGTGTTGCGCTACCAAGGTTAAATGTTATATTCTCAAGCTGTTCAGATTCAGCTAAGTTAAAAACATCGGATATCCCCAGGGTCCCGTCTTTTGCAGTTAGTAATAGGTAATACTTTCCCGCCCTCAAGTTAGTGCAGGTAAACCTTCCTTCAGAATTAATTGAGGGCCTACCTGCGTAATCCCACTTTCGTGGCGTTATATTACGTTTAATTCGTTTTTCTACCAAACGCCTGGCGACTATATGCAATCCATTACTGTTCAAAAATTGTTCCGGGATATTACCGCTAACTGACCCGTTACCAAAATCAATATCTACGTCAATATCACTTTCAACATTGATTTCACGTCGATCATTGAGCTGTCTGTCTGGAGATGACATTCCTGATGAATGTCCTCGGTTCTTATCATAACTAGCGTGAAGTGTATAAACACCTTTGGGAATACCTTTCAGTTGGAATTCTCCTTTATCATCGGTTGCAACGGTTTTTGCAGTGGAATCGGGAAATGCTATTGTTACTCGTGCGTTTTTCAGCAAATCTTTTCCTACTCTTGTGACACCTGATATAGTGAAGCCTGCCTCATCGCCAAAATTCAACTCTACTATTTGACCTGCTTCAAGTTTAACCCTTTTAGAGCCGAAAGCGCCAGAATCAGTACTAAAGCTCACAGAGAGCTCTCCGGCGGGTAGATCAAAGATTTCGTAAAAACCCTCTTTATCTGTGGTAGCTTTTATATCTGCGGTAGCTCTGAAACCGATGTATCCCATATGTGAGCCACTGAGTTCTTGGCTGAAAACCTGACAACTCACCGAAGCATCTGCAACAGCTTTCCCTTCATCAGTCACTCTGCCAAAAATCTCACCGCCAGGGAGTAAAACAATTTCGTTTAGTTTATTAGCATCTTCCGGAAAAACTAAACTTGTAGATAGATATGGCGCAAAGGTTTCACGTGTAATATAAATTCCACATTTTCCTGAACCAATAGCAGATAAAACAAATTCTCCCTTGCTATTTGTAACAGCAGTGTCTCTGTCATCCCAGTGCTCATTGTAATTTAGTTTGATACCTTCTGAAAACCATCTGATTCTGGCTCCAACAATTGGCAAACCATTGCTGTCAACGACTCTGCCCGCAATAGTGGTAGCAGGCTCGAGTCTGAATTCTGTTCGATTTGGGTCGTTGCTGATTGGTTGTACCGCAACCGGATCAATTGTTAAGGGGTCAAAACTATCCGCATAAACCGTTATTGAATACTCAGCTCCAATTGGAATGTTTTCTCTACCCGTGTCAAAAAACCCCTCTGCTGAATCGAAATTGTGTCCTTCTCTATTCCAAGTCGCCGAGTATCCCCAGCCTGGCTGAACCCCTTTTTTACTGAAAGTAAGCTTAACATTGAATCTTTTAACTGGTTTTCCTGTTTTATCGTTTACAACTTTCCCATATACTCTTCCAGCTCTATCAACTTCAATTACATATTCCTCTTCCTGGCCGGCTTCAAGTTCAGGATTTGTATTGGGTATTTGTTTCGCAAAAACAGAAAGAATCACTGTGCCTGTTGAAGGAGCATTAGGGATTACGAATTTGCCCTCGGAATCAGAGCTAACTCTATCTCGCCAATTAGTTAGATTGCTTACCCCTTTGTATTCGCGAATGCTTATACTCACACCTGGCACTGGATTTCCCTCTTTATCCACGATCTTTCCGTGCAATGGCAAAGGTTCCTTTAACTGAATGTTTATTAATTTCTTAGCTTCAGAACTATCCAGAGTAAATCTTTCAACATAAGGAGAATATTTATTAATAATAGCCCAGAGAACCAATTTACCAAGTTCAACATTCTTCAGTTCATACTTGCCATCGCTGTCCGTCTTTGCTTCTATACAGTTCCACATGGAACGAGATGTAGTGTTGCCGATACTAACATTTGCTACTGGCTGGCTTTGTGCATCAGTAATTTGACCATAAACTGTAACTCCTGGCTTCAGTGTAACATCTCTCCACTCAGTTCCTCCCGCATTTGCCGGAGAAAACCTTGTATAAACAGCCGGGTAATTAGGATGAGTTACGTGCAAAGAATATTGACTCCAGGCAGGGTCTAAGCCGTCAATTTCGAATTCCCCATCTTTCTTTGTAACCATGGGATGATTGGTAAACTGAAATGTTGCTACAGTCGCTCCCTTAACCGGTTTACCTTTCTGGTCATATACGACACCTGCAACCTTTGAACCGGGAGTAAGTTCAATCTTAAAGTTTTCATAAACCTTATCTTTAATTATGTCCAGTGTTATTCGACGTGAAGTAAAGTCTTTTGCAACCATATAGAAAAATTGTCGACTCCGTGGCTTCATATCCAAAAATTCAAAGTGGCCATTTGCATCAGTAAAAGAAGAAACTTGCGGTTTTTTCCTTTGTCCGTAAAAGACCTTTGCACCTTTGATTGGCTTGGAATTTGCCTTATTGACAACAATACCGGAAATGCCTGTTTTAGGTGTTTCAGTTTCATTTGAATGTCCCCTAACACTTTCACCTGTTCCTTGTTCTTGTGATGTAGCACCGATATCTTCGTTTAATAAGGTTCCCTGAAGCACTTTTGCGTCCACGTCAGTCGCCACTTCAGCGAAAGAACTATCGGCCTTATCATGCTGCCCTTTGTTTAAACTTTGTTCTTCTCCTTGTTCCTGGATTATTATTCCCGCTTGGGAGAATTCCGGTCCGGGGCTTGGCTTATCGATATGCTTGTAAGTAACTACGGCTCCAACACCAATGACTACTACCGCAGCTATTGTGATTATTTTCGCTGTTATCCCGCTCATTATTGCTGCGAGACCTGTGGCGGTTCCGGCAGTAGATGTAGCTGCTCCAATACCAGCAGCAGCTGCAACGCCGGAACCTTTTATAGCTATTCCTGCGACAGATGCAATAACAGCGGTAGTAAATGCTTTTTTAGGCCCGGTGGTGGAAAGCGTTTGCTCAACGATGGAGGTGAGTTGCTCTTTTATCATCTTTCGGCCACGCTGCAACCGTTGCTTTACGACATCTTCGGATAAATCAAGCGATAGGGCGACCTGCTTTACAGACTGTTGCTGGCGGTAATATAGCACCAGAGGCTCTCGATATCTCTCCGGAACCTGTTGAATTGCATCACTGACAAGTTCTTCACGTTCCTTTTTGATTGCGGATTCGAGCGGACCGGACTCATCGGCAGCTGTATCGTTTATATTTTCCATAGGTTTGGCCTTTGCAATAATATCCCGTTGGTTTTTGTTTATAAAATTTCGAATATTGTTTCGGGCTATAGTGCAGAGCCAAGGGCGGAACCTTGCAAGATCCTTAAGTTGAGAAAGGTTTTTCCAGGCGTTGATGAATGTCCGATGTGCCAGTTCCTCGCTTTGTTGAACATCTGCGGTTCCACTGAATGTGATTGCACAAACAAGTTGCTGATATTTTGCTACAATCACTTCAAAGGCTTGTGAGTCGCCTTTTAGGCACTTTTTTAGCAGTTTAACTTCTCTTGCCATTTTTCTCCTTTTGAGAATCCTTTTAACCTGTCTTTATTATAGCCTCAATAATAAAGAAAACGCAGAACAAAAATGGTGACAGGAATTCTAAAAAATTTGCAGAAAATGATGAATGTTTTATCTAAATGTGTGGGTTTCTGGATTTTATGGGACCACTCGGACATGGCAAGGGCATTAGTCACTGCAAGAATTTCTCACAAGTGGGAAATTTTTCTTGCAATTTTGTATTGTAAAGAGTAGAATAATATAAGTTCACCTGCAAGCCATGTCAGGACCATTGTATAGAGATATTTCGGGAAATTGGGTTAGCAGGGTGTTAATAATAATTTGAGTAATCAAAAACTCAGGGGACAACTACAGGCCAGATATTGATAGATTTTGTGGTCAATGACAGTTGTTAGTTGACTATTGGCAAAAGAGTCAGGCTTGTATCCTGGGTGAAGAGCAAGGAAACAGCGTATGGGAGTGAAGGTTAGTACGGCACTTGAGGCAGTGGATAATCCGAGTCAATGTACCCGCGAGGTCTTTGTCGAACAGCTGCTTTGGCTGATACGGATGAGATGGGTGGCAGTTGTTGGATTAGCGGGTGCTGCAGTTGTAGGCAGTTATATTTTCCCAGTACTGGTAAACACGACACCGATTTATATTTGTGCAGGATTGCTTTTAGTCAGCAATATTATTTACTATCTTGCGGCGACCAAAAGCGCCTCTGAAGCTAACCCGAAAGATGTTTTGCTTGGTATGATTCAGTTGGAAGCAGATTTGTTTATCTTGACAGCGGTGCTTCATTTTAGCGGGGGTGTGGTAAATCCTTTTTTCCTTTTCTATCTTTTTCATGTGATTATAGCAACGATAATACTGCCCAGGAACCTTTCATTCAGCGTTGGCCTAACGGCGATACTGTTGTTCGGCCTTTTGGCTATAAATGAGTTAAACGGTGGCTCCTGGCTTGGTTACTATCCGCTGAAGCTTTCGGCCATGGGTGGATTGTGGAGAAATCCTGTATACGGTCTTGGCGTTTTTGTGGCATTTGCGTGTACGGTTGTTCTGACGCAGTACTTGACACGCATTATTATCGTACGAATGACCGTTAAGGAACTTGAGGCAGCCCGCAATAATGATTTGTTGAACGCGGTTATCGGCGCGATGTCTGAGGGGCTGATATTTGTTACGCAGGAGGGTAATATAGTGATATGTAATCCTGCCGCAAAGCTGTGGAAGAAGAACGGTGTTTTGCAGAAAGAAGACAGAAAGGGAGTTTGGAAAGATAGGCATCTCATTGAAAGAGGGCATTTACCCGGGGATTTTCCATCGGTGCTTAGTGAGCATATAAGAGGTCTTGTTAGCGGCAGTGACAATGAGACGGAAGCGAAGCAGATAGTTGAGTTTAATACAGCCGATCCAGACGGCCGTCATATTGTGGTAAAGAGCTGCCCTGTCATTGGCATTGACGGCCAGAAACTCGGCTATGTTATCGCAGGTCAAGACCTGACCGAACATAAGAGACTGGAAGCAAGTCTGCGCGACCAGACGGAACACGTAGCAGCGATTAACGAAATGCTAAAGATGACTCGTGTTCAAATGGCACAACGTGAGAAGATGGTGGCTATAGGGCAAATGGCGGCAGGTATTGCGCATGAAATAGGTAATCCCCTGGCGAGCCTTTCTTCGGTAGCACAATATCTTGGGCGTAAGATTAAGACACACGAAGAGAAAGAACATCTGCTTACAATGGAATACCAGGTGAGTCGCATTTCCAAGATACTGAAGCGCATGCTGAGCTTGTCCCGGCCGGCAACGGGGAAGTATAAATGGACGGATATAAACGAGTTGATTGATAATACATTGTCGCTGATTAAGTTCGATAAGCGAATGCATTCAATTGCTGTTAAGAATGTCGGCAGCGATAATCTTCCGATGGTGTGGCTGGACCCACAACTTTTTGAGCAGGTGCTTTTAAACATTTTTATAAACGCCCTTGATGCTATGAATGCCAAACAAGTTGAGCAAGAGCACTGTCTTGAAATAACCAGGGAGTTTAAAGAAGAAATGATCGAGATTCGAGTCAGTGATACCGGTATTGGAATGAGTTCGCAGGTTGCCAAACGAGCGTTCGAGTCTTTTTTTACTACCAAGGAAATCGGTAAAGGCACGGGACTTGGTCTGTTCATAAGCTATAATCTTGTTACAGAGATTGACGGCACCATAGAACTGGAATCTGAGCCGGATAAGGGAACCACAGTAATAATTCGATTTCCGGTACGGCCAAAGAAGAGCCTGATAGCTGATGACAGCGGCGCCGCAGAATTCCTCAATAGTGACAAAGTTATGGCGAAGAATGACAAAGCGTTTGATAATTTGAAAGAAAGGTGTAAAGGCCAATAATGAACGAGATATTATTAGCAGATGATGAAGTAACTTTCCGAAAGATGTTTACGAAGGTCCTTGAAGAAGAAGGAATGGGTGTTACAGCATTTGACAACGGCACAGATGCCATAAGCGCGATTACGAAGCAGGCTTATGCTGTGGCTATTCTGGATATTCAGATGCCAGGTGCTGATGGTATAAGGGTTCTGCGTGAGATAATGAAGATAAGGCCCGAGACGCATGTGATAATGATAACAGCTTATGGGACAGTCGAGATGGCGGTTGAGGCGATTAAGCTGGGAGCTCACGATTATGTAATGAAGCCGGTAGTGTTTGAGGACATATTGGCAAAGATTCGACAGCATTTTCGGTATCTGGCACTGCAGGAGGAGAACCATGAACTAAAGCGTGAGCTGGGCAGCAGGTTCGATATTGGGCAGATCATAGGTCAGGCCCAAGTGATGCAGGACGTTTTTGGCATGATTCGAAAGGTTGCTCGCACGAAAAGCAACATATTGATAACAGGCGAGAGCGGGACCGGTAAGGAACTGGTAGCACGTGCGATACATTCTTTAGGTTCACAAAACGGCCAGCGTTTTATCCCGATCAACTGCGGAGCAATACCTGAAGGTCTACTTGAGAGCGAATTGTTTGGTCATAAGAAGGGGAGTTTCACCTCCGCTATCGAAGACAAGAAGGGTCTTTTCGAAAGCGCTCGAGATGGGACGTTGTTTTTGGATGAGATAGGTTATATGCCTATGAATTGCCAGGTGAAACTGTTGCGTGCGGTGGAACAGAGGCAAATAATGCCGGTTGGTTGCACCGAACCAGTGGACATTGATTTGCGTCTGATTGCTGCTACGAACAGGGATTTGCTTCAAGAGATAAAAGAAGATCGGTTCAGAGAGGACCTGTATTACAGGATGAACGTTGTCGGCATTCGTCTTCCTTCGTTGCGTGAAAGAAAAGAGGACATCCCGTTGTTGATCGAACACTTCATAAAGAAATACAATTGTGAGATGGGCAAGCAGTGTATAGGAGTAAGTGACGACACTTTGCGACTGCTTATGGGGTATGAGTGGAAAGGTAACATAAGGGAGTTGGAGAATGTGATTGAACGAGCAGTGATATTTGCCGAAAATGAAGTTATAGAAGCCTGTGATATTGGATTGATAGGGCCCAGCGCGATGGCATTAAGTGGTAAGAACGAAAATCTGCACGATTCGGTCAGAGCCTACGAGAAAGAACAAATATGTCGTGTGTTAAATAAGCATGATTGGAATAAAATCGAAGCAGCAAAAGCCTTAGGTGTGGGTTTGTCAAGTCTGTACAGAAAGATCGATGAATTGGAAATCAATGTAAAAAAACACGATGGCCAAGAATAAGTGGAATATATTTTCGGCCATGATGAATTTCTGACAGCAGTAATAGAGATATAATACATCACAAGTCAAAGACAGCAAGTCCCCCATCATTATTTAGGATGTATGTAACGCTCATACAAGGAGTTATGACTTGTTTTTATGAAAGCCCCGCTTAGAATTCGATGCTCAATCAGCGTCTATGCGGGAGGTATGGGGGGTGAATACAAGCCATGAAATTTTATTTTTTTGAAAATAACTGTGGACTTTTATGAAGACAATGTGTTACTGTACGTAATAATACGTATATGCATTAGCTAAGTGGGAGAGTCCGATGAAAGTTTCGAAGGCCGTAACTTATGCTTTGCATGCCCTTATGTATATGGTCAGGCATACCACACAATTGCCTGCTACGGCTAATATGATAGCCAAGGCGGAGGGGATTCCGTCAGGGTACCTGGCTAAAATACTTCAACAATTGGTAAAGGCGGGTTTTATTAAGACAGTTCGGGGCCGAAACAGAGGATATGTGTTTGCCAAACGCCCGGAAGAAATCAGTCTCCTTGATATACTTGAACTTATTGAGGGGGAATCTTTATTTGACGACTGCCTGTTGAGGCACTGCGAGTGCGGCGGAACGCCTGAAAATTGCTGTATTTATGCCCAGTGGATCAGCGCCACAAAGAAAATCAACGAGTTGTTTAGAGAAACTTCAGTGGTAACCGCCACCTGGAACCACCCGGAACACCGTTTTCACAGCCTACCAGAATCACTTAAAGCCGCAAACAGGAAATCAAAAAAGAGGCCGGTCGAAACAAAAATAGAGGTTTTGTAATCTTCGGTATCAAGACACAGCCTTGCGAACAGCCGTGACTGTTTTGTCGAAATCCTTTTGTCTGTGCTCAGTTGAGACGAAGCAGGCTTCGAACTGTGATGGCGGCAGATAAATTCCGGCCTTTAGCATTTCAGTAAAGAACCTGGCGTACATGCCGGTATCAGACTTTATCGCTGAGGTGTAGTCAGTTACAGGGCCGGGATTAAAAAATAGCGTGAACATCGAAGCGATACGGTTTATGGTGTGAGTTACCTTTTTTTCATCGAGGACCTGGTGTATACGGTTACAGAGTTTTTCGGTTGCTTTGGCTAAGGCAGGATACGGATTTTCTGCTTTCAGCAGTTTTAACGTTGCAATCCCTGCCGCAACGCAAACAGGGTTTCCTGAAAGAGTTCCGGCCTGGTAAATTTGTCCCTGTGGTGCCAGGTTGTCCATAAGTTCGGCTTTTCCGCCGCAGGCACCTATCGGAAAGCCTCCGCCGATTATCTTTCCCAGGCACGTCAGGTCGGCATCTATGCCGAATACCTTTTGTACGCCGCCATAAGCGATTCTAAAGCCGGTTATGACCTCATCAAAGATGAGTATGGTCTTGTGTTTCGTACATAGTTTTCGCAAACCTTGAAGAAAGCCTTTTGCCGGCCCGATGACGCCCATGTTTCCGGCTACCGGTTCGATAATGACGGCGGCAATTTTGCCGGGGTATTTGTCAAAGGCCTTTTTTAGTGTCGCCAGATTATTGTATTGGGCAAGGATGGTGTGCCTGGTGAAATCCTTTGGTACGCCCGGGCTGCTCGGCGAGCCGAGTGTTGTGGCACCGGAACCTGCCTGGACGAGCATGTGGTCTACGTGGCCGTGGTAACAGCCGATGAATTTTATGATTTTATCTCGGCCGGTGCATCCACGCGCAAGACGAATAGCAGTCATTACAGCTTCAGTGCCGGAACTGACCAGGCGGACTTTCTCAACAGAACCAATGGCCTGGGTAATCATCTTTGCAAGTTCGGTTTCGAGCTGTGTTGGAATTCCGAAACTCGTCCCTTTGGCCATCACTTTTTTGACCTTGTCAAGCACTTGTTTGTTTGCGTGGCCAAGTATCATCGGGCCCCAGGAAAGACAATAATCGATATACTTGTTGGCATCGGCGTCATACAGGTATGGCCCTTTTGCCTTTTCAATGAATATTGGTTTAGCACCGACGGCTTTGAATGCCCTAACCGGTGAGTTCACTCCGCCTGGTATCACTTTTTTTGCATTTTGAAAATTTCTTGTGTTTTTCTGTGTTTTCATCAGGAATCCTTACTCGGGGACAATCTCGGCATCGATGTTGTGTTTCTTTGCTTCGTTTAATGTTGGCTGTCCGAGGCAGTATGACTTTACGTTTGCCGGGACTTTGCCGAAATGTTTTACAAATGCCCGAACGGTTGAGCCGCTTGTAAAAAGTATCTGGTCGATGTGGTCAAAGTCGACCGGCTCAGGTTTTATCTCGATAGTCTTGTAAACGGTGATTTTCTCAATCACAGCGTGCATACTGAGCAACCCATCGGGTAGTTCCTTCGACGCGATTTCGGATTGCGGCAATAAAACCTTTTTGTTTTTCATATCGAGCTTGCTGAATTCTTCAAGGAGTCCTGCGCTGGACTCGTTTTGTGGGACTAAGTCCGCGGATATTCCGAATTCCTTAAGTCTTTGTGCGGTGGTTTTACCAATGGCGGCAATTTTCGTATCAGCGAGTGTCCTGGCGTCACTGCCTGCGGCAAATAGCCGTTCAAAAAGGTATTTTGCGCCGTTGACACTGGTAAATATCACCCAGTCGAATGTGTTGAGCTTTTTCAGTACTGCATCTGCTTTTGAATAATCATCGATTGGCACACAGTCAATTATTCTTCTGTGTACAATGTTTCCAAGTCGCTGATATTTTTGCCGATGGTTGCCTAAAATCAACACGTTGGGTTTTTTGCTGAACCAATCGAGTTTTTCGTTAAGTTCCACGACCCTGCCGACAATGAAGACAGCAGGGGGTTGTAGTTTTTCTTTTTGAATTGTATCGACAAAATTTTCCAGGGTTCCTGTTAAGACTTTCTGGTTGTAGCAGGTTGCGTTTTCAACAGCGGCAATTTTTGTTTCATTGGGCCAGCCCGCATTAATAAGTGAAGTGATGATATTTTCAATATTTGCCACGGACATCAGGAAAATGACAGTTCCTGCCTTGGGTATTTCGATTTGAGTTTCATCTTTGCGATGTCCTGTTACTATGGCAACGCTGGATGTGTAATCCCTGTGTGTTGGTGGAATTCCGGCATAAGAAGGCCCGGCCAGGGCACTGGTTACACCTGGTACAACTTCGAACTCTATACCGGCATCGGCGCAGGCTTCGGCCTCTTCACCACCCCGGCCGAAAAGATAGCAGTCACCACCTTTGAGTCTGACAACGATTTTATTGCTTTTAGCCTCTTCTATCAGAAGAAGGTTGATTTTGTCTTGCGGCATTGTATGTCGGCCTGCAAATTTTCCAACTGATATTAGCTGTGCCGTTGACTTGGCCATGCCCAACAATTCCGAAGGTATCAAATGGTCGTATAAAATGACATCAGCTTGACAGATCAGCTGGTAACCTTTCAGTGTGATTAGCTCGGCATCACCGGGACCTGCGCCAATAAGATAAACTTTGCCTTGCAACATTGCCATCCTCACCAGTTTTTTGCAAAAAATAAAAAAATTCTCACAAATGAGAATACTGACTAATATCCTCGGCTGCGTATAAATGACAACCGACGAATTTCAATAAATATTGCGTTTACATTCTTGTGAGTTTCTACTATATGTAAAGTACTTTCTATGAGTGGTGTCAAGTAAAAAGACAAGTCGGGTACAAAGTCTGTTTTGTATGAAAGCTTTAATGATCTGTGGCAAAAGAAAGCCTTTGCCCGAAAGTTCAGGAATTTTTGTCTTGGGAACAGGATGGTATGGATAAACTGGATTGCCGAATACTGGATGCGTTGCAAAATGATTTTCCGCTGAGAGCAAGGCCCTACGAAATCCTGGCAAGTAAATTAGAAATGCATGTAGACGAACTTTGGAACAGATTAGGAAAGTTGATTAGCGAAGGGGTAATTCGACGGATTGGAGCCAGTCTCGATTCACGTAAGTTGGGTTATTGCAGCACACTGGCCGCTGTCAGCGTCGAGGATAACCTTGTTGACAAAGCAGCCGAGGTGATAGCCCAGTTTCCTGAAGTTACACACAGTTATCTGCGCAAAGACCATTTCAATATCTGGTTTACTATAATCGCAGTTGACAATGAAAGAATTAAGTATCTGCTCGAACAAATCCGTTCGGCTCTGTCTCTTAAGGGTTCACAGATTCTCAATTTACCTATGAAACGTCTGTTTAAGCTCAACGCACGTTTTAATGCCCTGTCGTGACGGGTGATGGCATAAAATTGTCCTGTTTATCTTAACTTTTCAGAAGACTTATCAACCCGCGATGATTCTCACAAATGAGAAAAGCGGGCTTTGATATCGATTGAGTGGACACAAAGTCCTCATGTATGGGTTGAATAATGCCGTTTTTTGAAGTAGAATAGATAGGCTGGAAAGAAAGTATAAAGTTTATATGAGAATGCTCGATGAAAAAGGTTTAGGTTGCAAAGATATTTTTTGTAACGAATTTTAAAGGAGAAACCGAAATGGAAGAGAAACAAACAAAAATCAGGGAAGATGAATCTGCCGTCATCAATGAGGATAAAGCAAAAAAGAAATGGCAGAAGCCAAAACTTGAAGATGTTTCGGGCAAAGTTATGGCCCAACCCTACATTAGATTTACTTAATTGAGAATTGATTTCTCTCAATCATCGTTCAAAGCTTTAGGTCATAGTTGTCCCGGGGTAGTTTTGCGCCGGGGTTGTGAGGTTATTTAGCAAAGAAAAAGAGGGTAATATGAATTTTACTGAGCACACGAAAATCAGAAAAGAGAAATTCGGAACAGTGGTGTTCGATACGCTGACTGAAAAGATATTCATAACCGACCAGATTGGTGGAGACATTTTACACCTGATCGAACAAGGCAAAGACCTGGGCCAGATAGTCGATGAGCTGGGTGATGACTACAACGGTGACGAGCGGCTCATTGAAAAAGATGTAGTCGAGTTTACCGACCAATTAAAATCAAATAACATAATCAGTGAATAGGAGCAGGTATGGATACAGTAGTTGAAGGTAATAAACTGAGTCGTTTAACAAATCCCGGGCCGGATGACCAACTGCGTAAAATGCTCAAGGGCAGCGATTTCGACGATTATAAGTCGCCGCTTTTTATAGCGTGGCAAATTAATTCGGCCTGCAACCTGGGGTGTCTGCATTGCTGTGAGGAAGCAGGCCAGAGTATGCCCGATGAACTGACCAAAGAGCAGTCGCTCGATTTCTGCAGGCAAATTATAGAACTGGATATTCCTTACATGGCTATATCCGGCGGAGAGCCATTGCTTTGTCCTCATATCTTCGAGGTATGCAGGCTTATAAGGGATAATAATATAAGTCTCAAGATAGAGACTAATGGCGAGTTCATCGACAAAGAAACAGCTGAAAAGTTTGCAGAATTAAAAATGAGGTCGGTTCAGATCAGTTTAGACGGGGCAACAGCCGAAGCACACGAGAAATTGCGTCTGCGTGGTGACTGGAAAAAAGCGATGGCAGCGTGCAAACTGCTCATGGAAGGCGGAGTTAATACCGAAATCGTTTTTGTTCCGACACAGTTTAATATCCATGAAATCGGCGAGATCATTGAACTTGCTTACTCGCTCGGTGTTTATGGTTTCTACACGGGCAAAACTATGCGAATCGGCCGAGCAGCTAAAAACTGGGATATCATTTGCCCATCTGATGATGAGTATGCCAGGTTCTTCGATGTGCTACAGGAAAAAACTGAAAAATATAAAGGTAAAATGAAAATCTACCACTATCCTTATGATGTAATCGAGGAGTTGAAATATCGTCTGGAAAAGCCGTCAGCAAGCTTACTGGTCATTCCCAACGGCAAAGTTAAACTTATTGGCCCGTTGCCTTTTATCTGTGGCGATCTGAAAAAGAAAAGCCTTAAAGAT
>SDBV01006052.1_pt1 | contig 16887 bp, 20 predicted proteins | sample 2277081 | NCBI WGS metagenome assembly SDBV01 (sample SAMN10402039, study PRJNA504765) | marine sediment metagenome | isolation source: marine sediment core GS10_PC15, 223 cmbsf | place: Arctic Ocean: Southern Knipovich Ridge | collected 2010 | reverse complement strand
TAATAAACGATTTGACAGCGTTATATTTTTTATGGAATAGCTATGGCTATTACAAAAAAATATGCCTTGCAACTCATTCATTATCTTTGTTTTTTGAAAGAAATGAATTATTAGAGGTTCCCTTAACAGCATGTTAAACATCGTACTCACTTTATTTCAATTCCGCAAGTATCGTCCTTCCGCCCCTTGTTTTTTGATTGACTTTCACATTGATTTTGGCGTCGAGTGGAAGAAATACGTCAACCCTGGAGCCGAACTTGATGAAGCCAAATTCTTCGCCCTGCCCTACTTCATCATTTTCTTTAATATAATATTTTATTCTTCTGGCTACTGCTCCTGCAATTTGCCTGGTCAGAATTTGAAGCCCATCTTTTAATTCATAAACAATCGTATTTCGTTCATTTTCTGTACTCGATTTAGGGTGCCACGCTACAAGGTATTTGCCGGGGTGGTATTTCAAATATTTTACAATCCCTCCCACAGGATTGCGATTTACGTGGACATTAATTGGTGACATGAAAATGGAGATTTGTATTCTCCTCTCATTAAGGTACTCTGTTTCCTCTGTTTCTTCAATTACCACTACTTTGCCATCGGCAGGGGCAAGGACATGTTTTTGATTTACATTAATATGAATAGCTGGGTTTCTGAAAAACTGAAGCGCCAATAAGAAAATGATACTACTTGCCAAGTAGGAAAAATAAAGGTAGAGTTCAGGTATCCTAATATAATTAAGCGCTGAATTCAACAGCAACAGAATTATCAAAAGAACAATTAAAAAAGACCTTCCTTCCTTATGAATACTCATATTTAAATTAAATTACTAAAATCCTCCTCTATAACTGTACGCTTTTGCAACCCTGTCAATGGCAACAATATAGGCTGCAATTCTTAGCGTAACATCATATTTTACAGATGTTTTATATACATTTTCAAATGCATTGCGCATAATCCTGTCTGAACGACGACTGACTCGCTCCCTGGTCCATTTATACCCAATCCTGTTTTGAACCCATTCGAAATAGGATACGGTAACGCCACCGGCATTGGCCAGAATATCAGGGACTACTACAATTCCCTTTTCAGCAATGATATCATCGGCTTTAGCAGATGTTGGTCCGTTTGCTCCTTCTACGATAAGCTTTGCTTTTATTTTGTCGGCATTTCTCTTGGTAATCACGTCCTCCATTGCCGCAGGAACCAACACATCGAGATCCAAATACATGAGTTCATCGATATCATCCATCTTATCAGCGCCATCAAAATTTTCTAATGTTCCCCGGTTATCGAGCCGGTACTCAATTGCTTTTTCAATATCAATACCCTCTTTATTGTAATAGGCCCCTGTTATATCGCTGATTGCAATAATTTTGGAACCTCGTTCTGCCAAAAGCAGGGCAGCGTGGGAGCCAACATTACCAAATCCCTGAACAGCAACCGTACTATTGTATGGATTGATTTTCAGTTTTTCCAATGCGGAAAGTGTGGAAACCATTACTCCACGTCCTGTGGCTTCAACTCTTCCTGCCGATCCTCCCAGTACTCCGGGTTTACCAGTAACCACTCCGTTGACGGTCATACCACTGTTTCGTGAATACTGGTCCATCATCCAGCCCATCTCTCTTTGCCCGGTTCCCATATCAGGCGCAGGAATATCTGTGTCGGGTCCGAATACATCATACAAGGATGTAGTATATGCACGAGTCAATCTTTCTATTTCACCAGATGACATTTGTCTTGGATTGCAGCAAACGCCACCTTTGGCGCCGCCAAAAGGGATTTCGACAACTGCACATTTCCAGGTCATCCATGCAGCAAGCGCCTTCACTTCATCAAGATTTACATGAGGATCAAACCTGATGCCACCTTTAGAAGGTCCGAGTACATTGTTGTGAATTACCCGGTATGCCTCAAAAACTTTGATTGTCCCATCGTCCATAGTAATCGGAATATTGATAATCACCTGTTTGTCAGGAGATTTCAACACATTGTAAGTTTCCTCATTAAGTCCGAGATGCTCCGAAGCAACTTTAAATCTGGACATCATAGATTCGAAAGGATTTTCCTTATCTTTTATTGGAGCAGGTTCAATATATCCCATTTCAAAATATTAAAATTCTTTGCCGATAAATTGACCCTAAATTATAAAATTTTTAATTAGATATAGGTTAGATTTTGAATATTAATGTTTAAAAAAGTTTTAAAAAAGCCGCAATAAATGGCAGGGATAATAATAGCGCATCAAACCTGTCGAGAAAGCCTCCATGGCCGGGAAGCGACCTTCCTGAGTCTTTGATATTAATGCTTCGCTTAAATAGGGATTCTACCAAATCTCCATAGGTTCCGGCAATTACGGTGAGTATTCCTATGGTCATCCACTTCCATAAAGGTAGTATTCCCATGTAGCTGGAAAGCGTAAATGCAATGACCAGGGTAAGTATGGCTCCTCCAATAAATCCCTCCCACGATTTTTTGGGTGAAATGCGCAGGAAAAGTTTCGTTTTGCCAAATAGTGTTCCCGCAAAATAACCCCCGGTATCACTGGCCCAGGTTAGCAACAATATACCGGTAACTAATTCGAATTGATACTGACCTGTACAAAAGGCAATCACATGAAGTAAGGAGAATGGAATGGCTACATACAGAATGCCAAGAAAGGTATAGGCAATATTGGCAAATGGCTTATCCTCTGATTTTTTATATAATTTTATGAAATATATAATTGAAGCAAATGGAAAAATAAGATAGAATACATCTGGTTCAACCAATTTCATTTGAACTAAAAAGGTAAATGTAAAAAGGAGGATGCCGGATAAAGTCCCCCAAAAAATAAGGGGTAGGAAGCCGGCTAGTCCGGCTAGTTTATAGAATTCTCGCATCGAGAGAAATGTGATAACTAAAAATACGGTATAATAACTCCATGCCTGCCAATAGATGGCCGATATGATAATAGTCACACCCAAGATCGCAACAATCACTCTTTGCGTAAGATTGTTGTATTTATTTAAATGTGATTTCATCCTCTACTATTTTTTTTGCGCTAATAACTTTTTTATTTGGAACGAGTACTTCAACTTGACCATGACTAAAATGGAGGGTAGAGTCCTTTTTATTCACAATAACTGCCTCAATTTCATGTTCATTTAAAACTCCTTTTACAATTTCCGCCCGTGAGCTGATCGGTGATTTATAAACGATGGTCCAGTCTTTCATGCTTCTTGATATTTGCTAAGTAATTTTTAAAATACATGAGTGTGAGTACAAATAAAGCAGAAAATAAGATAATATACATAGTTGGAAGCGCTTCTGTCGATTCTACATCTATATCAGTCAGCCCTTTTTGGTAGATATATAGCGCAATTAATGATACGCTATTATTTAAAAAATGTGCTGCTATAGGAATGATCAGATTACCGGTCCACACATATAAATAGCCAAAAAGAGCCCCTAGCAGCATCCTTGGGATGAATCCATAAAACTGAAAGTGTATGGCGCTAAACAGGATGGCGGCAACCCAAATTGCTGCGTGGTCGTTTTTAAAAATCCTCCTGAAAATATTTTGCAATAACCCTCTGAAAAGTAATTCCTCACCAATTCCGGGAACGACGGCGATAAAAAAAATGGTGAGCATGAAATATCCTGTAGAATTAAATTCAGTAAGATATTCAGTTAAAACCTTCGCTGAATCTTCCATTCTTTCTGCCCATCCTTCAATACCGGCTAGAGACTCCGGAAGTTTGATGTTCGCATTCCATTCAATGAAAACAGTATTTACGATCACAAAGGAAAATACGAGGAGGAAGGTGACCAAAAGTGTGGTGATAATATTTGATGGAAGATCTATAAAATCTTTCACCAAATTCCCTTTGATCAAAGTGTAATAAAATATTAATGGAGCAATGATAAAGCCACTGATCGATGCAATTCCATTTATTATAAGAATCATCGATTGCTGTTCGGGGTAGGCGGCTGGATTCCTTAAAATATTTTGAAGTTCTTCAAGGCCAACTCCTGAAATAACAAAACTGGCCACAAAAGCCAGCACCGGACCAATTAATAAAAGTCCTCCCAAAGTGATTCCAATTAACGAAAACAGAAGAATCCATGGGTTTTTGTCATGTACGTGAAGTGGATTAGAATTTATATTCAACATATATATTTTTTAATTTCAATACAGCCTTTTCAGGTAAAAAAACTATTGATACCTAAATAGATGATCTCTTTTTATGCCTAAAAATAGATCTGAACAGTTCAATAAAAAATTATCAATCTGCACAAAAGCAGAAAAGTTTAGTTTAATGCCCGTTCACTTTTGGGTTTTAATTCTCCTTGCAAGAGCAGATTATAATTATCGCACGAAAGATTGCCATGGTCATCGCAGTATGGGCATGATTTATAGGCTAAGCTCATGGCAGATTTTTTTATGATCACCGTTTGACCTTTGCATACCGGGCACATAACCTTTCCTGAAGGTCCGCAATCAATTTTTGGCATTACCGTATAATCCACCTTCTCACCCGGGTCATATATCTCCTGTTGTTTCGCCTCAGAAGCGAGCAGGTAATTATCTTCTGCTTTTTCGAGGTATCTGCTACACTCTTCAAAATATTGCCCTGAGGTCCCTTTCAGTGCAATATACTTATTAAGCCAATTGATGCTCTGTTTATATTTTTCTAAATAAAAAGAATTGACGCCAAAATAAAAGCAAATTTCAGCAGGTAATACCTTTACCGACTCCAATACCTGCCTGAAGGATTGATCAGCATCTTCATAATTGCCACTTTCATATTGTTTGATACCCAGGTCCAGGTACTTCAGTTTCTGACCTCTTTCATATTCTTCATACTGAGCAAATGTCTTTGAAACAGACATTAAGCAAAGAGTTGATATTAAAACCAACACATATAAATTGAGGTTTCCGATTTTCATCCTCATAAAACGTTTATTCTATTCACTTGTTATATTATAAATGAGTCGTTGAGCAATACTTCGACCGAGGGTAATTTCATCCGTATATTCCAATTCTCCTCCTATTGGAACCCCTCTGGCAATAGTAGTGATTTTTAGTTTAAATGGCTTTAATTTCTTTGCAATATAGAAAGAAGTAGTGTCTCCTTCCATAGTAGGACTCAATGCAAGGAGCACTTCGCTTATGGTTCCCTCAGATTTTTTTACCCTTTCAATTAAGCTTTCAATATTTAGTTCGTTTGGACCAATCCCTTCCATCGGCGAAATAATACCACCCAGCACATGAAAGTATCCGTAAAACTGTGATGTATTTTGAATCGCAATTACATCCGGAGTATCTTCGACCACACAAAGCAACGATGCATCTTTTCTGATAGATTCACAGGTGCAATCTTCTGAATCGGAGATGATATGGCATATTTTACAATATTTTGTTTTTTGCCTAAGGTTTATCAAAGCTGAACTTAAATTATTCGTAACAGGCTCTTCCTGCTTCAACAAGTGTAACGCCAATCTCAATGCGGTCTTTTTTCCAATTCCCGGAAGTTTCGAAATTTCAGTTACTGCATCTTCAATAAGTTTTGAAGGATATTCCATACTTTATCAATTTGAGATTCAAAATTACAAATTGATAAAAACTTTAAAAGCATTTTATCTGTTAGTAATTTGTCAATATCATACATAATGTCAAATTTTGTAGCTGAATAGAATGAATACCACATCAATGAAAAGAATTTTTTTAATAGTTGGAAGTATCCTAACAGGATTAGTTGTAGCCTATTTTATTTTTGCCAATGTGAGTCAGCGCTTGGCAAAATATGATGAAACTGAAGCTATAGCCATAGATTCAAGCGAATTTAAAGCGCCTCCTCCTCCAAAGATAGCATATGGAATAAATGTTGATTCTTTGACGATATTTGAGGGAGTGATCAAAAAAGATGAGAACCTCTCGGAGATTCTTTCATTATTTAATATTTCCCCTCAAACTATTTACGAAATAAGCAGATTGCCCAGAGATTCGTTCAATGTACGTCGATTGCGAAGCAAAAAGCCATACACCATTATTCATGAAAATGATTCATTAAATACTGCCAAAATATTTATTTATCATCCAAATCCGATTGATTTTGTAATGCTTATGTTTGATGATAGTGTCAGGGTTCTCAACGGGAAAAATAAAGTTGATACCATTACTGAGGTGACAAGTGGCATCATTGAAACTTCCTTGTACAATAGTATCCTGGAATCGGGAGGGCCAAGGATGCTTGTCAATGAACTTGCGGATGTTTATGCCTGGGAAATAGATTTTTTTGGTCTTCAAAAAGGTGATGCATTTAAAGTAATTTATGAGCGTTTTGAAGTAAATGGTCAGTCTGCCGGAATGGGGAAAATTTTAGGGTCGTGGTTTCGGCATATGGGGCATCCATTTTATGGTGTCCAGTATGATCAGGGAGAAGGAAAAGAGTATTTTGATGGAGAGGGTAAGAGTCTGAGGAAAACATTTTTAAAAGCGCCGCTTCGATTTTCAAGAATTAGTTCAAGGTTCAGTTATAGCCGATTACATCCCGTGTTAAAAATCAGAAGGCCACATACAGGCGTTGACTATGCTGCCCCAAAAGGCACACCGGTTGTTTCAGTAGGAGATGGAATCGTGACACTTGCCGCCTACAAGGGAGGTGGAGGCAATTCAGTAAAAGTAAAACACAACGGCAATTATACCACGGGTTATTTACACCTATCACGTTACGGAAAAGGAATTAAAAAAGGCGCTATGGTAAAGCAAGGCCAGGTGATAGGATATGTTGGCAGCACGGGTTTAGCGACCGGGCCGCATCTTGATTTCAGGTTTTGGAAAAACGGTAAGCCGGTAGATCCGTTAAAAATTGATCCGCCATCAGCCAACCCAATTAAGAAAGACCATATGGATAATTATTCTATTATTAAGGACGGCATGATGCGCAAACTAGATTCTATCCCTGACCCTGAAATTAAAAGCATTTCCTAAGGAAGAATAATTTATATACTCATTTCCAGTAGATAACTCATACAATTCACAATTTTTTGGATTAATGCCATACCCTTAAAAATTCGTGTGAAACGTACTGGTATGAAGATCAATAAGTTTAGTGCATTTTATTATAATTTTTTTCCCTAATTTCGGAAATCATCTTATTAGATTTTAAGTTGGACTATATTTTTTAATTTTTAATAAATCAGTCTTAATGATACCTATTGTTGATAAAATATACAATCTTGGCACTCAAGAGATAAAAGAGGATTATAAAATTCCAATCGTCCGAATTTCGAATATTATGGCCTTGCTATTCCTGATGGCAGGTGTAATATATGGGGCAATTTCGGCATATTTAGCTCCACATCTTATTAATGTATGTGTTTTACTTTTCATAGGAAGTGCTTTTTGCCTTTTGCTCAATTACCTGCAATTTGTTGATCTTTCGAGATTCCTCCTGAACCTGCTTATCAGTTTGGTTTTTGCGGTTTATCATGGATTTATCGTTCAGGCCGGAGAACCACTTATTATATCCATATATATTGGTCAGTTTGTAGTTGCGATTTTACCATGGATTTACATCGGGATGCAAGAAAAATGGTTATTGGGTTCTAGTTTGGCCATTACGTTTTTATTTTTTGTGCTCCAACCATGGACAAATGAGTTTCTAAATATTGAGATGGAAAGTAGTATTTTCAGAGAAAATATATTTACCATTCCTACTTATACTTTTGCAATTGCCGGATTGATTTTTTGCATGTATTTGCTTCAAAACAAAAATATAATTGTTCAAAACAACAGCAAAAAGTTATTAGCAGATATTCAGGCCAGGAATAAAGAAATGGAAAAGCAGCAAGAAAAGCTGGTGAAAACACTGGAAGAAAATAAACTGGCCGACGAAGCTGAAGAAAAACGAAACTGGATTGCAAAGGGCGTATCTGAAATCGGCAATTTGTTGAGGGGTGAGATCAATGATAAATTTTACCAGCATTTGGTCGCTGCGCTTGTGAATTTTATGAACATTAATCAGGCAGGATTTTATACGGTAGAAGAGGATAAGGGAGATGAAGAAAAATATATAGCGCTAAAATCCTGCTATGCTTTTGACAGAAATAAATTTTTGACAAAAAAAATAAAAATCGGACAAGGATTGATTGGCCAGTGTTATCTGGAAAAAGAACACATATATCTGAAAGAAGTTCCTGAATCGTACTTTAGCATTACTTCAGGATTGGGAGATGCTACACCAAAATGTATTTTAATTTCCCCTTTAATTTATAACGGAAGTGTACAGGGCATCATTGAAATTGCTTCTTTCCATGAACTGGAACAACATGAAATTGACTTTATAGATACATTATCCGAAACGCTCGCCTCATTTATTGCTAGCAACAAGATAAACCTGACGACCAAAAATTTGCTCGAACAATCGCAACAACAGGAGGAGGAACTTCGATCTCAAGAAGAAGAAATGAAGCAAAACATGGAGGAGATGCAGGCAACCCAAGAAGAGCTCTCCCGAAACAAGGATGAATTGGAGTCTCAAAAAAATGATTTGATGATGGAAATCCAAGATCTTAAAAAACAATTAGGCAATTGATATTGTTGAATATTTTTCCACTATATTTTATTTAGGATAACCCAGGAATTAATCAATTTGCAAAAATGGGTATGGAACGAATTGAGGCATTAACAATATTCCACTTACTTAAGACAATACCCTATCTTTGTGTCAAATTTCTAACAAGCAATGAACATTATTCTAAATGCCGGAGTATCTGGTGATCTCAAACCTTTTCTCCAAGATAAAATTAAGATCTCTAATCAGGTGGCCTTATTAATGGCGGGAGTTGGTCTTTTTTATACAATATTCTCAATTGTATTTTATCCGCCACTCACCATATATCCTTTATTTTGCATTGTTCTATCATTTGGAGCAATTGCGCTAAATTACTTTGGATTGTACAATATTTCCAGGTTTACACTTTCAACCTTGGTGATCCTTTTAGCCTACCTGTACCATGGATTCCTGGTTCAACCAGAAGAAGGTATAATCACCTCAATGTTTTTTATTGAATTTTCACTTACAGTCATTCCATGGGTATTAATCGATTTTCGTGAAAAATCATTGTTATTAATTTCTCTTTTGGCGTGCCACGTATTGCTTTTTAGTCAGTCCTGGGCAAATGACATACTTTCTATCGAATTGGATAGCAGTTTATTTCGTGGGGGATTTTTGGAAATCGCCTCCTATGGTTTCGCAGGTTTAATACTCATATCATGTCTGGTGTTTATGCAAATGAGAAATTACACTTCTGAAATTAAAAATGAAAAATTAGTTCTGGATATCCACAATAAAAATGGTGAGATGGAAAAGCAACGGGCAGAACTTGAAAATCATTTAAATGAATTAAATACCTCCCGGCAATTAGATGAAAAGCAGAATTGGATATCACAAGGGATTGCCAATATTTCAGAAATACTCAGACTTGAAGAAGATGGGCAAATTTATAATAAACTGATATCTGCAATCGTCAACTACATCAATGCCAATCAGGGGGGGGATTTATTTATTGAAAGGTGACAAGGCCGAAAAAGAGTACCTGGAACTGATTTCATGTTATGCTTACGAACGGCACAAGTTCATCGACAAAAGAATCGAAATAGGCCAGGGGCTTATTGGTCAATGTTTTTTAGAGAAAGAAGTCATAATTCTTAAAGATATTCCAAATGAATATATCTTCATTACTTCGGGATTGGGAGAAGCCCTGCCAACGTATATAGCGATAATACCTATAAAACAGGAAAATAAAATAGAAGGTGTTTTAGAATTTGCTTTTTTTCAAGAACTAGAACCTTATAAAATTGATTTTCTCAATAAACTGGGAGAAAGCATTGCTTCTTTTGTTTCCGCTAATACCTTGAATGCTCAAACTAAAAAACTTCTTGAGCAATCTCAAATGCAAACTGAGCAATTGCGCGCTCAGGAGGAAGAAATGCGGCAGAATATGGAAGAGATGCAAGCCACGCAAGAAGAAATGCAGCGAAAGGAAAGAGAATATATAGTACGTATTAAAAAATTGGAAAACCAGCCTGATAAAAGTGAATTAGCGTAAGGCATTTTAATGAATCCTTTAAACTTTTCCCTTCTAATTTAAGTTTTTCCCTTAGCTTTATGTTTCCTTAGAACCAAAAACACATAAGATGATTCTTGACAGCATTCTAAATACAATCGGCGGTACCCCTCTAGTTAAGTTGAACAAACTAAATTCTCGTGGCGCTGCACAGGTACTTATGAAAATTGAGTCTTTCAATCCTGGCGGATCAGTTAAAGATCGTATTGCATATAGTATGATTGAGGATGCCGAGAAGAAAGGGCTTCTCAAAAAAGGGATGATCATTGTAGAGCCAACTTCCGGGAATACCGGTATTGGATTAGCGATGGTAGCAGCCGTAAAAGGCTATGAAATCATTTTCACTATGCCGGAAACTATGAGTATTGAACGACGGGCGATACTTGAACATTTTGGCGCTAAGCTCATTCTCACTCCGGGGGATAAAGGAATGGTTGGTGCGGTGATTGAAGCACAGGATCTATGTGATAATGAGCGTTTTTATATGCCGCAACAATTTGAAAATGAGAGCAATCCTGAAATTCACCGTAAAACTACAGCTGAAGAAATCATTTATGATTTAGAGCAAACTCCATTAGACTATCTTGTAGTAGGTGTTGGTACCGGAGGTACCATTACTGGAGTTGGCGAGGTATTAAAAGAAAAATATCCGGATTTAAAAGTTATAGCGATAGAACCAACGGATTCTCCTTTTTTATCTGAAGGAAAGGCCGGCCCGCATAAAATCCAGGGAATTGGGGCAGGATTTATTCCTGATATTCTCGATTTGGATATTATTGATGAAGTCATCACTGTTGAAAACAAAGATGCTATTGAAATAGCAAAAAAACTGTGCGGCCAAGAGGGGATTCTCGCCGGGATATCTTCCGGCGCAAATGTTTGGGCAGCAATGGAGGTTGCAAAAAAAGCTGGCGAAGGAAAAACCGTTTTGACTTTTTTGCCTGATACCGGCGAAAGATATCTGAGCACTCCGCTTTTTGAAAAGGATTGAGGGTTTTAAAAATGAAACCCCTCCGATAAGTCTAAAATCCCTGGCGCACCTGTTGGTGAGGCAAGGGACTGTGCAGGGTTCAATGATATTTGTTCTGAAATTTCTTATTGCACTTGCTTTGGTTAAAGTATCCTTAAGGGATTTCATGCATATTGTAGATATGAAAATAACTTTATAAAGTAGAATTAGAATACATTCACAACATTTAAACATTTTTTTTGAAAGGAATTAAGTTCGACAAGTTTATACTTTTATTGTTTTCCATGATTTTGCTGGCTTACTGGCTGCCGGGAATAGAAAATGTGATTCCCCTCAAAGTAATCAGTACCATCGGAATTGCAGGCATCTTTTTCTTTTATGGACTAAAACTAAGTCCGAAAAAGATGAAAGAAGGCCTTTCCACCTGGAAACTTCATGTTCTGATCCAGCTCACTACATTTTTAATATTTCCTTTGGTCATTATTGCCATTTTACCATTCGTAAATGGAGAAGCACAACTTACTCTTTGGCTTGCTGTTTTCTTTCTGGCATCGTTGCCCTCGGCAGTTTCATTATCGGTTGTAATGGTTTCAATTGCAAAAGGAAATATACCAGGAGCAATTTTTAATGCAAGCATTTCCGGCTTAATTGGAATTCTCGTCACCCCATTATGGATCGGCTTATTTTTCAAAACTCAAGAAGCGTCATTTGATTTGCTTAATATATTCTTCGAATTGATGCTAAAAATTTTATTGCCTGTTTTATTAGGAATTGTTTTGCATCGCTTTTGGGGAGATTTTACAAACCGGTATAAAAAACAGCTAACCATGTTTGACAAAAGTGTCATTCTGATTATTGTGTATTTGAGTTTCAGTAATTCATTTGCTAATGGGGTTTTTAACACCATAAGCTGGCTTCAATTATCCCTTATCGGAGTGGGCGTGATTGCGCTTTTTTTATTCATCTTCTTCCTTATCAATTTCACCACCAAAAAACTCAACTTCTCAAGGGAAGATAGAATTACTGCATTGTTCTGTGGATCAAAAAAATCGCTTGTTCATGGAACGGTATTTTCCAATGTGCTGTTTGCAGGGATGAGCAGCGCCAGTTTATTTTTAGTTCCGGTAATGATTTACCATGCGTTTCAACTATCCTTTATTAGCATCGTCGCACAAAGAATGGGTAGGGAAAAATCATCGGATTAAATTCTTAATTGGAAAAAAACTTATTCGCTGGATTTGAGGTCAACACATATTATTCGTGAATTGCTTTTTGTGATTTGTTATTTCCTTTAAATTCGCAATAAAATCTACAAAAATTCTGCCATGCAAAAAAATATTCCGCTTACTCCGATAGACCATGTATTTACCGGCGCCGGGTCTTACCCGATAGAATTTGTATTTTCTTACAATGCTCAAATTGATGCGAAAAAACTTTTAAGCAGTTTTAAAGAAACGCTAAAATTTTTCTCCCCAATGCAGAGTAAACTGCAAAAAAAAGAGGATACTTATTGGTTTCAGGAAGATCCGGATGGTTATCATTTTGAGGTGGTCAACTGCAATGTCAATTTTGATGAAACGGAAAAGAGGGAAATATTCATTGATCCTGTGGCTACGATTGAAGGAGAAGCCCTGACAAGGATTCGGCTTACTCAAACCCCAAAAGGATCAGTCCTGGGTGTAAGTATATCACATTGTGTTGCTGATGGATTTAGCTATTTCTTTTTTCTCACAAGCTGGGCCAAAACATTTCATGCCGGTCAACAAGCGATGCAAGCAAAATCAATTCCGCCACCTTCACATCAAAGAGAATTGCTGATCCCTGATTCCAATTATGACAAAAATATTTCATCACAAGATATATTGGAAAAAACGGGACTTTTCCTGGGAGAAAGAAGAAGGGATATTCTACGTGATAATTTGATTTGGGAAACCATTAAATATTCCAATGATGAGTTGAAAATACTGCATGAAAATGCGCAAAAAGAATGTGAGCTGCGCTTGTCTTTTAACGATGTGATTGTGGCTTCTCTTTGGAGAAAATATGTGAAAAAATGGAGAAAAAATCCGAACGATCATCTGACATACATTAATTGTCCTTTCGACTACAGACGATTGATCCAGGATTTTCCTAAGACTTACTTTGGTAATGCCGTCACCTTGGCCACAACTCCGCTTTCGTATGAAAAACTTATGGAGGCCAAGCTTTCAGAATTGGCTATCCTAATAAGAAACAGTATCGCATCAATTGATGAGGAATATATCAATAATGGATTGAAGGTACTGGGTAGTTTAACAAAAAGCGAAGGTGTATCTGTGAATGAAAAAATACATGTTTGCCCTCCTGAAAGTGGCTTACTTGTCACTAATTTGTCACGACTTCCGGTAAAAGATATTGAATTTAATGCAGGCCCACCTGTAAAGTATGAAATCTTAACACCTACAACTCGTGGGGCAGTAATCCTTCCAGGCCTTGATGGAATCGAAGTAAGGGTTTGTTGCCCTTTTTAGTGCCAAATAAGTTATGGTTGAAAATTGATTTGATACCGAATTTGCTAATGCTAGTAAGTATGAGTAACTTATAAATTAGCAAAAATTGTCATTCATAATATCCTTACAAGCATAAACTTAAAACCATGGCAAAGTATTTAGTAAATGCATCGTACACTTCGGAAGGCGCCAAAGGATTGATTAAAGAAGGAGGCACCAACAGGCAAAAGTTAGTTGAAGGAATGGTTAGGAAATTGGGAGGCAAAATGGAAGCCTTTTATTACTGTTTTGGTTCGAGCGATGTGATCGCTATAGTGGACATGCCTAACGTTGCCACCGCAGCCGCCATCAGTATGGGAATTAAATCTACCGGTGCAGTTGATATCATGCTGACTCCATTAATCGAACCAAAAGAAATTGATACGGCGGCACAAATGTCGGTAGGGTATCGACCTCCTGGAAAATAATTACCAAAACTGAGCTGTAATTTCCTGGTGAATAATACACCAATTATGGGTTTTACTTCATTGAAATTTTGTGCAAGTCAAGCAATTTGGCTTTCACTTCTTCTTCTAAACTTAGCCTAATCCCGAGTTTCATTTCACAGGAGATTTCCATTTTTTGAGAAATAATTTCCAGATCATAGTCTTTGACCAATTTCATTACCTGGTTGAGGTGATCATATTCAAATTGAATCACCACTTCTGAAAAAATCAATTTCTCCTGGATTGAATTGTTTAATATCGCATCTGCTGCGGCAGTTTTGTAGGCATTAATCAATCCGCCTATGCCAAGCTTTGTGCCTCCAAAATAGCGCACCACCACGATCAGGGTGTCGGTTAATTTATTGGATCGTATTTGCCCCAAAATAGGATCTCCCGCAGAATGACCTGGCTCACCATCGTCGTTTGCCCTGTATTTTTCCGACTTAGTTCCGAGCACATAGGCGTAGCAGTAATGCCTGGCATCGAAGTATTTCTTTTTCAGCTCTGCCAATATTTGCTTTACCTCATCTTCATCTGAAACAACATATGCAAAAGACAGAAACTTGCTCCCTTTCTCCTTATAAAATCCTTCAGAGTTTCCCTTTAATGTAAAGTATGTATCGTTCTGTTCCACTACCCGACAAAGTATTTAATGATTTCCTGGTAAGAAAGAAAAAAGAGCGCTAATACCGAAAGGCCTAGCCCAATAAAGTTGATTTTTGACAGTTTTTCTTTGAATAAAATCATAGCAGCAAAAGAAGAAAGCAAAATAATTCCAACATTGTAAATTGGGAAAAACACTGCTCCATTATTCTGAAAAACAGTAAGGGCTTTATATACTAAAAACAATGCAAAATAGTTTGGTATGCCTAAATATAGTCCTCCATAGAGGCTTTTCATTTCAAATTTCTTCTTTTGAAAAAGCAGTATTATGGTTCCCACAAAAGCCGTACTAGCAAAGAGGAAAATTGGAAATACCTCTTCATTGTCTGCTGTAACCAAACTATGGTTGCTATAGTTGATGCCAACGTCAATCAAGCCTCCAACAATAAATACTATAAATGGAAGGAACAACAAATATTTTTTTTTCAATTTCAAATCACTTTTGGATGCTTTTCTAAAAGAACTCAAATAGATCGCACCAACTGCCAAAGCCATTCCGGCATAATTTAGCATCGAAAAAGATTTTGATTCTATCTTTAGAAAAAACAGGCTGAAAAGTATTGGAAAAACCATCGACATTTTGCTTGCAATAGAAGCTACTGAAACACCAAGAAGCTGAGAAGTAAGCGAGGCGGCATAAAAACCAATAATAAGTAGAACTCCCATAAACAAAGCAAACCAACTCCATGAAGCGCCAAAATCTACACTAAATAATAGCATAGGTTTTCCAATAAAAATCAGGCCGGTTATCACGCATACATAATAATTGACGACGATGGCCTGTAGGTTATCAATTTTGAAAATTGCGTATGATCGAAAGGCAAGAAAAAGAAGGACATTGGCTACGATGCCAAGAATCATATATGTCATAGAGATAAAATTTGGATCAAATAAAAAGTATTCCCAATCAAAATCATATTATTTTTACCGGCTAATAATTTTACATTGAAGACCTTTGAATTTTTAGTTGATCATATCCCATTTGGGTACGCCTATAATTTTGATAATTATTTGTTTAATAAAATAAAACACATCAATACGCAGGGGGTAGATAAACGTGCGGATTATTTTATCATCAATAATGTAAAGAAAAGAATTGAAGGTAAAATTCATTTTCTTCTTCATAAGCAAATTGCTTACAGTCCTTATAAATCACTTTTTGGATCATTTGAATTCAGTCCCAGAATCCATCCAAATTTGCTCCTCGAATTTTGGAAATTTATTGAAAACGATCTTTTGTCCCGAAAAATAGAGGAGATAAAAATTACAAATTTCGCAGATTGCTATGCACCTAAAAAAGCTGAACTAATCAAGACAACACTTGAAAAAGCAGGTTTTTCCATTGCTTTGAAAGCAGTAAATCATCATATATCAATTGATGAAAATTCCTACATAAACCGGCTTCATCGCATGGAAAAACGAAAGCTCAAAAAATGTCATAAAAATGGGTTTACATTTCATGAAGAGCCAATTTCAAATGCAACTGATATTTATAATTATATTCAAACATGCCGAATAGAACAGGGCTTGAGTGCCTCTGTTTCCTTAGATAAATTACTGGATTATCTTCAGCATTTCCCTCAAAATTATTTGTTTTTTTCTGTCCGAAATAAAGGTGAATTGGTAGCCGTAACAATTGCTATAAAAGTGCATAGACAAATTTTATATAACTTTTTACCTGCCAGTCTGAGGAAATTTAAACCATACAGTCCTTCTGTATTATTGAATGCAGGCCTGTATAATTACTGTCAAGACCATAGATATGAACTATTGGACTTGGGTATTTCTACTGAGCCTGATGGCAAAAACCAAGATTCATTAATTTTATTTAAAGAGCGACTTGGCTGCGAAATGAGTTACAAATATTTTTATGAGAAGATATTATAAACCTTCCTTGAAATGCTCTCTGACGATGCGATAAAATTCCTCCGGTTGGTCGAGAAACATATTGTGCCCCGCATTTTCTATCACTTCCATATTATGCCTTGGAAAATAGTTCAGGTGCCCCTTCTGATAATCAGGCCCAATAAACTTATAGGTATAGGCGTTTAGGTAGCAATTTCTTATTTTTAAATTATGGCTGACAGGCATATATTTAGAGGATTAAACTCAATAAAGTTTAATCAACGTTTTAAACAGGAGGAAGATTGTTAAAGGTATTTAGCTG
>SDBV01006051.1_pt1 | contig 16889 bp, 18 predicted proteins | sample 2277081 | NCBI WGS metagenome assembly SDBV01 (sample SAMN10402039, study PRJNA504765) | marine sediment metagenome | isolation source: marine sediment core GS10_PC15, 223 cmbsf | place: Arctic Ocean: Southern Knipovich Ridge | collected 2010 | reverse complement strand
TGTCGGGGTTCTTGAAGCAGCGGGCACCGCTATGGCATCAAGTTGGACGGGTCTGCTTTCATTTGGCCGAGAACCGCCGCGATCCGGCGTATCCCTTCGCGTTCCTGGCGACGTACGCGGCCAGCATCACGGACGGCGCTCGCGTGCAGTATCAACCACTCGGCAAGGCTCTGAAGGAATACGCCGGGACGAAGAACAAGAAAGCTCTGATCAAGCTCCTCTCACCCGTGCATCTGGCGTCACAAGGCAGCCCGCTTGTCAAGGAATTGGTCGATTCCGGCGACATCTACCAGCCGCTCGCATGGCCCGCCGGCCAAGCCTACCGCTTTTTGAAAGAAGTGCCCGTTTTTGAGGAAAGCGGTGTTCTGGTGCGTCTGCCCGACTGGTGGAAGAAGCGTCCTCGTCCTCGCGTCGGCATTACGATTGGTGAGAAGAGGCAGAAGAAGTTCGACACCAAAGGGATGCTCGACTTCAAGGTCCGGCTGGCCCTGGGTGATCAGGAGCTTACGGAAGCCGAATGGAGTGAGCTGATCGCCGCCGAGGAAGGACTTGTGCTGCTGCGAGGCCAGTGGGTCGAGGTGGACCGCGACAAATTGACCGAGGCACTTGAACACTGGAAGAAAGTCGAAAAGCAGGCCTCCGACGGACTCTCTTTCGTTGAAGGGATGCGGCTGTTGGCCGGCGCTCCCATGGACCTGGTTGCAGAGGAAACTCAGGACGATCAGCAGCGAGAGTGGTCTTTCGTCCAGGCGGGGCAGTGGCTGGATCAAGTGCTTGCAGAGTTACGCAGCCCGGAGAGCCTGAAACAAGCCAAGCCTGAGAGTGAACTGAATGCGACCCTGCGCAAATATCAAGAGACCGGGGTCAGTTGGCTCTGGTTCCTGTCGCGCTTGGGACTGGGTGCCTGCCTGGCCGACGACATGGGACTTGGCAAGACGATCCAAGTCTTGGCGCTGCTGTTGGTGCTGAAGAAGAAGCGAACCGACAAGCCGTCGCTCTTGGTCTTGCCGGCCTCGCTGCTGGCCAACTGGAAATCGGAAATGCACCGATTCACTCCGACCCTGCGCGCCAAGTTCATTCATCCGTCCGAGACGTCTAAAGATGAACTCGATCGAGTGGCCGGCAGTCCCGGCAAGGCGTTGAAGGAAGCTGACCTCTTCCTGACCACGTATGGAATGCTCCTGCGTCAACGGTGGCTGCAAGACGTCGCCTGGCAGCTTGTCATCCTCGACGAGGCACAGGCCGTGAAGAATCCGGCAGCCCGACAGACGAAGGCCGTTAAGCGGCTTCAGGCCGATGCCCGGATCGCGCTGACCGGCACTCCCATCGAGAACCGACTGTCCGATCTCTGGTCGCTGTTCGATTTCCTCTGTCCGGGCTTGCTCGGCTCGCAGAAGAAGTTCAAGCAGTTCGTCAAGACACTCGACGCCCGTGAGCACAACCGCTATGCGCCTCTGAGGGGTCTGGTACAGCCATACATCCTTCGGCGGATGAAGACAGACAAACGCATCATCGCTGACTTGCCGGACAAGACGGAACTGAAAGCCTTCTGCGGATTGGGTAAGAGACAAGCCGCCTTGTATGCCAAGCTGGTTGAAGAATTGGCCGATTTGCTGGAAGGTCTCGACGGCATGAAGCGGCGCGGCTTGGTGCTGGCATACCTGATGCGCTTCAAGCAATTGTGCAACCACCCAAGCCAACTTCTCGGCGACGGGCAATACGATGCCAATCAAAGCGGGAAGTTCTCGCGGCTGGGGGAAATCTGCGAGGAGATCGCATCACGGCAAGAGAAAGCGCTTGTCTTTACGCAGTTTCGTGAAATAACCGAACCGCTGGCGCGTTTCTTGTCGGGGGTTTTCGGTCAAGGCGGCCTCGTGCTGCACGGAGGTACTCCGGTCAAGAGGCGGAAGCGGCTGATCGACCAGTTCCAACAAGACGGCGGGCCGCCATTCTTCGTACTGTCGTTGAAGGCCGGCGGCACGGGGCTGAACCTGACGGCGGCCTCGCACGTGATCCATTTCGACCGCTGGTGGAACCCGGCCGTTGAGAACCAGGCCACAGACCGGGCCTTTCGCATCGGCCAGCGGCGCAATGTTCTGGTACACAAGTTTGTCTGCCGGGGCACGGTCGAGGAGAAGATCGACGCACTGATCGAGGAAAAGACCCAACTGGCCACCGATCTGCTTGAAGGCGGCGCGGAGAGAATGTTGACCGAGATGTCTGACGCCGAGTTGATCAGTCTCGTATCTCTGGACGTGGAAAAGGCACGCATGTAGCCAACAGTCGGCAAATACCAACACAATGGAGAGCCTCAAAAGGCAAACAGAAGGAGCTATCTCATGGCTTGGCAGCAATGGGCACCATACGTTTCGGTGGCGCAGCGGCGCCGCCGCGCAATGCGAAAGATGGAATCACTTCGCAAGAAGGGCGTTGATATCCAGCCGGTCCAGATCGAAGGCCGCAAGATTGCCAAGACGTTCTGGGGGGAAGCCTGGTGCAATCATCTGGAATCGTTCAGCGACTACGAGAACCGCCTGCCCCGTGGTCGAACCTACGTGCGCAACGGTTCGGTCTGCCACCTGGCAATCGCCAAGGGCAAAATCGAAGCCAAGGTCAGCGGATCGGAAATCTACAGTCTTCGCATTCGGATCAAGACGTTGCCGGGCAAAAAGTGGAACGCCGTAAAGCGACAGTGCAGCGGTCAGATCGGCTCACTGATCGAGCTTCTCCGCGGCAGTCTGTCGGACAACGTAATGGCGGTGGTTACCGACCGCAAGAACGGCCTGTTCCCGCTCCCCGGTGAAATCTCCCTGGATTGTAACTGTCCGGACTGGGCCGTGATGTGTAAGCACGTAGCGGCGGTACTCTACGGAGTCGGCGCTCGGCTTGACGAGAAGCCGGAGTTGTTGTTCAAGTTGCGGGGAGTGAACCATGAGGAATTGATCGACGCGGACGCCGAAGCGGCCGTCTCCGCTGCAACAACCAAGGGCAAATCGAAGCGGCTTGACACGGACGATCTGTCCGACGTGTTCGGCATTGATATCGCAGCGAGTAACGCCCATAGCCCGTTGCCCGAGGCACCTAAAAAGAAGGTGAAGAAGAAGGCCACTGTAAAACGGACAACGAAGAAGGGGGCCGCCAAGGGGGCAACAAAGAAGGCGGGCAAGCGGAAAGCGACAAACAAGACGTCAAACAAGAAGGTCACCGCAAGGCAGACGGCAGAGAAAGGGCAGGCCCAGGGAGCCGTCGGGAAGGCGAGTAAGAAGAAACCTGTAAAGAAGGCGACCCGGAAGACAGTGAAAACGAAGATGGTCGGCAAAGGCACCGCCGCCAAGAAGAAGGCGGTGGCGAAGAAGACGGCCAAGAAAAGACAATCCGCAGGAAAAGCGGCCAAGAATAAACCTGGCAAGAGCAGGACAAGACAGCTTGCCGGAACACCTCCTCGCTAAAGCTTCTCAGTGTTCCGTCGGTCACGTCCCGCCGCTTCTACCTTCATTGGGATGGAGTGAACGTGCACGCGACGGCACCAAGCTCACCGACGGGGTCGCCGGCCCGCCGTACGCCGGAGGCACCTCGTATCGATCCGGAGCGCTTTTCAAGGGCGGCACAAACCCGCTGATCACCGTCGACCTCGGCGGGCCGACGGCGTGCGCCGCCTTCGGCATGAACTTCCACGGCTATCCGTGGTGGGATGCGTTGGCAGGCGAGGTGCAGGATCGCGTGGAAGTGCTCACGTCGACCGACGGCAACGTGTACACCTCACAAGGATTCCTGCAAACGGATCTACGCTGGAAGGATCTACCGGTGAACCATATGTGGCCCGACGAGGAGAAGATCACCGGCCACACGTTTCGGCTAATTCCCAAGGAGCCAATCCGGGCCCGCTACGTCCGCTACAAGGTCACCAACAAGCGGTTTTTCGACTGCACCGAGCTGGAGGTGCTAGATTCGATTCGCTTCGATCCGTTCGAGCTGCGGATTGCCTTTCCGGATTAGCAGACGCCGGCGGTGGCGGTTAGCCGACCCCGAGCGCGTCGAACCTAGGGCGATCATCCGGCGTTGAGGTCAGAATGTGGTGTCCCGAAATTCGGTCGTTAAATCGGAATCCCGAGAAACGTATGAGTTGACGACACAAACCGCCGAATACGGGCTGTGTGGCTGCCGCATCAATCCTCATCGATGCCTCCGAACGTCGTCTGAGATTCATGCTGCTGGCGAGCGTGAAGTCCGCATTTTCAAGGGGCTTCGATGTCGGCTCAATTGTTTGACCCCACGGGATCCACCGAACCTTTTTCTGCTCCGGCCATTTCTAGTGGGCATCGTACGAGCGCATCGTCAAACGCACCTTCGGCGGCTCGCGAGGCGTGCGCGCCTGCGGTCGCGGTACGTCGGTTGGCGGTGGCGTCTGCACGCGGATAGTCAAAGGATCCGTCTTGATCACTTTGCTTTCCAGTCGCTTTCTCGGTAGGGGGCGAACCCGCGAGACTTTATACTCTGCTGCCGCTGTATCGAGCGTCGTCGGTATGCCGACCAGTGTGAACTGGCCGTTAACGTCTGACTTGCCGAATCCGTATCGGCGATTCGCCACTAGGATGTAGACACTGACATTGGCGACCGGCTGGTCACGTTCGTCGATCACAGAGCCTGTGATGCTCTTCGCCGGCACGAGTTCAAGCGGCGGCAACTTGAATTCTTCGGTCTGGTTGGGGATTTCATGGGATATTGCCGAACTGAATTGGACATACTTCTTGGACTTGTCGAACACATTGAATCTGACGCGTCCCGGCAAGACCCGGGCCGTGAACCGGCCCTGCGTATCGCTCACGGAAACGGCGCGTTGTCCGACACCATATTGGATGTGAATCTCCACGCCTGAGGCTGGCGCATCGCGATCCTTGAGGCGGACGGAGCCCCGCACAGGAACGAGGGGAGTCATCGGGAGCACTAGCTCGGTTGTTTCATTGGCTGCCACGTTAAGACGTCTTGGCAATTGGGGGCGCACCGGTAACTTCTCGTCCACATGGACGTAGCGGAAATGCAGGCTGCCGTTTGCGATGGCGGGCACAGTGAACCGGCCATGGTTATCTGACTCGATCTGGGCGAACCCGTCGGTCAACCACGGGGGAGCGTGGCTGCCCGCTATACGTTCCGTTTCAAGGACCATCTGCACGCCTCGCACCCACTGGGGGTTGTCGGCGGTCACCCGGCCCTCGATCCGGCCCACCGGGCGGAGTCGGATGGTATTCTCGGCAGGCAATGGGCGCTCGGGACTTGAATAGCGTTGACTCTGAATCCCAAAGCCTTTGGCGGTGACTCGGAGCGTGTCCAACTCGTCGTGCCCCACAGCCGGGAACTTCGCTCGGCCTGCGGCGTCGGTACGCGCCTCAATGTGCCGCAAGACTTCCTCGGGCGTCGGTTCATTAGAGATGTAGTAAGGCTGAACCAGCGCGCCGGCCAGCGGCTGCCCTGCCGGATCCAATACGACGAAGGAGGTATCGGTAGCAGGTTTCAATCGAATCACCAGAGGGGACGCGTCGCCTCCAAATGGAAATCCCGATAACCGGTCACCGTGCTCGATGCCCAACTGATGCCCTGCTGCATAGGCCCAAAACGTCGTGGGTGAATACGGAATCTTTTCGGCAACCCAAGTCGGGTAATCTCCAAAGTGAACCGGCCCTGTGAATCCGATTTCACATGCTGGACGCGCGCTCGAAAACGATACGACTCACAATACACGGACAGCCAGATATCCGCGTCAGCCAGGCGGTTTCCGGCTTCGTCGTGCACCTTGCCTTGGATCGTTTTGACGCCGTCCTCTTTCGTTTCGCCGTCGTCCGGCCTGGTCCGATCTGGCGAAGACTTCTCCGCTGCTGGCTTCTGTTCGTTCTTCGAGGCATCTTCCACAGGTGCTGAGGCGTCGTCCTCAGTCGTGTTTGCCGTCGGCGCTGCAGCGGAGTCGGCCCCTGAACCTTGCTCAAGTCGGAGATGACCAAGGTAGAGAAAAGCGAGTCCTGCTCCTCCCTCACTGACGCCGTCAATGTGCATCAGGTAGCCCTGACCATCGGACCGAACGACAATGTAGTTCTCGCCTTTGTGGATGGTGATGCGTCGGCCGTCGGCATCCGGGTTTTGACGGCGAGAAGCCTCGACCTGTTCAACGAGTTCAGCACGAGTCATCTGCCATATCCAATCGACGAAGGGCCTGCTGCCGTTTCGACGGTTCGGCGGAAGCGTAAGGGGGGCGACAATTGTACCGTTGACGGTCACGAGACTATCGGGGGCGACGAAGTACAATTCGCCGGCGTGGGCCGCCCTGGCAACCTGCTCGGGCGTGGCCGTGGGCGGAAGCCCAAGCCGCTTGACCCTGACACGCGAGGAGCTTGTTTGGTTGGGTGAAAGGTGCAGGAAGATCAGGGTGCCGAACGTGGCCAGGTTTCGGTCCACGGGTGGGAGACCGCCTATGGCATGAAGACTTCTACGAAGCTTGCGGAGATCGTCCGTACGTTCAGCCTCATCGGCAGCCCGGGTGCGGTCCGTCTCGGGCTCATTGCGTTCGGTCACGCGAAGGTCTTGATGCGCCGTCTGGCCGGACACGAGCGTGACAACTTGACGGGGGCTAGCGCGCTGAAACCGCGGATGGAACGGGCCGAGAGTCCACTGGCCGGGACCAATCCCCGTCAGTTTGTAGCGACCTTGTTCATCGGTCGTGGGTGCGGGAGGGTTAGGGCCCGTGCCCCCGGAAGTACCCTCCCACTTGCGAAACCGTGCCATGTGAACTCTTGCTCCAACCATCGGTTTTCCATCGGGCCCAAACACGCGCCCTTCAACGCTGGCCGTGGATTGCGACAGATCGAGCACGAAGTCACTTAATTGCTGCCCATCTGTCGGTTCGACCACCAGTGCGCCGTAAACGCCTTTTGCCGGGATTGACCGAGGAGACTCCCCAGGGTAGTAGATGACGTGGGAGCCGGGCGGAATCCGTTTCATGGTAAAACGCCCCTGCTCGTCGGTGATCGTCTTTTGGTAGTTGGACACGCAGTTATTCTGGGGGAAATGAACCCATATGGTGATCGACAATGGCGCCCCGGCCAACGGCTTGCCATCGGGCCCAAGCACTCGGCCGGAGAGAGTCGTCGGGCGGGCCAGTTGGATCGGCCAGCCACCGGAAACTATGTATTTGCCATCCCTACTAGGAACCAAGCCCACACCATCATCTACAGGAAGAAAGCCCGCAGCGGAGACAGTCAACCGTGTACCTTCGCGCGGTTTCAGTTTTGGCAGTGGAAAGCGTCCTTCGGCGTCGGTTGTTGCCGTCCAAGAAGAGTTGATTTGCTTCACCGTCGCATTGGCAATGCCTCGGCCTTGGGCGTCGGCGATGCGGCCGGGAGCAGGCGCCTCGGGGAATTCCTCAGGCGTGACGGCATCGGAGGACCTCTGCTGGTCTGTCTTCGGAGCAGCGATTGTCGTCCACGCGACCGGCCCGACGAACAGCGCTGCCGTCAACGCCAACACGGCGATCACACCTCCGCGGGACAGTCTCACCGGCTCGCGGAGCGGCTCGCCGAACAACCGGGCCACACGGCGGCGGAGTTCCGAAGGCGAGCGGCCGCTGGCAGCGAGCGCGGCCACGTTGCTCTCGTCGAACGCCGGACTGACGCCGCGATTAGTATGGGATTGCTTGTTTAGTTCCACGACCCGTAGCAAGGCCGAGGCATAGCGCGTGCGTGGTTCGGCGCCGGATTTGGACATCGCCCGACAAGTAAGTTCATCGCAGCAATACTCGCGGAGCATGCTGATTCGGCGGCTGAGATACCATAGGGCCGGGTTGAAGAAAAGCACCGCCTCGGCCAATCGCTGTAGCAGGGTGACCCACATGTCGTACCGCCGTACGTGAGCCAACTCGTGCGCGAGGATCATCTCAAGCTCATCGGTCGACAAGCCGGTGATCGCCGAGGCGGGTATTAGGATCGTCGGGCGCGCAAAGCCGACCACCTTGGGAACGGCGATCTGCTCGGCTTGGGCCAGCGCGGGCACAACCCGCATTGACCACTTGCGTGCGAGCGCATTCAGGCTATCGACCAGTGCACCGCCGGCGACCAACTGGGCCCTGCTGCCCAGTCGGTGAGCTTGCCAAAAGCCGGCCATTAGGCGCGCCAGCATTACCAGAACGCCGACGGCATACAAGGCAACAATCCATGGCGCAACCCGCCGCCAAACTGTGGAGGATTCTTGCATCGCAGTCGTGACGGGAACCGACGCACCTGTGTCTGCAACTGAGGGCAAACCGCCCGTATTCGGCGCCTGCTCAAGCTCGTCAACCGTGGGCGACGTTTGAGGCAATGCCGTTACAACGGGAGGCTGCGTGGACGAGCCCGGTTCGACGGGACTATCGCCTCGGGCAACTGTAGTTGGCGTGCCAACCTCCACGAGCGCGTAGGTGATCGGTGCCGCCGCCATACCCGCCAGTAGCGCCGCCACGTGCAAGGCATAGCTACGCTCCACCGATCGACGCCTCCACAGTCGGTCGAGGCCCCAAGCAGCCAAAGCCAACAGCGCCACCTGCCACAGCGAGTGAAGAAGCGTCATGCAGAGTCGGCCGCTGAATTCCGGATCGATGAGTGTTGTCCAGTTCATTTCCGCTGCTCCTTTGCCTTGCGGCTGATGAGCCGACGCAGTTCGGCCAGTTCGTCGGCGTCGAGGTCGGCCGTTTCGATTAGGTTGAGCACCATAGCCGATGGCGAGCCGCCGAAGACCCTGGAAAGCAAGTCGCCCATGATTCCGCCCGCCACGCTTTCCTGTTCCACCTTGGGCGTGAAGAGAAAAGCCTTTCCTTGCTTCCTCCGCCGCAGATAGCCCTTGCGGACCATGATGTTGAGCATCGTGATGACGGAGCTATGCGTTAGGGTGCGTCGCGCCTCCTCTTGGAGACGGGCACGCACCTCACGTACCGGCAGTGGAGAGTCGTTCCATAGAATCTTAAGAATCTCCAGCTCCAACTCCGTTGGGTGTTCCGATCCGGGGCGTGCCATGTGTTTCCTCCGTCATGCATCACAGAGACCCGGCCACGCAAGCGGAACGCTCACCAAGTGCACGTCCGGATTGGTGCGAGCGAACGGCATCGCGGCCACAACCTTTTAATTCTTTCAATGATTCTACCCATTTCCGGCAGGCCGGTCAAGCCGACCATCGAAACAATTAAAAGATTTCTCGAATTGGCCGGGATAGTCGCTGCGACCCACTTCGCCAGATGAAACCGGCATTCCCGCTGCTCCGGAAGGTTGCGCCGGGGTGGCTCCGAGAGCGCGTCACAAATCGTTGGGAATTCGGTGTGTGCGAGGAATTGGCCGGCGGACGAGTTCCCGGCACCATCCTACCACCGATCAGAGGCGGTGCCGTTTCTCGGTGGTTTGTTGACACACTTCACAATACAGTCGAGTAGATGGGCGACCTAAGGAGCCGTAACAGATTAAGTTGACCGATCGGTCGTGCGTAGGACAGGCATCCCGCCTGTGATTTGTGCGGCAGGCGAGACGCCTGCCCTACACGGGATTGGCCAAGTCGTTCTGTTACGGGTCCTTGGGCTTCGGAGGCGCCGAGGGTCAGGACAGTGGAGCCCGATGTCTCGGCGGCCGCGCTTCAGAAATGGGTGCGTGGCCGGCACGGCCGCAAGGTGTTAGGCTACGCCGAGCGGCGATCGAGAAGATCCACCTCGCCCGGCCGTTGGTTCTCGTCGGCAAAACGCCGGACCCGCCGGTTCACTCGCTTGTGCAACCACTTGCGCACCTTCCGGTTTGCCTGCGTGGCGATGAGCAGCGCGAGGAAAACGGGGATCGTCAGGGCCGCCCTGGCCCTTACGCGCGGGTGCAGATTCCGCCATACCTTGATCACTACGCCCGCCACGTGCAGCGGGCTGTGGAACCGCCTGTCGATCCGCTTGCGCAAGTTTGCGATGTGCGTGCACGAGTAGTCGTCGCTATAGACGAAGCCGTCGGCGTCCGTGTGGCAGCCCGGCGTCTGCTCGACCAGTTCGCCCAGGCCCGAGTACGGCTCGTTGCGCAACCTGGAGACGTGGATCAGGTCCGCGCCGATCGAACGGGCGAAGGAGGCGGTGGAGAGCATCTGTTCCTCGGTTTCGCCGATGTTGCCCACGATGAAATACGCGTTGATGATCATCTTCGACTTACGGAACACGTCGAACCGCTGGCGGATCTGTTCCACGGTGAACCCCTTGCCCATCGACTTGAGCGTCGCGTCCTGCGTCGACTCGACACCGATCAGCAGGGCCAGGAACCCGGCCTGCTCCATCTTGCGGATGACGTCGGGGCGTTTGGCAATCTCCAGCCGGGCGTTGACGACGTAGTGCTTGCGAATCTTCTTCGCGATCAGCAGGTCACAGATCTCGGCGACCCGGTCCGGCTGATGCGTGAACACGTCGTCAACGAAGAAGATCAGGTCGGCGTCGATCTGCTCGATCTCACGGACGATCGACTGGGGCGACCGCGGCGCCCAGCACCGCTTCACGCCCCACGGGTTGACCGCGAAGCTGCAAAACTTGCAGTTGAACGGACAACCGCGCGACCCGGCGACTTTGTCGATCTTGATCCCCGTGCTCACGCCCTTGGTCGTCAGGTAGTACGACTGCCGACGCAACTCGCGAGCGGGCATCAGGTCGTCGTCCAGCGGCGCGTTGGCCCGCGGCGGATTGTGCACCAATTGACCGTTGCTGCCGCGGTGGCTCAGGCCGGCGACCTCCGACCATGGGCGCCCCTCGGCGATCTCGGCAATCGCCTGCTCGCCATCGCCGCAGACCACGGCGTCCACGTTCGGACAGGCCTCCAGCCAGTAACGCGGATTCTCCGTCGCCGTCCGCCCGCCCAGAATGGTCATCACCCCCGGCGGCAACGCGTTGATGTCATCGCGGATCAGCTCGAGGTCCTTCCGCCAGTTGATGGAATAGCAGACCAGGTCGGTATCCGGCCTGAGGAAAGGCTGCGCGCTGGGCGTGCGTTCATGCCGGAAGTTGACCAGATCGATCCGCTCGGCATGCGGGCGAAGCGCGGCGGCGACGTACTCCAGCCCCAACGGCGGGAAGGACGTCCTCGAATCGCGCGTACGCCGATACGGAAAGACGCATAGGACGTGGCGAAACATAGATGCTCAACTCCGGATCAGGTGCGACGGCACCCAATCAACGGATCGCAGATTGCAACACGTCCAGGATGCTTCGGCGATAGCACAGCCATCACCGCCTGCATGTTCGAGGCGTCAACACGTACAAACTGCAGATTGTATTGCGCCGCCGCCCGTTGGCCTATGCCGAATTATTCATCAAGGCTCGTCGTGACCCGATTCATCGGATCCCACGAATTGGAGCAAGGCTCAGACCGCATGAATGCCGTCTCGAATTCGGTTCGTATCCAGGCACACGGAGTTCAGCAGCGGTAACTGACTGCCCGTCGGTCCCCAAAGCCCCATTTTCCCATCTCGGAAATCATCCTCCCGAAAACTCGTAATATAAACCAGTTAGGGGATTCCGGCAACGGCATCCAGGTCTTCCCGACTGGCTGGGGTGGCTGCATGCCGACCTCCTTCTGCAGATATTTGTATTCCCCCAGCAGGCAGGTTGCCGCTACGGCACACCTCGGGCACTTTGACAGATAGCTCGCCTGGACACCGTCGAGAAAGCCTGGCTCGACTTCGCTGACCGGACGATCATCTGAGCGAGTTGATCATTTGGAGACCGCGAAACAGAGCCCACGGCCATCTTCGAGCGATACGAAGATCCGCCCGGCGTGATCCGCGGCCGCACGTATCCTTCCCGTGCCGTCGACGGTCCCGCGAATGATTTCCACAACGACCTGACGGCCCGGTATTTCGGCAACGCCAGGCTCACAAGCAGCGCGATTTCCCCCAGGATATCGAGGAACTCACGGCCTGGCGCAACCGATACGCCCCGCGGACGCCGATCTGGATGACCGCGACGGACTATGATTCGGCCGGTCCCTTCGGCACGACCGAAACCATCCAGACCGCCCGGCTGCTCGCCCGAGGGCCTGCAACTGGGCGGCCAGCTCACGGTCGAAGACAGCGGCCCGAGTTGGGCCCATCCGGTGGTCGTCGGCGGACGGCTCTACCTCCGTTACCACGCCAACCTGTACTGTTTCGAGGTGAAGCGGCCCGGTTAGCACATGCAGAGGCAACGAGCGAGCGGGCACAGCCCCTTGCTTACCCCCAATGACTGGGTATGATGTTGAGATCGGCGGCTGGGCGACCTAACCCAAGAGGGCGGTGTACTTCCATGCTGTGGGCTGCTTTGGTTGTCGAAGGAAGCAGAAGCTCGAAAAGGACCACGATGGGTACAGACTCGGTCGTTGCCAAAGTCTGGTCGATTCTTCGGACAACGGTCTCCTGTTTCGACGAGGATGACAGACTCCTGGTTGACGTCGGACTTGACCATATTCGCGTTGCCTATGTTTCTGCGCAAGCGTCGGGCGGACCCTGCGATTGCACTTGCATGCAATGCCAGATTTACCTCGATGCAGGTGAGATGTGGATCGCACGTCTGCGAGTCGCGGCCCCCTTCCGGTTGCAGGGCCTCGGCCGGCAGTTGGTGACGGCCTCGGAGCGGATAGCTCGGGAGATGGGGATTCGAATCATCAAGGTTTCCCCTTTTCCAGCCTCGGAGCCTTTTTGGCGGAAGATGGGCTACGAGCCCGATGCCCGCACCGCTCGTGTTCTGCTGAAGGATTTGAGTTGGCAGTACGTCACTCACAATGGCGTACACCAGACGGAGAATACAGCATGACTGCGGCGGAAATCAAAGAAGCGATCATCAGTATCCTTTCGGACATGGCTCCTGACGAGGATCTTAGTGAGTTGAAAGAGAACGTTCCATTGGGCGAGCAGCCTGAAATGGATAGCATGGACTTTCTCGACATCGTGATGGAACTGCGCAAGCGGTACCGCATCCAGATTCCGCAGGAGGATTATCCCGAACTGGCAAGCATGGAGCGCACGGTGACATACCTCCCACCGCTGACGGCGGATATCGAGGAGAGGTGAGCGATCATCGCTCTCTGCCGGCTGCTTTCGGCCGCACGCGCCGCGTGCGTGTTGGAGCCGCGAGCCGCATCCACTTCCGAAACTCGACCCTGGAACGGCCAACCCGTCATTCCGTGCTCAAATACAGTCTCCTTTGAACCCGGATGCAGTAAGAAAGCAACCCCGGGCAGAGAAAGAAACCCGCCGGTTGCATTTGCACGTCATCGGGCGCGGGGTAGAGTTCTTCTGTCCACAATCCCGTGACAGAATGAACGTGTTTCGAGAGGAGATTCGAGTCGTGAAGAGGCTGCTGATTCTGGCGGCCGTGTTGATGCTGACGGGCGGCGTGACGGGTTGCGGGTGCTGTCAGTGGTTGTGCCCAGGCGTGGCGTCCCCTTACGTGCCCGCGGTGACCTGCTGCGATCCGTGCGTTCTATGCGACCCGTGCGTCTCGTGCGAAGCGTCCGTGCAGTTGTCCCCGACGATCTTGCCCGGCCCGGCACGATAAGCCGTTTCAGTTCTTCTCGCCGTGGACCACTTTCATGTTGCTGTCGATCACCCGTGGCGAACTGTCGGCCAGAATCACCACGGCATCATTGTCGATGGGCACGTGGTCGCACTGCGAGCGCCACCGCTGCCAGACCTTGAGGGCTTCCTCTGGACTGTCGGCTTCGGCGGTCAGGTGGACGGTGGCTTCACAAAGGATCGTGTATTGCTGCATCGCGTTACCCTCTTGGTTGGTCCAATAGTGGCACGACCACTTGATTCACTGCTTCAAATTGACAATTGACGACTATGTCGCTCGCCCGGGCCGATGAGGTCTGTGATCACGCGTTCCGTTCGTTGCAAGTCTCCTTCTCAGACGGCAGAACCCTCGTGCGACTGCTCATTCCCGATCCATTCTGAGCTGCTTTGCTTTCTTACGGTCTGCTTCGGCTTCGGCCGTCTCACCCATCTTCAGGTACGCCTCGCTGCGGGCCTCGTAGGCATCGGCGTATTTCGGGTCGATTCGAATGGCCTCGTTGAAGGCGTCGATAGCCCGGTTCAGCTCGCCGCTCATCGTGTGCTTGCTGCCCCGCAGATACGCCTCAACTTCGTTTGGCATGGTCAATTCCTGTTGGTGGCTTCCGAGGGGTTGCCTCACGCTTCCTGGGCACATTGAGCGACGGCCCGAATGGCTACGAGATACTCGCGGACCCTCTTCTCCTTTCCCGCATCGATGGCACTCAGGGCATCTTGGGACAGCCAGACCATCTTTCTCCACGTCCGCATGTGCGTGGCTTTCTTGCTGGCGACATCGTGAATGAGTTCGAGATGCTCACGAACCTGTTTGGCGTTGCCGGCTTCGAGGGCGGCAAGGGCATCGTCCGCCACTCTGCCCACGCTTCCCCACGCCGGAATCTGTGCAGCCTGTTCGTTAGTGGTTTTCTTTGCAGCGGCGTCTTTCGGCATATTGCTCTCCTTCATGCAGTCTCGGCCAGAGGCCAAGGTCTCAGTGGTCGTCCACAATACGGGCAGTTCCCGGCTCGCCGAGGAGCCTTCTAGCGGCAACTCGGGCAGGAGATGAGGTTCCAGTGGCGGTACAGCATGAAAGCAAGGATGATTGCACACACCACCACTCCCACCAGTGCCGCCAGCCGGTCGCCCGAAAGCCCGAGAGTAAGATCCATGGTCGTTTCTTTCATACACAATGTCGCGGCCAGCTTGACAACGGCTGGCAGCCACGTCAGCATTGCTCGGGGCTACCGAACAAGCAGCCCCAGCCATGCCCCCCCACGAGTCGGGGGGACTTGAAACCCAGACTCAGTCTACATTATCATACAAGGTTGGGCTAGAGTGGACCACCGGGGGCGTCAGTGGACTGCCGGGCGTCGCGGACCGAAGTCTCGGCGAGTCGGCCGGGTGGTGAATTTCAGCGGACAAAGCCCGTCTTGCTACGCAAGCAGTGGTAACGACGCCTCAGGGCACCATCAAAAAGATTGTTTCGGACCGTGTTTTGGATTCATCTCGGGCGATCGCAACGACGTCTTCTTTCTTCCACTATACGGCGGTGGTAGAGACCAGTTTCGATAGCCTTCGGGAGGGCCAAGCCGTCAAGTATGAGATTCACAGCAGCGGCGGTGACCGGGTCAAGGGCCCCCGGGCTTCGATGGCAAAGCCGGCGTGAGCCCAGACTCCAGCAGGATGTTGCGACCGCCCCTTCGTGGAAAGGTATCATTGACGTGACGCCGCCGGGCGTACGCTTGGAAAGTGCGGTTGCAGGAGGAACTCAGGGTGGCCCCAGTCGAGCAGCGGGTTATCGAGGCCATTGCCGACCAACTTGAAGTCGGTCATGACCGGATTACCCGAGAGACTTCAATCGTAGCTGATCTGGGGGCCGATTCCCTGGATACGGTGGAGTTGATGATCGAACTCGAAGACGAGTTTAGCATCAATATTCCGGATGGTGCCGCCAAGAGCATCCAAACGGTCGGGCAAGCCATCGCCGAAATCGAAAGGATCGTGGAGAACCAGAGCATCTGATTCCGTTTCTTCCCGGACATCTCATGCCAAACTGCAAAGCCTGCGGCTATCCTAACCGTGCCGGCGGCGAACGCTGTGAACAGTGCGGTGCCCGGATCAAAGACGAAGGCGCCGAGCCCATACCGCCGCAGCCGAGCCCACCAACCGACCAAATACGTGAGGAAGACAACGACCTTGAAAGCCGACTGGTTGCCCTGCTTCAGAAGGGCAAGGCGATCTCAGCGGTCAAGCTCTACCGAGAAGCAGGGGGAGTGGGCTCAAAGGAAGCACAAGACGTAGTGGAAAAACTTGCCCTTCAGCACGGCCTACATCCAAAGGGGAGCGGACGTGCGGGGATTGTGGTGCTGATGTTGACGGCCTGCGGGACAATGGCCGCAGCTTTTTGGTAAGAGCGACGCCCTAATCATGCCCGGGCAGCGGCCACACCAGAATTCCACTGTATGCCCCGAATCCTTCGACTTACTACTCACGCAATCGTCAGTTCCTACCGGCACTTGATGCTGCCGCGGCGGACGAACCTGCTGTGAGCACCAGCGTTCTGGTTGCAGACGATCTTCCAGATTGCCCGAAAATCCCCGCCAAACCAGGTGGACAGGCAGCGGGCAGGCTGTAAACTATGATTCTCGCCCCAGTTTGGGGCAACCGAGTGGCGTCGTTGCGCCAGGCATCGTCGAACGTAGTCGTAGCGAGAGGAGGACTGTGTGGGCATCAGGATTAGGTTACGCGAGCGCGAATCGATTCAGGAGGCAGTACGCCGTTTCCGCAAGCTGGTCGAGCGAAGCGGGCTCAAGAGGGAAGTACGCCGCAGAGAGTATTACGAGAAGCCGAGTGAGACCAAACGCCGTGCCCGCCTGCGCGCCGAACGCCGCGCCCGACGTAATCGTTTGCTCCCGGGGGGCCAGGGCTGATGGCAGTGGTCTGTTCTTGTCGTGAGGTCTGTTGAAACGTTCCGGTGGCTTGGTCGTGCGAGAGAGCGACAATCACGATGGGAATCACTTTCTTCCAGGCACAGTCACCCTTTGCTCCTCGTCATTGTCGCTGGCCGGACCAGATTGCAAGCACGGCGCATCGGTAGAGCTTACGCCCGCAATCGTGACACCGGCAGCAGGTTGTGAACGGCCGTAGCGGCAGCAAGAGCCGCGCGTTACCACTCTTGCTCTTGCGGACATCAGCGGAGCCGCAAGAGGGGCATTCCATCTCTTCGCCTTCGTTTCTGTGTGGCTTCGGACGAGAGGATTCATTCCACCTCAAAGGAGACCCGACCACGCGCCAAGAAATCCTAACGCTTTTGCCGACGTCGTGGAACCAGAGCCAATGGCAGTGGT